>Ga0307512_10002704_pt1 | contig 21790 bp, 26 predicted proteins | sample 14_EM_MG_FD_200267 | JGI IMG/M metagenome (GOLD analysis project Ga0307512, IMG submission 200267) | Populus trichocarpa ectomycorrhiza microbial communities from riparian zone in the Pacific Northwest, United States - 14_EM | ecosystem: Host-associated > Plants > Roots > Unclassified | place...
GTTCGTACCCTTCATCCGACAATAAATCCACGCTCCAACGCACTGCTGGCGCAGTGTCATTTACGAGAATGGGATCACGAGGGATGGCCGGGGGTTCGAGAACCTGTGTCGCAGCATCATAATGGTAGAATGCGAGCCGCACCCCTAGCGCACTGACGCCGTGCAATTTAGGGGTCCGTAGCTCAGTTATGAGATCTCGAATGCAATCCCGCATTTGCAAGTCTGCTTGCTCGCGCTTGCTCAGGTCGTTGATATGACTCGGCGGTTTGATCTCGAGATAGAATATGGGGGTCGGGGTGTTGGCTGATTTGACAACGAAGATCGTGGTAAAGTCGATTGATCGACCCATCGCGGGTCGTTGATACTGTGGCACAATCATGAAACCCTCAGAGGCAGGAAATAGGTGGCCGAGAGTTGAGTTGTAAAATCCGTGAAGCAACGATTCTTGGGTAGCATTGTTCATTCCGCCGGGAATGGCAGCAAACTGTTTCAGGATCCAATCTGGCCAAGGCATGCTAGATTACAATGCTTTGCAACAAGTAAAACGATTTACTTGGATAATACATACCGCAAGAATCGATGTCTCTGTCGTTCGAGTTCGAGGTGCCGCCGGGACAGGGTCTAGGGAGTTGTAAAGCTCACCCCCACCCCAAATGTGTGGTTGGGCGCGTCACATGACTTCCGACCAATGGGAATATGTCGGGTTTGCTCGCTTGCTCATGGTTTTGGGATTCTAGACCCTAGACAAAGACATTTTGTGGTTGTGTCAGTACCGTGTGTGCGATCCACGATTCCCACCCCTAATTTGGCGCCGCCATCGCTCGCTCTTGTCCATTACATCATGATATAGCAGTTGTTCTAGGAGACGGCTGCGAGGGGAGCCCAATGTGGGCGTTGCAAGTGATCCAGCGCAACGCGCGCAACACCGCCTGCCAGTGGTACTTTCCCGGTGTGTTCCATCCCGAGCGCTTCCCTTGACGCTTCCTCATCTGTTTAGCCCCCTCGTGAAGCCGCGACATGGTAGGTTCATTGTTCACATTTTGCGTCCAAACTTTTGCAGAAAGCCACTGAACCCATGGTCCTTATGCTAACTCCGCAAGGTACACTCCGCACGTAGAAGGCATGGCTCGTGGATCGCCGTGACGCATCCGCTTTTGGTGAGTGGCCGATTGACTTAGGCGCTGTGAAGGCAGGTTTATATCTCATGTGGGAAGAAGATTACCGACGTGACAATAACGCAGGGATGGTGTTTCTGCGTGCGTAACTGACTGCCAAAGGTGAGCGTGTGTGCTGCTGGGGTCTGCATGGCTACAACTTGAAGAGGGCATGGGATGGAAATTCGGTGCGGGAACCCGGATCAAAAGGCCGCTTCGACTTCTCTCGCTCGTTATCGAGACCGCAGAAGCCTCTCACAAGTTTGCAATGAAGCAATCTCCGAGATAGGTGCCGAACTGTATTCTGTAAAGATACAACCTAAGAGTTAAGCTCTCTACCTTAAGCGACCGTGAATTCTCACCCTCTTAACTTCCCCCCCCTCAGGCTCTTTTTGCAATAGATGTGCCACTGCCCCATCAAGTAATTTGTGTTGGTGACTGCCAGTGCGCGCCGTTGTTGCGCCTTACAACCATGAGGACGAGCTAGAATCGCATCATCCACGACTACCAGCTATAGAAGCTAATAGCCCGTACAATACAAGAGCGATATTGCTGAACTGTATTCCGCGAAGTGGTCTGCCGGCCACGATGGATAGCGGCCTAAGCCTTCTCCATCTTGAGCGAAATGAGTTTCCCTCCCCTTCTTCAGGCCTAAATGCCGTCATGACGCGAAGCACGCGATTGGGGCTCGCTGCTTCATTACAGGATACCCAGGTGAGACTACTGCAGCCGGGAGGACTGTAGAAAGCGAGAAGTCAAGGCTATTGAGCACCAGGCACGCGTTGGGCCTCAGAACGCGTGTGGGTCAGACACGAGAACTGACGGTGTAAAAACCAACTACCTTTTATATAAAGGATGGCTACTATATGAAATTTCTTGAGGAACGACCAATGCGCGCCAAAACACGTCATGGTAGGAAAGAAGTGTATCTAATCGATCCGCTCTGCACGCCGTTTGCAACAAGGACTGACTATCACATCGTGTTCATGCACGAACTCGCCACTCGGAGGATTCACGTTTTTTGTGCCGAAAATGCTGCCAATTCTTATCTCGGACTCTGGCCCGGGGCAACCCCATTTTGATGGATGCATATCATACTGGCATAGTTTCTTCGTTCCATCCGAGTCCTCTATACACAACCATACTCCATAGGTACACTTGTCAATAATGAATGCGTGAAGTCAATCATGTTGGTGCTGATCAGAATACTCACGTTCATCATGGTTCATGCATTCATGCTCAGTGCATATGACGAGATGTAATCTTTCTATGACTTTGTCGAATGACCTGACCGCCGACTTGGAACATGTACCATCATGTCCGCAGCCATGAACACAGGCTTCTGAGACCATTCGAGTAGCTCGTTGCAGAGTCACGGCTGCGTCCCGGTGAGCGTAGCGGAGGTGGGTGTTCATGCTACCTTAAGATTTAGCGCTCAGCTTAGCTCTACTATGCTACTGTCCCCCGCTCTCGGCCACCTTCTCTCCCTTTCATATACCTTGTACATACCTACTTTCGTTTTCGCTAATGGGAAATCTCTTCTCTCGCTGCGAATCATGTACGTATACTTTTCAAACTTTCTTGTCATATTGATCCCGCGCCCCTCTCTTCAAGTTCACGTCCGTGTTTTCAGTCCGGTCTCGTGACTCCCAATCGGATAAACCTTTGTTGCTGGAGGATGAGCGTGAGGCAGTAGCTGACCTCCTTCAGTACCTCGAAAGTGCGTATCTCTTTGCTTTAAGCCATCTAACATCCTTATCACTACTTACCTATCCGAATTTCAAAGACCGGACAACGACAAACTTCTTCGCTGGTTCTCCGCTTCCCGCGCTGACTATACTCTCCTTTTCCGACAATGTCGACCTCCAGCGTGGCGCAGTGCTTGCCTTTGCTGAGATCACCGAAAAAGAGGACCGTCCCGTCGGCCGCAGCACACTCGACCCCATCCTTTTCCTCCTCTCCAGCCATGACACTGAGGTCCAGCGGGCAGCCAGTGCTGCTCTTAGCAACTTAGCTGTGAACAGTGGGTTTAAATCGTGTCTCTTTGTTCTCTCCGATTGGTAACCCAAGACTAGATGAGAATAAGTTGCTCATTGTCAAGTTGGGCGGGCTCGAGCCTCTCATACGTCAGATGCTTAGTCCCAACGCGGAGGTGCAGTGCAATATGGTCGGATGCGTAACCAATCTTGCGACACATGGTATGCCTTTGGTTTTGCTCTGCCATGACGCGCGAGCAACTGAAACACTCTCTTAGACGATAACAAGACGAAGATTGCCAAGTCTGGTGCTCTCGTCCTTCTTACTCAGCTGGCCCGATCTGAGGACATGCGGATCCAACGAAATGCGACCGGTGCGCTGCTCAATACGACCCATTCAGGTTCGTTCAACATCCCGATTACTCGCTTGAAGCCCGTTGAAGAAAACCCATGTGCCAATTTTTCCAGATGAGAACAGGCAGCAACTAGTAAATGCGGGTGCCATCCCCGTCCTTGTCAGCCTGCTCAATTCTCCTGACACGGACGTTCAATACTACTGTACAACTGCCTTGAGCAATATTACTGTCGATGGTCCGTCTGCCCTATCTTATTGTCTTGGCGCCATGGCGGTGTTCTCTGATCAAGTCAAATTGGCCTTCTTCAGGCTCAAACCGGAAAAAATTGGCACAAAGTGAACCAAAGCTGGTGACGAGTTTGGTTCAGCTCATGGACAGCACAAGTTTGGAGGTACAATGCCAGGCGGCGCTGGCATTACGGAACCTCGCGAGTGATGGTGCGTGTATTCTTCGTCAGTCCATGTGTGTAGCCAAATGTAAAGTTGCTCGCGCAGAAAAGTACCAGCTCGAAATTGTCATGGCAGACGGTCTACGTCCCCTTCTTCGCCTTTTGCAGTCCACCTACCTTCCGCTTGTCCTTTCGTCCGCTGCTTGTGTGCGCAATGTATCCATTCATCCTCAAAACGAGTCGCCGATCATCGAGTCTGGCTTCTTGCAACCACTTATCAATATTCTCTCGTTCAAGGACAACGAGGAGATCCAATGCCACGCTTTCTCAACGTTGCGCAACCTCGCTGCCAGCTCAGAGAGGAATAAAATCGCAATCGTCAAAGCGGGAGTGGTACACTCAATTCTGAAGCTTGTTTTAGATGTGTCGGTGAACATACAAAGCGTGATGACAGCATGTGTCGCAGTGTTAACATTAAGCGATGACGTGAAGGGAAAGCTGTTGGAAATGGGAATCTGCGAGGTGCTCATACCACTCACGAATTCGCCCAGTTTGGAAGTTCAAGGAAACAGCGCAACGGCACTTGGAAATTTGTTTTATCATGGTTAAAGTTTCTTAAAGCGATTGATACTGATCCTCGTATGTCCTAACGACATTTCTTTGCCTCAGATGGTCGTGCGACTTCCGATGTCTATTCTGCCCTCGACAACGTGTGGGCAAAGCCGGAAGGAGGCATACACCAATATCTCCATAAATTTTTGAGTAGCCCCGATGACATGTTTCAGCACATTGCCATTTTGACCATCTTGCAACTTTTGGAGTCGGGCGGTTGGCATAAGGTTCCTCGGGTTTTCCTGAAACGCATGGCTGATTTATCTCTTAGACCCTCAACTGATGAGAAACATCTCCTCGTCTAGCCTGCTTATTCCTAAAGTAAGGGAACTAGCGGTCTCCCCTTCCGAGACGGATGATGATGAGAGGGACTCGGCGGATGCCCGAGGGAAGATCCAGGAGCTGGCACGGAAGAGCTTGGACATTGTAACGTCAATGACATATCAGACTTTGATGATCTCAGTGGGCTAGCATAGTTTATACTTGCCAGCGAAAAATCACTGATAATTTAATACTATCACTACAGTAGCACCCGTGATTTGCGATTTGCACTAGCACACCAGAGAGCTACTCCAATGCAGAGCGGCACTTTCCGACCTCTCACCTGCCAGGAATTTGCCCAGGTCTCTCCTCCTTCAAACCGCGGCCATTTTCCCTGGAACAACGTGCATTCGAATCACATTGGGATGTAGAATAAGTATTGATCACTACTTTCTTCAAAAGAAATTTTTTAGTGCCCACTTTCTGAAATGACTAGTTTCTTGTCCTTGAAATTATTGTTCAAGCATGAAAACATCGAAAGTGAGAATTTATGAAGGGTTTCAAGAGTCCTGGGAACTGGGCAGCAAGATATGCAATAATATAACTTGGGAGGCTGACCTCCTGTGAGACCTGCACTTTTCGCAGCTGCGTCGTTGTGCAGAAGTTCTCAAATCACTGCAAGAAGGCTTCCAACGTCGAAGAATGGTATTAGCGACGAGATGAGAAATACGACTGTATGATGACCCGTAAGCGACGCGACCGACAAGCTATGAAACGTGCGCTGCTGCTAAAATTGCCCGATTCTCTGCTGCATCTTCTCCTTCACCGTCTGGTACGCGTTCATAATTGTCTGCTCGTTAATCACGATCTCCGTCGTGTCCGCCCTCGGACGGCTAACCCGGGACGCGATCGTCGTTGGGTCGGTCTCGACAATGATCCTGTTCGCAAGCACCAATCTCCATCAGCATGCGCAAAGTCGAAAAAGAGAACGAAAAGTGTGCGCGACAAGGACCGAACGGGAGCACGCACCCATCGTCTATCGTCTCGTCCAGACAGAGAATGACGCAGTCCAAATTCTCCAACACCGCTCGCTTCTCCACCTGGTTTCGCAACAGCAAGTGTACCGCATCCATGAACGCGGTCAGCGCCGAGTAAAGCATCAGCTCGTTCTCCTGCGGCCCTCCAAGAATGTAGAAAATGAGGTCAAGCGAGTGCTTATAGAGCGCTAGGTGTCCATCGTACAATATGATATCGCCTGGACGATCAAGGTCCATGAATGACACATGTGTAAGCGTAAGGAAGCGGGTCCAACGCACCACCAGGTTTTTTTGTCTTGGCGAACAAACCCTTCTCAAATGCTCTCTGTTCCTTCAGGTTTTGCAGGCCCTTGTTGAGGTCGGGTTCCCCCAACTGGGTCCGAACTTTGGACGAATAATACTTGGCGAGGACGCGATGTCCATCGGTATCGAGAATGATGAACGCATTGATGGAATATAGTGACAGGTTCATTTGATTTTTGAATAGTATTTCTTCGGGTGGTTTCAAAACATGTGGGGTTTTTTTTTCTGCGCTCTTACCGGGACAAACGATGACGCGATGACGTTGTGTGAGTGAAGAATCGGGTTGTGGCAAGTCGATGATATGTGTCCAAACAGGATGTTATTCGAGCACGTGCCACAATGTGCGCGATGCCTCGGTTCTCGCCCCCTTCTCCTTCTTTGCCTCCTCTTGCTGTCCCATCCTCTGTCCTGTTCTCTTTGCCGCTTCTTCTGGTTCATTCAATGCTGTCAGATCGGGACGACGGGAATGTGGATCGTTCGGGTGATCTTAACCACCATCAGCACATTGTGCGGTCTATTGGTGAGGAGTTTTAGTCAAACATAGTGCATGATCTACCGTAACCGTCCTCGTCTGACTCCTGAGGAGGCTGCACATCCACCCAAGTCGTAATGCGCGTAATGGCTTGAAAACTGCACATCCTTTCATTAGGCTAGTACGTTGTTGTACATCTAATTTCAGACTATCCCTTCATGATTGTAATTCCATTTCCCGTACAACACCCACGGCCCACCCCTAATTTGGCGCTGCTATCGCAAAAAAAAAACGAAGGCTGCGCTGCATTTTGGTGGCGTAGGGAACAATAGTTCGGTGGGACGGCTTCTATTGAGCATTGCTGGTGATCCAGCGCAACGTGCGCGCAACACCGATACTTTCCGAATGTGCAGCGGCGGCGGTTCCTTACCTGTTCAGCAACTTGAACTTCAGTTTGTCCTTCGTAATGCCGTAAGTTGACTTATGATGGCCAAAGTTCATCACATTCTACACCCAGACTTTCGCAGAGAGCTACTAACTAAATCCATTGGACCTAGTTTACCTCATGCCGGCTCCACAAAAAAACGCCTCCACGTGTGAAGGGCATGGCCCTGTGGGGTTCTGTCTCTGGCGGCCTCGTGGCTCGTGGGCGGTGATCATGAGCCCTTCGCTTTTTGGGAAGGGTTGCATGATTGACTCGGGTGAGCTGCGATGAAGCTTGTTTATGTCCGAGTTTGGGAACGATAGATGATCGCTGACGTGACAATGGCGGAGGGATGGCATTTCTTTCGTGCGTAACTGGCAAGTAATATGATCATGTACTGTGCGCAACGTGCAACCCTGTCGCATACGCGTGCGTGCTACGCTGCATGGGGGGAAATTCGGTGCGTGCGTGTTAGCCGTTGCGCTGGATCAAAAAACGCCGCTTCGACTTCTCTCGCTCGCAGTAAGGAAGCCTATCACCAGTTTTTCGCAATCGCAATTGAAGCAATCTCCGGGAGATGCGCCGAACTGTATTCTGGCGAAGAGAGAGAAGCGAACGAGAGAGATAAGCTCTCCACCTTAAGCGAGCACGAATTTTCCCCGTCTGAAGCCCGTTTCTTTACCCCGGGTTTGTTTTTGCAATACTGTATAGTAGATATGCCCGGCCCTGGAGGAATGGGCCTTGCTGCTAGTAATGTATTTTTATTGGTGACCGCCAGTGCGCACTGAACCAATTGCTGGGCCACTGGCATACGACCATAAAGATATGCTATAATCGCGTCATTCCATTCCATTCCAACGAGACCGCTGCCCAGAGAATTTAATAACCGTTCAAAACCAATTACATCTTCCAGTTTTCTGGTCGTGAAATATCAATGCCAGCATGGCGATTGCGCTATTAGGGCAAGGCGGCTCACTGCTTCATTAATCCCTCATTAGTACTTGTCATACTGTACCAGCCACGAGGACCGGCCATAGTAGTACTCGCGTTTGTCTCCACGATCCTGCCACTCGGCTCTTTTGTAAATTGGGAATGATGAAAATGAATAAATGCCGATTCCTATCTCTCGGGCTGCGTTGCGTACAGCACCCTGCAGTAACGTACACAACGTTGGTTTGCGCAATTCAGCGACCATGTTGCATATTAAAATGGACTCAGGTCCCCGGCGGTTTTCAAGCCGCTTTGCGCTCCTCCCTTTCCTGGGGAATTTGACGGGACGCGGGAATGAAAATTTGTTGGGGTTTGGATCACCCCTGCCTGCCTTTCTTCACACAGACAGAGGGCTTCTGACTCGGACTCTTGGCGATTGGTGAACTTTACCAACTATCTCTTCTTCCACCCGATGTTCCCCCTTCGGGCGTTCTTCTTTTAATTGGATTACTCCTGCGCTGACCGCCCGTCATGTCGTGCCCAATCAAGTTGGCAATACTTTATCAGCCAATGGCTGGAGACGTCCTGTTTTGTCACGCACTTCATAGGATGTTACCCCATTAGGTTGGCTGGATGCCGACCAGTGTAAATTAACACTGTAATGCGGCCTTTAGCTGACACCTAGAAATGATCTATATTCAGAAGAGAGACATATTGCAACATATCCTGGTCGTAATCCTTCGTTCATTCTTGTTCCGTCGGCGTCTCTATGCGCGCTAGGAGTAGAATAAGTATGTATGTCGTGATCATGACCAAACCGATTAGCGTCGTTCGCATAAACTAAATGGGAGAGAGGGAGACAAATGAGACTGTGTGAATACAGACACAACTGCAGTAAAACATTCAAGAATATAAATCCAAGGGATTGGCCCGGGTAAACGATGAGTATACCTCGTACAGTATATCACCTAGACTCGGACAGGTATTGACTGGATCCATGGCAACACAACAATTTGGTGGGGCTTGACGAAACGTTAACTCGACCTTTTTATCGCTTACGCTTCGCTGCACGATCCGCCTCATCTACTCCTTCTGCGCTGTCTCCACTCGCATCTTCAGCGTCGGAGACAGACGCACTGCGCGCACCGAGAGCTTCACGCTCGGGAGGAGGGGGAGGCAGCGAACCTTCCCCTTCGGGGAGAGGCGGTAGCGGTGGTTCGTTGTCGTGGTGAGGGGCATCCGCCATCTCGGCATCCCTGTCATCGTCGCTACCTTCGGCAAGGTCGATAATACTTGGAGGCACAGGGACCCGTCGCAGGGTACCGAAGCCCATCTCAGGTTCGACTTCGGTCTCGGCGCCGTCGCGTTCTCGGCCTATATTTGGGGACAACAGGAGCATCTCAGCATCCTCCGGTGCGGTGTCGGGAGCCCGAAGTTCTTCTTTTTCGACCGAATCATCTTCGAAGTCGATCGAAGCGGCGTCGACTTCGACATCTTCTTCCAGGTTCGCAAAAGTGCGGCAAAGGGGGCACAAGAATGCCGGGTGGTGCGTCTCGAGCAGCGGCCGAATACACTTATAATGGAAGGCGTGCGAGCACGGTGCGATGAAAAGGGCTTGTCGAATTGTTACGGAAAATAGGCCTAAAATAACCCAATCAGCACTCGTCGATGCACGCATCCATGGAAGCACACAAGGGGCGGGTACGTACAAATGCAGCAGTCAGAAAAACCGGACTTGGGCACGGGTTTCTTGTCCGTCGGTTTAGGCGCCGCAGGGGCATTGGCCGTTGCCAGCGATCTGAGTTGGCGCAATGCATTGGTGCTACCGGCAAAATATGTCAAACAAGGCAATTGCCACGACGCAAAGAAAAGTCACGCACTTGAATGCATTAGCGGAAGCTTGCCACTCGCGACCTATTTCGACACGGATACGGACGCATTTGTAGATGTCTTCTGTGCCACCTTGATAGTCGACGCCGAGCTGGAGAGTGTCGCCGTCTTTGAGCTCAAATGCGCGAGAGTCCTGGTTGGCAGGTGATAGGCGGACGTGATTGAGGAAAGTGCCGGAGCTGCTCTTGGTATCTTTGATGAAAAATTTGCCACCGGGTTCGGACCAGACCTCTGCGTGGGCGCGGGACACAACCTTTGATTTGAACGCGAGCTTGTTCGAGTTGAGAGCGTTGGCCTGGGAAATGGGCATTCCAGAGCGTTCGGTAAACCGGCCTATGCGCAACGCCGGGTCGCCTTCGACGACGTCACGGATGATGGGGTCAAAGCGGAGGGAACGGCGGCTGTCGAGGTGTGGCACCAGGCGAATGCGGTGGGATACGCCCGTTGAGACTGGCACAGATACATTGGGGGGCGTAGGCATGTTGGTGGGTTGGGGTGTGTTCGAAATGACGGTGGGCACTTGTGGAGTGTTGGTTGATGCGAGTGCACCGCCCGAACGGCGCCTGCGCAGGATCTGGGTGATGCCGGAAGAAAGGGGAAGATTGTGGGATGCTGATGGTTGTATGCTGAGGGCAATGGATCGTCGTCTGTTGGAGGAGGGTCCGGGGGAAGGAGGGGAAGCGAGTATTTGAGGTAGGGGAAAGAGGGGAGGGGAGTCGCGGTCGATTACAGGTGAAGGATACTGGGATTGGGAAGTGCCTCGTGGACGGCCGCGCAAGAAAGAGGTTAGAATATTTTGTCTTGATGGCGGTGAGTCTGCAGTGACTGCGTGGGGAAAGACACCATCCATGAGACAAGGACCTGTGGTGGAGGAGATTGGAGATGTTGTGGAGGGCGGAGAAGAGATAATAAAAGAAAGTGTCGGTCCCCTCACTCACGGTCGCTGGGCCAACAAGCCAAATCCCTCGGACAGCCCAAAAGCCGCGTCAGACAGCGCAAGGCACACGTCTAATTTATTATGCATCCCTCTTTTTTCTTTCTCTCTCCCTCTTTCTCTTTATACACAAAAAGAAACAACGTAACAACATCAGAAGCGTGGTGTAGGTAAGAAGCATACAACAAAGCAGAATAGTAAACAAAAAAAAGCGATATAACGTACAGATCCGACTTGCCCAAGAGCTCATCAATACGACAACCATGCTTCTCTCTCTCTCTCTCTCTCTACAACTCCATATCCATGTCCATTCCGTCCCATCCACCTTCCTCCTCTTCCTCTTCTTTGACACCGACAGCGTCATCGTCGCCAAAGTGTTTTCCGCGCATACTGAATACTCCGGAAGGTTTTGTCACCTCTTCAACTTCCACAAATTCACTTTCGTCACTCGAGCCCGAGTGAGACAATGAAAGCGAGTGTGACCACCTGTCCGAACTCCCTGACGTAGATCCATGAGGCACGATCACCCCGACCGATGACGATTGATACGAACTAGCAAACGACGCGGACTCAATTCCGGTTGAGCCACAGCCCGTCGTATAGCTTTGGGAGACTCCGCTCTCTGGCGGGGCATAAGATGCCGGGTCTGTCGGGACAGCAATAATTCCGGGCCGTAGGCGCGTGATCCCGCTAACACTTGCACTGGGTAGTGCATAATCATGTATGCGGGGCCGCCCTGATGGCACCGAACTCGAAGTCGGGTATGCCGTCGTTTCGGTGATAGATTTGCTTGTCGGAACTGGGGGTGGCAATGCTCCGCCCGAGAGGAAGGACGGCCATAGCGAGCGGTCATCTGGGAGGGACGAGCCTCCAGATGCAGATGGTGTCAAGTGCGAAAGGATCGCCGCAGCCTATCGGTGAGGAATGTAAGCACCATCCCACCGTGAGTAGTACTCAAAGGCAGCCAGGAAAAAAGTTCCCATTATGTGGGATTGTGCACGATGGTGAAAGACGAGAGAAGGATGTGATAGCCATAGCAACAGGGATGCCAATCAGAAGAGTGACAGTACGCACCTCCATAAGCTGGACCTGCTGATGTTTACTCAGCAAAAACTTTGACGCCTCTCGCCAGTGCGGGGTATGCTCCCAACGGTGTTTGATCAAGCATGATGGGTGGCGATATACCTGTCATGAGATGATATCAGCTTCCATGACCAGTACACAGCAATGCAAGTACCTTTGAGCAGCTTTCGCACGTGAAGGTTGTTCCACGTTTCTTCCCATTCTTCGATGCCCCACCCGTCACCCCAGCTTTAGAATCCGCCAGGGGAGGTGGCGTACCGGAAATACTGGACCCGTCATCCACAGGAACAGAGCTGCTGATACCATTCTTGATCGCAGTTGTACCGAGGACAGGAATCGCGACGGGACCGGTAGGCGCCCGAGCAAAGGTGGAAGAAACGTCTGGACACGGAGGTGACACGGATGAGGATATTGACAACGAGGCGAGAGAACTGAGAGTGGTGGTCGCGGTCTGTAATACTACGGGCCTGGGAACGGGTGTTAGCACCGAGCGAAAAAAACATACAGGTATTTCACTCACGACGGACGGTTTGCGGCGTCGCGTGCGTCGCTGAGTCGCCGACGCACCTGTCCCGCAGAAGAGAGGCGACGATGTTTTGTCCCATTATGGACAGCCACTCCCTGGCTGGGGTTACGCGAGTGATGGGTGGGTTCAACGCTCGTACCACGCCATGAATTATGGTCATCGACGTCAAATGTAGAATCCTGCGGTACTTCAATGGGTTCCGCATTGGCGGCCGCGATGGATAAAGAGAGTAGGCTAAGGGGAGCACCGCTATGCTGTGTATTAATTAGTGGTGATATTGTTGCACGTTCGAGAGAGACGTACTGGTGCGGACGGGAGATCGTGTTGAGACATATATGTGAATGAGAGAAAGAGGCTTGAAAGGAAACGTGGGTGGGAAGGGGCCGCTACAAAGTAGATTACAAAAACTGGATGAGAATATGGACATAAAGAGGCATCTCGGGGGGAAGAGTGCAAAGAGGCGCAGTCAGTGGGCCATTACGAAGGAGAGCGAGTGTGTGTTTTTTGGCTCTCAATTGGGCGTGGCCAACTCTAGACTTTTTCAAAGTCCGTGCGTCCAGTACTGTACAGCATTAATTGCTTGCCTCTAGTGGTAAAACCTACATGGCCAGTCACGGCACTCTGTCCCTGCGCGCTGCCCACCATTAAGGACAATAAAATCTATTGCTACCCCCCACCGCCCCTGCCATTTGCTACACCATTCCAACATAACGGCTTCGAATCGTCCTTCAGAAAAAGGTCGATTCTGTGTATGACGTCCCAACGGGTGCTTAGCGCGCTGTATCCCACAGGTCCCGGCCTTCTTCCCAAAGGACATCAAAGCTGCCTTGCATCAGAATGAACGGCTGTGGTCAACTTTCAGCACTCTGACGCCATAGGCCAATCCCATTCAGGGAGTCGATTGCGGAGAGCTGGACTGCATCCTACCTAGTTTCACAAAAAGGTGCTCAAGTTTTCCAGATGATAGCTATGGGGGAACGGTACGCGTCATTGAGACTCTTTGTATGACACATCGTGGCCATTCTTCTGAAAGCGACGACTAGGTCGATCCGACTACGCCACCTGTCGGTGCACGGGTACAACCACCAATGGTTGGCTGGAACCCTCTGATTACCCTGCCCAGTATATTTTCATACCAGGTATAACTGGTCAAACTATAGTTCCGTTTGAAGGACGTTTTCCGCATTCATATAAGATATCTAATTTATGACTGTGTTGGCACTGTCTACACTTTTGAAAACATCGCAGGTTCCGCTCCTGCGAGTAACATACGCGCCAAGACAGCCGCCTAGCACACCCTGTCTTGCGTTGCTGGAAAGCGACCCGGCTGGAACCTCCGGATAAAGTCAGTCACAACCAACGTGGGTCGAAACAGGTATTCTCGATCATCGACGTCTTCACATGTTTCTTGGTATCCATCCCCGAACCCAAGTTATTTGAAAGATAGTATTAACGACGTAGGAGGATACCTGCACACTGACTCAGGCATGCACATGTTTACAGGGCTGTGTGGAAACACGGGGTGTATGTTTTATTCTCCCCCACTAGGCTCTGCTCTCCTCGAGCTGCAGGTGGCAGTGGCTTCGTTCCACACTTGCTATCTTCCGCGGGGTTCTCTCTCGTGCCTCTGTCGTCAACTTAGTAACGGCACTCGTCGGAACATCGTGGGAGCATGTACGTAATGGACTGGAGTGGGAGGGAGTGGCGTTCAACGGAGGTAGGTAGATGGGTGGGGGCGGTGTCTGTCATGTAGAGTCTGTAAAGTTAGAACGAAGGAATGTGAATGTGAGCTTGAATTAGGGGACAGTATATTATAGGACGGTGCATCTGACGTAGGCCGAGCAGGAGAGGATTGGGACTTTGGATGATGAGACCCAGGCGCTCCAAATAGGTTGAGCCAGAGCCCACGTATGGGCCCGAAGGGCACCTTTCACCTATGGCAAAGTGACTTCCATATAACATGTCACGACAATGCACTTCGCAGAATCGTTGAGATGAGCTACCCGCAACACCGGGTGCCACCGCCCTTACTAGGCCCACGTATCACAGAATGGGATCAGGTCATGGCGATGATCTCATGGGTCGAATAACAAAGGAAAGGGATGACAGTAGGCGAAAACTAGGTAGCACAACCGTTAATCAGATGAAAAGGATAATGGAATTACTATCAATCACCTGCCTCCCGATGTATATGCTGCCAGCTTTCTCGTTCCTGGTGGTGGACAGCTACAGGGCGACCAGACAGCTCTCGCACGGTGATGAACTGCCAAATGGCTTTGTATGCGGGTTCTGATGACCACCGTGAAAAGATATTCCCAGATAGCCCCAGATCTTTCACAGAGGGAAACAAGTGTAAAGGGACGAGCCATTGGGTGGTCTCCATATGATCTTCCCATTGTGGTCTCGAATGCGGCACCTCGTAGATGCAGAGGCGTTCCAGGGTGGGGAAAGGAGGAAGGGATGAATCAGAGATCTGCACCAGGTATGGAGGCTGCCAGTCACATGAGATACCCAATTGTAGTGCCACATGATGCATGATCAGCCGCCCCTGATGAAAAAAAAGTGAGGTTGAAGCGAAAATTGGAAAGGACTATGTCTGCTCGATAAGGTGTCTTGAATATGACACCGTGTGGCTGATAAAGTGGCAGAGTAATGGAACGCCGAATGCCAGTGGACCGAAAAATACTATCTCGACCTGGTTAACTTGAAGTCGGGGGTATGGATTCGGGACAGGATGTGCCCCAAGTACTCGCTATCGCCATTGAACAAGAACGAGGTAACGCGTGTGAGTGGAGGTGGAGGTCGTCCTTGTTGGTTAACTCGAGGTGGAGGGTATCGGGATCCAAAGGGAAGTGATTCGAGCTTTGGCAAAGGGCAGGGAATGGGCCAAGGTCTCGGGTGAAATGTATTCGGAATGTGGAATGCCCAAAATGTGAATGTGGACAACTTGAAGGTCGGTGGTACAGTAGACAAAAGTAGTTTCGGCATGGACGGAAATAGAATGCCCCGCAACTAGCATCAGGGAACACCCCCAGCAGCCGGATCCTTGATGGCTTGGTCATAGGCGCAACAAGGACAATAGGACGTTCATAACAGCCACTAGGACCAGATCGATCGATCGAAGGTCGCCACGCCTGTGGGCAGGGTAATATACCCATAAATTATTTAGACGTAAGTCAGGTAGCTACATCATCAGTACTAGTAAAGGGATCTCTGAGAAATCTCGCAGATGTCGGGCAGAACCACCCAAGGATGAATCAAGAATGACTGGTAGCTTTTCACCGTTTGATGCAAGTTCCAGACCTGTCAACATAGGGAATGGCCTCCTCCTCACAGTCAATCTCGCCATATTCAAAAAATTCCACTGCGAATCTATTGAACTGCTCGACCCATTGTTGCCATTTGTTGGACCAGTGGCCAGGTAAACTTTGTGTCGAAAATCGATGTTATCAATCGAGAACTTCCTTACGTGTCCCCAGACGTCCAGCAGCAACCAAGTGTACAGTATTGTCCTCCGAACGAATTGCAAGAGCTCGCTTAACCTCGCTCATAATAAAAATGATGCAATTGGGAACTCTCCACCTCCACCTGACAACGGCTCATGTAATCATGGGTCTGTCGTAATGGCAGCGGTGGTCTTTCGCACGCCTGGATCCGCGAATTCGCAGTGGTCCTGTTCACGTCGGATGATCCTTTCCGCTGGGGCTTTGTGCATCGGTCTACTTTTGGGCGTGGCGAGGGACGAGCGGAGACATAGTTCGTTGAATAGAAAACCCAGGGGTAGTGCGTGCTAGTGTTGCCGGAGAGTTGAGCCAGCTCAGAGCCGAGCTTGTCAAGTTGTCGATTTATGAACTCGGCTCCTCTGGTATTTCGAGTCGACTCCGAGCTATCCAGCTGAGAAATCGAGTTACGCATTGCTCTTAGTATCACAAGAAGATAGCCCCTTATCACATCTTATTGTAATAATAATAATAATAATAATATATTATATTACGCTCCAACTTCTCGGTTGGTCCTTTTGGGCCGCGGTTCCGCCTGTCTGCGACTCCGTGCTTCGCGTTTCACTTGTCCAACTCTGGCCTAGCAGAGTTGACAGTTTAGCTCGCCTCAGTACAACCCTCGGGCAACACTAGTGCGAGCCAATTGGAGGAAGGTTCTAGTTGTTGACTCGTTTGAGCAATATTAACGTGGCAAAATCTCTGGGCGGCAGAGCACAACAGGACTGGTTGGACTGGTAGCTCTACAAGGATGCCAAATACAATGGACAGCGGTGCTTCCGGGAATGCGCAGTAGACTTTATTCTGAGAATCTCAAAATGGCCATTGGACAGGTGAGCTCCTCCGTCAGTAGAGTCCGGAATCCCGGGGCCAAGACTCGGATGACCAGCCATCAATCAATATTAATACTTCGAGAAGTGCACGCGTGAGATCCAAAAAAAAGTGCGTGCGAAGGAAAGCAGCTTCTCACCAATATACTAGTATAAATAGGCAAAATGCGTAAGACGGCTGCGCCCCACTAGAATGCAACTCGCGAGGACGATTTGCTGTTAACAGTTGACCAACCCCCGCCCCGTAGATCATGCGCACAATAACGTCATGCGCCTTGCTTTGGGCATCTTTGTCTCTTGCATTTCAGTGGCACGACACTGAACATTCACATTCCACAGACCCACGGGGGCCTGATGCTGCACCACCTTCATCTTCACACATCGCAATCATTGGTGCAGGTGCTGGCGGCTCGTCCGCAGCGTTCTGGATCGCTAAGGCGAAAGAGCGCTATGGCCTTGATGTCGTCGTTGACATTTTTGAGCGCAGCGATTACGTAGGGGGCCGTAAGCTATTTTATTGGTGTAATTCCCTTCAGCTCTGACTAACTTCTTTGAAGGGAGCACGACGGTTCATCCGTATAATGACACAGCCTACGGGCCCGTAGAACTTGGCGCATCCATCTTTGTAACCGTTAACATGAACATGTGGCGGGCGGCAAATGAATTCAATTTGTCCGTGGACAATTTCGAAGGCGGGGATCAGGCTATCTGGGATGGGGAAGAGTTCGTATATACGGTATGATCTCACGTGGGATCCTACTTGGTCGTTTTGACACCGATCATGGAAAGGCGGCAGCATCTGACAGCCCGGCAGACGAGATTATTGCCCAGTACGGCAACCAGTCGTTAATGATAACGCAAGACCTGTAAGTTGTTCGAATCTCCACATTCGTACGTGTCCTTATCTGCGGTACAGAGTCGCGGGTGTAGTCAGCGAGATTCTCACGCTTTACGAGCCAGATACGCCACATTGGTCCACCATTGAGGAACTCGATGACACCTTAAACTTTACAAAGCTAGTTTCCCAGACTGGTGCCAAATACCTCCAGGGTCGTGGCGTCTCTCATAGATATACGTATGAGCTCATTGAAGCAGCGACTCGCATTGATTATGCACAGGTTGGGCAGACTTCCTGTTGCTAATTATAAGGTTCGTTAGAATAACGATTTCTTCCGCACAGAATGTAGATCGCATACATGCGCTGGAAGCTTTAACCTCTCTTGTAACGGATGGCATTATGAGCGTCCGGGGAGGAAACTGGCAAATCTTCGATCAATTTGTAAACCGATCTGGGGCTCAGCTTTTCCTAAAGACCGAGGTGGGTCGGCTCTTTTACCTTTCTCTAGCGAATCCTTAGTATTAACGTTACACCAGGTGGTTGGTGTAGAGCGGTGCTCAAATGACATTTGGACAATTGTCACCAAGGAAGAACGTCGTGATTACGACGCGGTGATCATCGCTGCACCTTACCACACTTCTCATATCTCCCTGCCAGCCGATCTGTCCTCTTTGATTCCGCCCCAGCCATATATCCATCTTCATGTCACCCTGCTCACAACCACTGCGGCGACGCCTAACCCTGTATATTTTGGCGAGGAGCCCGGTTCCAAGATACCAACGAACGTCCTGACTACTTTCGAGGGTGCCCGTCGCGGCGGTAGAGCTCCAGAGTTACTCAGCCTCAGTTATTTGGGGAAGGCACAGTCCGCCACAAATGGGACCCATGGTGGGCAAGAAACTGACGAATGGGTCGTGAAGATATTCTCTATGGAATGCATCTCAGATGAGTGGCTTGCTACCATGTTCCAAAATCAAGTCGGCTGGGTCTTTCGTAAGGAGGTATGTCCGTGCGAACTTGCTCCGGACATGAGTACCTGACCAACGACCTTCCAGTGGGAATCATACCCTGTGTCGCCCCCGACGACGAAGTTCCCACCTGTCAAGCTCGATGATGGCCTTTTCTATGTGAATGCGTTTGAGCCGTAAGTGTAGTGTCCATTGTTCTCCTTCTCACGCGGAAATAACCTGTTCCAGCTTTATCTCCACGATGGAGACAGAGACGGTTTCCTCCCGCAATATTGTAGATTTGTTATTGCGGGAGAAGTTCAACGCGAGCATCTGCCCTTTGGACGAGGAGAAAAGGGCAAATGAGACATCTGCAGGATTTGTGTATGGGTGGGATTGCTGAGTTTGTTATCTTAATATTTCTCCATGATGGTTTGTTGGGGCTCGGGTGATAAAGAAATAGAAAATTCGAATGTGATTTTAGTTCGAGCCAATCAGATGCCAGGCATGCCAGGTTTCACTCTGGGGCTTTATGTTGTGACTAATTCAGCAAGACCATTCACACACTATCCTTTAGCCAAGGGCAGATACCATCAAATGGGAGCAGCCTTCAGACACATCCTCACCAGGGACATCTGAACACATGCAAGCTCAAGGAGGCACAGGTTTCCCTGAGCTTGCATGGGTGTTTAGATGTCCCAGGTGAGGATGTGTCTGAAGGCTGCTCCCATTTGAGGGCATCCACTCTTGGCTAAAGGATAGTGCTTCTTGCTTCCCAGCCAGACCAATATTACATGAACAGCATGTTTACTTTAAGGTCCTCATCTCAATCCCCCCTTTTGCCGCCTTGGTTCAAGTCTCTAACACTTAGCTACTGCACATCCTTCCCACCCTTTCGGTGTTTCCACTGCGCGCTGGGTTTGGAGAGGTGGGTCGATCCGAGTCTTGCGGCTGAGCTAGTACTTACTATGCTCCGGAATGAATGTGATGGCGTTATCCTTTCCGATTTTCCATGGTAACTCGGATATCTTCGAGAGACCTCGCTGTGGGGCTCATTCAAACGTTTCATTCGCCGTATGATTGCGGTTTCGAGAGTCGTGCGTCGTTCACAATGTACGATGGCCTGCGTCTCTGCGTAACCTTCCATCAGACCGATAGCACCATCTTGAAGAGTACTTTGCTGGTGCAAAGCGTGGTGGTCCTATTGCCTTGACCTTGCAGTTGTGAGCGAGTCTTAGCAACCTGAAGCCGTCTGCATTCATTGTGACCTTCGTCAATTAACTGACCCCTCTGGTTCCCGAGAATATATATCTCATAGCTGCAACATTCGGCTCGGGGCTGGTATTTTTCATCACACTCCAAGACAACGACAGCTTTAAGGTATGGCCCGAACGGGCATGGGTCCGCATGTCTGATGTTTGGGTAAAGTGTCAGGCTGTGTAGAAAAGGACACTAGTGTGGCGCAAGAGAGCAAAACAGACATCGTGTGACTGACGCTTGGTGCACCGTTACTAAGCGCCGCTATTTCTGCAAGCCCACCAAGGGGGTTGGACGACGTCGTTCAAGTCGCAGGTCTCACCCATAGCTAATGGTGTGTTAAAATGGCGGCTATATAGCCTGTCATGGCTTTGGCCATCGTGGTATGAATCCGATCGTAGCCTGACTTCTCCATGTTAGTATTGATTTCCCCCAGAGCCCGACCACGTCAACACGACTGCACCGGTTGTTGTTGTTGCCACCGTCCCTTGACGTGTGACGTGCATTTGCCTCACGGTAGTAGTACGGTCCTGCATGTCATGCCTCGCCTCGCCTCACCGTCACTCCCGAACCCAGGCAATGTCATGCGATTCGTTTGCTTAATTGTCACCTCGACTTGGCTGTTTCACTTTATTGGTCCCACGCAGTCAATTCTCTCTGTCGATATCACACTTGGCGTCTCTTGTTGTGTCAATCTCACACCGAAGGCCACACGGTCCTGCTTCGCCTTTGTTTGATTGTGGGTGGGCCGCCACGGTCGTACGCAACCCTCGACGTGACGGTAGCAATTGAAGTGCACCAAAGAGTGCCATGACTGCGCCCGGACTCGGAGCTCAATCTGTACGATGGTTTCACTGGCTGACATTGGTACGCTCGGCGCTGTCCAGCAGAAGACCAGAAACTGGTTTTGTCGTAATGACGATGTGAGAAACGTTTTTCTGTATCCAAGCTGAGATTTACGAGTGATAACATCATTTCTCGCTTCCCTGATCACCCTCTGACCTCTTGTGCCGTGGATCACAAACAAACAAACCCCGATAACGGGATGCGCAAAGTGTCAACCGCAAACGCAAGGGATCGCGTGGATAAAATAAATACCACCTGTGGAGCATTGCTGACGTTATCACGATTTAGTTTGTTTGGGGGAAGCAAATTGTCCGGTGATCGGCATGTTTCAGCCGAAGTGGTTGGCTACCATATATGGCAAGGCAAACTTTTGGAATAACGCGGTTGTACGCAAGGGCGTTGTTGCTTTGGTCTCACGTTTTGCGCGCTTTCTCTTATACCCTCGTAATCTTCCCATTATGTTGTACTAGTCTTGCAAGAACTGTCATGAAGTCTCTTTTGCGAAAAAAGACCCACACCGATATCCAGAAACCTTCTCCCCCTTCTTCTACACCAAGTATTCGACCACCGTCAACGATCTCGACACCTTTATATGCACGTTTCGCTAGCGCCAAGCCGGGTGTGCAACCCGAAGAAAAAATCCGCCCAAACGTATCGGGGCCTATGCGCCTTGGCCGACCGAGTCGTGCCAATTCTGAAGCCGACGACAATCGACGAAAACGTGATGAAGCTGCTCTTCCGCGACATAAGCTCAGCAATGGCCGTCAAGGGATCGCTCCGGGCTCACAACCTCTGCCCAGCTCCTTACCAGGCCCACGCGATGGCCAGTCATTTGTAGACTCACCATATCAAGACGCGCGTGTCAACCTGACTCAAGCGGCAAGGCAGCCCATCAAGACACAAACGGCTTGTAAGTCATACTTTCCCTCTCCGATCATGTGCAGTTCTACGCTACGTCAACGTGCCACCCTCGATAGCAAGAGACACGTCGAGGACATCTGAGCATCTGGGCACGGGCGCGGTCTCGTTCCGCAGTTTTACTGACCGTCCATCTGTATTCTTCCATTGATCCTGTAACGTCGATATCGGATGCTGCTGCTGACCTCCTCTCAACAATCAGCTTACTCAGACGAGCAACTTACTCCCTCGAATTATCACCATGCCGCAGCCATAGAAGGTGTACAACATGCCCGCGATTTCCTCCCTTCCCCCCCGCTATCCCCCCGCTC
>Ga0307512_10002705_pt1 | contig 21780 bp, 20 predicted proteins | sample 14_EM_MG_FD_200267 | JGI IMG/M metagenome (GOLD analysis project Ga0307512, IMG submission 200267) | Populus trichocarpa ectomycorrhiza microbial communities from riparian zone in the Pacific Northwest, United States - 14_EM | ecosystem: Host-associated > Plants > Roots > Unclassified | place...
CGACGGACGCCGCGGCCACCACACCGATGTTGCTGTCGAACTGGCGTAGTTGTGAGTTCAGCGCGATGGTGAGCGGGGCAGCGTCGTGACCGGCGAACACGAGCGCGATCAGCAGATCGTTCCACACCAACAGGAACTGGAACGCCGCCAGCCCGGTGATCGCGGGCGCCGACATGGGCACCACGAGCCGACTCAGCACCCGCCTCTCGGTGGCACCGTCCACCCTGGCCGCGTCGATCAGATCCGCGGGGATGCCGAGCATGAACCCCCGCAGCAGGACGATGCCGAACGGCAGGCCGAACGCGACGTGCACCAGCACGAGCCCCGGGATGTCGCCGTAGATCCCCCATCTCCCGTACAGTCGCGAAATCGGGAGGAGTGCCACCTGCACGGGCACGAGCACCAGCAACCCGGTGACCAGCAGGACGGCGCGGCGACCCCGGAACGAGATCCACGACAGGGCGTAGGCCGCCATGACCGACAGCACCGACACCACCACCGTCGCCGACAGTGACACGATGACCGTGGTGGCGATCGCGGAGATGAGCGAGCTGTCCGCGAAGACGGCGACGTAGTTGTCCACGGTGAGGTGGACGGGTGCGAACGTCCACAACGCGGGGTCCCCTTCGTCGCGCAGCGAGACCAGCACCAGCCCCAGCACGGGTAACAGCCAGCACAACCCCACCAGTAGGACGACGGCGTGCACCGTTCGGCTCGCTCGCGTCATCGCCGGTCCCGCCGGAACCGCCGTATGTGGACCACCGCCGCGGGGACGAGCAGGAGCAGCAGCGACACCACCAGGGCACTGCCGATCCCGGGATCGGCGGCGACCCCGAAGGAGACCTCCCAGATCCGCACCCCGATCACGCCGGCGTCATCGAGCAGCGGCGGGGCCGCCACGACATAGACCAGTTCGAAGATCTTCAGCACGTTGACGACGAGCGCGGCGGCGATCACCGCCAGCACCCGCCACAGCAGCGGGAGCGTCACCCGGCGCAGCACCTGCCACTCGGTCGCCCCGTCCATCCGCGCGGCTTCCCTCGTCTCCGCCGGGATGCCGGCCAGGCCCGCGGCGACGGCCACGGTCGCCACCCCGGTCATCAGCCAGATCCAGGCGACGATGAGAACCGGTGTGATCAACCCCGGTCCCAGCCAGGTGACCCCGCGAAACGGCTCGACGAACATCGGTCCGGACAACCGCAGCCGGTACCGCCCGCCCGGCACGTCCGCGATGGCGAACCGGCCGTCATCTCCGGTCACCGCCGACGCGACCACGTGCCCGTCCGACATCGCGTCGACGCGAACCCCGCCCACGCCGCGCTCGCCGCCATCGACCGTGCCGGGGACGGCCTGCCCGGCCGACACGTCGAGCCACACGCTGCCGCGGATCTCCCCCGCCCGCCGCGACGACGTCACCGCCTGCCTGGACGCCGCGGGGAGCGAACCCTGTTTCGCCCCTGCCAACGGAAAGGCGATCACATCCCCCGGGGCGACGGTGGCACTCGCCAGGTAGGCGTCGGATGCCGCACGGCCGGCCGTGCCGGCCCTCGGATGCAGGGCGGGCCGATCGCCGGAACCCGTGACCACGTCGTGTACGGCCACCGCCGCGGCGTTGAGCAGGCCTCGATCCGGGTCCCGTTCGTAGACCAGCCGGATCACCACCCCGGAGGCGACCAGCGACAGCGTCATCGGCAGCAACAGCGCGAGCCGCACGACGGCCGCCCAGCGCACCCGCTCGGTCAGGACCGCGAGCAACACACCCATCGCGAGCACGAAGCTGGGCGCGAGCACCACCCAGACGACCGTGTTGCCCAGTGCCCGGCGAGTGGTCTCCTCCGCATAGGCGTCCGCGAAGTTCCCCACCACCACCGGGTCGGCGTCGAGGAGGCTGTGCACGATCGCGTACCCGATGGGATAGACGATGTACACGCCCATCATCACGACGGCGGGGACCAGCAGAACGTAGGCGGTACGCGCCGGCCGCCTCATCGCCCGTACGCCGCGACCGCGGCGTCCTCCAGTGCGGCCTGGGTGGCCGGCACGTCGCGCTGCCCCTCGACGAACTCCTGGAAGATCCGCCAGTGACCACCACCGCGGAGCGCGCCCATGGCCGGCGGGGCGGTGTCGGAGAGGTCGAAGAGGATCTCCTCGCCCGGGTCGTTGAGCCGGCGCGCGAACTCGCTGCTCCACCCGTCGTGGTACTTCTCGGGCGGCACGCCGAGGTTGGGTGAGAGCCAACCGCTGTGCCGGGTCAGCAGCGTCGCGGCCGCCGGCGTCGCCAGGTATGCCATGAACCGGGCGGTGTCCGGGTCGTCGGAGAAGGCGACCGCCGCGTCCCCGCCGACGATGCCCGGCCGTGGTGGCTCTGGGCCGGCGCCCGGGAAGTCGAACGTCCTGGCGTGCCGCCGTTCCGCCGGGCCGAGCAGTCCCGCGACGAAGTCGGCTCCGTAGACCATCGCCCCGGTGCCGCGCGGGCCGAAGACGGCGCGAACCGAGTCGGGGAACTCGGTACGCACCGCACCGGCCGCGCCGCCGAGCAGGTAGTCGTCCCGCAGCAGTGCGCCCATGACGGACAGCGCGTCCCGGACCGTCGGATCGGTCCACGGGATCCGCCGCGCGGTGAGGGCGCGGTACCGGTCGGGACCCGCGATGCGCAGGTAGATGTTCTCGAACCAGTCGGTCAGCACCCAGCCGTCCGCCGCACCGACGGCGAACGGCGGCACACCCGAACGAACTCGTCCACAGTGGACGGCGGCGTGATGCCCGCGTCCGCGAACACGTCGTCGCGGTACCAGACGATCGACTTGTACGCCGCTTTCAGGTACACGCCGTACTCGACGCCGCCGACGGACGCGAAGCCCCGCCAGGCCGGGGAGAAGTTCCTGGCCGTCTCCTGCTCGGCGGCCGACCCGAGCGGCACCACGACGCCGGCCTCGACGTAGCGGCGCAGCAGTCCGGGCTGGGCGACGACGGCGACGTCGGGTGGGTCGCCGCCCGCGATCCTGGTCTCGAGCACGGTCGGCAGATCGTCACCCAGCGCGGTGTAGTCGATCTGGATACCGGTGGCACGCTGGAAGGCATCGACGACGCCGAGGAACGCACGCTGCTCGTCCCCGGTCCAGAGGCCGACGATCTCCACCGTGTGGCTGGCCGCGCACGCCGGGACAGTCGCCATGAGCGCGGCGACGATGACCGAGGCGACGACGCGGCGCACGTCAAGACTCCCCGATGGCGAGGCCCGTGGCGGGGTCGAAGTACTGCAGCCGCGCCACGTCGACGAGCACCTCGACGCGCTGGCCTTCGAAGACGGTTGTCCGCCGGGTGAACCGCGCGACCAGCACGGCGTCCCCCGGCGCTGTCCGCACGGGGTGTTCGGCTGCGATGACCTGCCGGACGCGCACCGGGAAGTGGACCAGCACGTCGGCGCCGGTGACCTCCACCAGGTCGGCGACGCTGGTCAGGGACCGGTGGGGCGGGGCGTCGACGTGTGCGCCGTCGTCCAGGTCCTCTGGCCGGATGCCGACGACGAGCGGCCGGCCGAGGTACCGGCGCAACGCGGGGCGCAGCGCGAACAACCCCGGCGGGGCCAGCACGCGCTGGTCGCCGAGGACGACCCAGATCTCCCCCAGGGACTCCGCCAGCACGGCGTCCACCAGGTTCATGGCCGGAGCGCCGACGAAACCCGCGACGAACAGGTCCGCGGGCCGCTCGTACACCTCGGTCGGGGTGCCGACCTGGTGGATGCTTCCCTCGCGCAGCACGGCCAGTCGGTCGCCGAGGGTGAGCGCCTCGGTCTGGTCGTGGGTGACGTAGACGGTGGTCACCTTGAGGTCGCGCTGTATTCGTGCGATCTCGGCACGCATCCGCGCTCGTAGCGAGATGTCCAAACTGGACAGTGGCTCGTCCATCAGGAACGCCCTCGGCCTGCGCACGATCGCCCGTCCCATCGCCACCCGCTGCCGCTGCCCGCCGGAGAGCCGGTCAGGACGCCTGCGCAGTTCGCCGGTCAGGTCGAGCATGGCGGCCACCTCACGCACACGCCGATCGATCTCCGTGTTCGGCAGCCGGCGCAGCACGAGGCCGAAGGCGATGTTGTCGTACACCGACAGGTGGGGATAGAGCGCGAGCGACTGGAACACCATGGCGATGTCGCGATCACGCGACGGCACGTCGTTGACGGTCTCCCCGTCGATGGACACCTGCCCCTCGGTGATCTCCTCAAGCCCGGCGATCATGCGCAGCACGGTCGACTTCCCACAGCCTGACGGCCCGACGAGCACCATCAACTCACCGTCACGGACCTCCAGGTCGATACCGCGAACCGCGCGCACACCACCGGAGTAGGTCTTCGTGAGCCCGCGCAGACCGATCCGTGCCACGACCGAACCGTAAACCACCTCATCTCGACGAAACCCGCCCGACCGGGCTTTTGGTGTCTGGATGCGCACGCACCCTGCCCGTAGGGGCAACCGGCGGACGAGCGCGAGTTCACCGCGTCCGCAGTGGATCGCATCAGGACCGCGAAAGCCATGCAGGACCTCGGCTTCACTCTCGACGAGATCATCGACGCTCTGCACACCCACGACACGGATGATCGGCGACCGGCTCCCCGCCGTAATACGAGAACACGGCCTGGCACCGGAACCCGAGGAAGTGCAACACCAAGAACATCCGGATCGACGCGGAAGAGTCCCTGACGATCGGGGAACTGTCCCACTCCACCGCTGCCGTCGCGGAGGAGCTGGTCGACCGCCTCATCGCCAGATTCCCCCAGTACTGACGCTGATCCCGTTCGATCAGGTAACTCGACCGACAACGCACGACAGGCCGACTCGCGCATGCACCTGCCCGCCGGCTCGCTTCCACGAGTTTCGCTGCTACCCGCGACGACCTGATCCAGCGGGCGTGGCCAGCACCCGGGCGCCGAGCGCGACGGCGACGACGAGCGGGATGAGCGCCGCGAAGGTCCATTGCAGGCCGATTCCCTGGCCGAGCCAGCCGACCAGCGCCGGTCCGGTCAGGATCCCGGTGTAGGTGAACGTCGCGACGCGGGCGACGAACGTGGCCGCACCGGTGCCGCCGATCTGCCCGACCGTGCTGAAGATCAGCGGCACCAGGACGGAGGTGCCATAGCCGAGTACCGCGAACCCGGTGAGCGCGACGTACTGCGACGTGCCCAGAACAACGATCGTGAACCCGGCCACGACCACGCAGGCGTGCGCCCGGAACACCCGTGCGCGACCAAAGCGTTCGGTCAGCCGGTCCCCACCGAGCCGGCCGAGCGTCTGGCACAAGGTGTACGCGCCGTAGCCGAACGCCGCCACCGCCAGCGTCGCGCCACGGTTCTCGTGCAGGAAGACACCGCTCCAGCTGATGACGGCCGCCTCGCAGAGCATCAGCACCAGACCGATGGACCCGAACACCACCACCTGCCGCGTCCACCCGGTGCGCCAGGTCTGCTTCGGCGTGCCGCCGGCCGTCTCCCGGTCCGCCCCGGCAGGCAGCAACCACCGACCAACCACGACACCGGCCGGCAACGCGACGGCGGCCACCCCCGCGGTGTGCACCCAGACGGGGATGCCGGCGGCGGCCGCGCCGGCCAGCGCGGCGACGATGGAGCTGGTCCCCCAGGCCGCATGGCAGCCGTTCATGATGGGCCGCCCGAGAAGCCGCTCGACCGCGACAGCGTGGGAACTCATCGCCACGTCGAGAATGCCGTGCACCGCCCCCGCCAGCGTCACGGCCACAGCCAACTGGGCGACGTCGCCCGCCGCGCCGATCCCCACGAGCGCGAACGGCAACACGGCAAGCGTCACCCGGATGACCCGGACACTGCCGAACCGCCCGACCAGCGCGCCGACAGACTGCATCGCGAGCAGCGCGGCCACCGAGAAGCACGTCAGCACCGCCGCCAGCCGCGGCTCGGTGAGGCCCAACCCCACCTTCAGCGAAGGAATCCGAACCAGATAGGTGGCGATGAGCAGACCGTTGACGAAGAACACCCCGGTGATCGCCCAACGCGCCCGCGCCACGGCGAACCCGCTCACCGCTTCCTCGCCGGACACCGTCGCAGTGGCCTGATCGATCATGTGCCTGTCTCCCTGTGCTCGGGCGCCCACACCCACAGGGGCACCTCACACAAGGACGACGCGACGCACACACCAAATCGACATGCCCGGCCGACCAGTCCAGGAGGATCCCGCCGAGGCGGACACCACCTGGGCCGCGCACGTCACCTGGACCGGTGGTTTCCAGTCCAGCGCCCAGCTCGACGCGCTCACCATCGACCTCAAGGGCGACATCGACCTCCGAGTCTTCCTCGGCCTGACGGAAGGCCACGCGGGCTTCGACTCGGTCACTGCGAAGGTCGACATCACCTCGCGCCGCGTCATTCCCGGTCGGCCGCACCCTCGCCGCGGCCGTCCCGATCACCGTCGGCCTGGCTTGGCACCCCCTCTCCCCCGCTCACGTCGCGATGGCGGCCCGGCGCAGTTCGCCGAGCAGACGCCACGTGCGGAGGCGGTCCTGGTCGGTGGTCAGGTCGGTCTGGGTGAGCACGACCTCGGTGGCGCCCGCGTCGAAGTAACGACCGATCTCGTCCGCCACGGTCTGCTCGTCGCCCAGCACCACCAGGTCTGCGGCCTTCTCCGCACCGGACAGGGAGATCACCCGCTGATAGGACGGCACGCGGTCGTAGAACGCCGTGCTCTCGGCCGCGATCTCCCTTGCCGCCACGACATCGGTCGTCACCACGCCCGGCACCGCCGCCACTATCCGGGGTGCCGGGCGACCTGCCTGCTCGGCCGCCCTGGTGATCGCCGGGACGATGTGCTCGGCCAGCGCGCGGGGCCCGGCCAGGAACGGAAGAGTGCCGTCGGCGAGCTCACCGGTCACACGCAACGCCTGCGGCCCCATCGCCGCCACGACCACCGGCAGTGGCGAGCCGCCCGCCACCGACGCCGGCATCGGGGTACGCGCCACGAGCGTCTCCCCCGCCACGTCGACAGAACCGGTCTCAACCGCTGCCCGCAACGCGGTCAGGAACTCCCGCAACCGCAGCACCGGCCGGTCGTGCCGCTCACCGAACACGGGCTCCACGAACGCCTTGGCCCCCAAACCGAGACCCAGCGTGTACCGACCGCCGGTCGCCGCCTGCGTGGTCTGCGCCGCACCGGCCACCGTCAACGGATGCCGCCCGTACACCGGCACCACCGACGAGCCGACCGCGAGACCAGGCACCTCCCGGCCAACGAACCCGGCCAACGCCACCGAGTCCACGTCGAACCGCTGCCCGAACCACGCCGACGCCACCCCGGCCTCCGCCGCCTGCCGCGCGTACGCGACCGCCGAGTCCACCGCGTTTCCGGCGCCGACCGGCACCACCACCCCAACCGTCATGTGGGCCGAAACATGGTGGCACGCACGGTTCTTCCCGTGCCCACCATGCGGAACAACGGTTCACGAACGGCCCGTCGATGGTGTAGGAGAATCGGGGGCGTAGGCACGCAGGAAGGTGTCCACCGAGCCTGGACCGGGTCTCCATCGGAGCGGTGAGGAGTGCGAGGAACTGCTCGGCGGCGACCGCGGGGTCGCAGTGCCGCAGCCTGCCCGACAGCGTCAGGCGGACGAGTCGGCCAGTGCCTCGGCCAGCCGCCCGGAAGTTCGCTCCTGAACCGCGTCGATCACGTCGGGAAACTGAACCAGCTGTCCCTGAGCGAGCCGTCGCAGCGCTTGCGAGCGCTGGTCGCAACACATCCGCGGCATGCGACGGGCGACGTCGGTCAACGCCGCCCGCAGCTCCGGTCTCGGTGCACGCAGCCGGTCGGCGACGGCGAGTCGCACGGCGATCGGTCGGACAGTTGGTCGCCAACCGAGCGCCTGGCCCTGTCGGTGGCGATGCCGGTCAGTGTGGTGGGCCTACCGGCTGGTCGCCTCGGATGGTGATCCGGTGCATGACGCGGTGCTGGTCGCCGTAGTCGTCGACGGCGTAGTGGGCGGTGGCGCGGTTGTCCCAGACCACGACATCGCCCGGGGTCCACCGGTGGCGCACGCTGTGTTCGGGGCGGCCGATGACCGAGAAGAAGACGTCCAGCAGCGCACGGCTCTCGGTCTCGGTGACATCCTTGATGTGCGTGGTGAAACCGGGATTGACGAACAGGCTGCGCCTGCCCGTCTCCGGATGCACCCGAACAACCGGATGCGTCACCGGATCCAGCGACCGGATCCGCTCGCCCTCCCACAGGTTTCCCTCACCGGACAACCGGACGGTCAGGTACTCCTCGAAATCCTTGCGCCCATCGTGCACCGCCTCCAACTGGTCGGCCAGCCGCCGCAGTGGCGGTGACAGCGCGAGGTAGGCGGCCTCCAGATCAGTCCAACAGGTATCCCCACCCGCGGGCGGCAGGTCCACCGCACGCAACACCGAACCCAACGGAGGCGTGCGGGTGAACGTGACATCGGTGTGCCACACCGGCGCCTTGCCACCATCGCCACTGTCGAGCACGTAGATCTCCGGATGCTCGGCATCCAGGCCGGGCACGACCGGATGTGCCGGGGTCAGCTCACCGAACCCGGCCGCGAACGCGCGGTGCGAGTCAGGTGTCAGTCGCTGTCCGGGAAACACCAGCATCTTGCGCTCCAGCAGGGCCGCACGGACTCCGGCCACCGTCTCCGGCGTCAGACCCGACGCCAGGTCCACACCCGACACCCTCGCGCCGATCGTGATAGTCAGTGGTTCGACCGAAAGCGTTGTCGTGGTCACCAGAACCTCCTTATGACACTGTTGCTCGGACGGCGGCCGCGACTTCGCCGCGCAGTTCCGCATAGTGCGGTGAACCGCGCAGCTCGTCGGCCGGCACGCCATGGCGTGGCAGGTCGATGGGCAGGTCGAGCGCGATGCGGCCCGGCCGGTCGGTGAGCACGATGATGCGGCTGCCGAGGAAGACCGCCTCGTCGACGCTGTGGGTCACGAACACGACCGCCTTGCCGTTCTCATCCGCGAGCGACCGCACGTCCTCCTGGAGTCGTTCCCTGGTCAGCGCGTCGAGTGCGGCGAACGGTTCGTCCATCAGCAGCAGCCGCGGCTTGGCCGCGAGGGCACGGGCGATGGCGACACGTTGCTGCTGGCCGCCGGAGATCTCCCAGATCCACCGCGCGCCCAGCTCGGCGAGCCCCACCGACGACAGCAGTTCCGCCGTCCGCGCCGGCCGGTCCTGCTTGGGCACGTTCGCCCACCGCAGTGCGTTGGCGATGTTGCCGGTGACGGTGCGCCACGGGAAGAGCCGTGGCTGCTGGAACACCACACCGACATCGCGTCCCGGCACCGGCGGGTGGCCGAGCAGCGTGATGTCCCCTGTGGACGGACGCTCGAACCCCGCCAGCAGGCGCAACAACGTGCTCTTGCCCGACCCGGACGGGCCGACCACGACCAGGAACTCCCCCGGCGCCACCCGCAGGTCCAGTGGACCGAGTGCGGGCACCGGGCCTTGTTTCGTGCGGTAGGCGTGCTCGATCGCTTGCAGTTCGGCGACGTCAGGCACTGCCGGCTCCCGGCACGCGCAGGGCGGCGCGGAAGGTCGCCAGGCCCGGTACCTCGTCGACCTTCTTCTGCTGGTAAAGGAACTCGGCCGTGTCACGCAGCCGGTCCGCCAGCTTCCCCGGCTTGTCCGTGGTGCCGAAGTAGTCCGGGCCGCGCTGCTCGGCGTGGTCGAGGTAGATGTTCTGCTTCAGCTGGGACAGGGCGTCCGCGGTGCTGATGCCGATCTGCCTGCTGACCGCGGTGGCGACGGTGTCCGGGTCGGTCTTGATCAGCTTGAGCGCGTCGTCCGTCGCGGCGAGCCACTTGTCGAGCACGTCGGAGTTGGCGTCGGCGAACTCCTTGCGTGCCACGGTGAACGTCAGGGTCGGCCTGCCCTGCTCGGCGAGCTTCGCGCTGTCGGTGAGCGTCACGCCGTCCTGTTGCAGCACGCTCAGCACCGGTGTCCAGACGTACGCGCCGTCGATGTCCCCACGCTGCCAGGCGGCCTGGATGTTCTGTGGTTCCAAGTCGACGAGCGTGACCTTGCCCGCGTCCACCCCGGCAAGCTCCAGTGCGGCCAGCAGGCTGTAGTGGGACGTGGAGCTGAACGGCGCGGCCACCTTGTGACCCACCAGGTCGGTGATCTTCGTGATCCCGCTGGCCTTGCGCACGACGAGCGCCTCGCTGTTGCCGATGACGTTCAGCAGCTCGATGACCTGGTACGGGATGTTCAGCGGCGGGCACAGGCCGGCCGCGGCGGGGCTGCTGCCGATCACGGCGAGATCGATCGAGCCGCCGAGGAACGCGGTGTTGATACTCGCCCCGGAGTCGAACGCGGTCCATTTGACCGTATGGCCCGGCAACGCCTTCTCCAGGGTCTTCTTGTCCTTCACCAACAAGGTGCTGTCCGCGAAGTTCTGGTAGGCGATGCGGACGGTCTTGCCGCCGCTGTCCTCGGAGGCGCCGCCGACCCCGCAGGCGGCGAGCACCGGCACCGCGGCGAACAAGGACAGCGCGTTCCTGCGCGAAATGGGCATTGGGGTACTCCTCGGTCAGACCCGGCCACGCCACGGTGACAGGGCACGTTGGGCGGCAACGATGAGCGAGTCGATGACGAGCCCGGTGATGCCGATGACGAACAGACCGAGGATCACCACGGCGGTCTGGTTGTAGCGCTGGGCGTTGAGCACCATCCCGCCGATCCCGTCCGCGCCGTTCACGGTCTCGGCCGCCACCACCGAGCTGTAGGCGATGCCCACGGCGAGCCGGATGCCGGTGAGGATCTCCGGTGCGGACGCGGGCAGGATCACCGCGCGGATCACCTCGAACCTGTTGGCCCCCAAGGCCTGCGCGGCTTCGACGTACTGCCGGTTTACCCCGCTGACCGCCGCGGCGGCGGCGACCGCGACCGGCGGGAACGCGGCGACCATCAGCAGGTAGACCTTGGGTTCCTCGTCGATGCCGAACCAGATGACCAGCAAACTCAGGTACGCCAAGGGGGGCAGCGCGCGCAGGAACGTCACCGCCGGCTCGGTGATCGCCCGCACGACCGGGATCAGGCCCATCGCGAGGCCCAGCACGACACCGATCACGATGCCGTACACACAGCCGTAACCCACGCGCCGCAGGCTCACCCCCAACCGCTCGACCAGCGTCGACCCCGCGTAGCCGCCCTGCCCGTTCGCGGCGTCCGAAGTGGACAGAAGCTGGTGCCACACCTGCCCCGGGCTGGGCAGGATGGCGGGTGGCCAGATCTTCGCCAGCGCCGCCAGCCACCACGCCGCCAGCAGCACGAGGATCGCGATCACCCGCACCAGCAGCGAACGTGATCGCCGCGCGGAACTCTCAGCCACGAGCGTTAACGTACAGACGTACACACGGCCCGCCAGGATCGTTCCGTATCGTGGGTCGCTCACAGTCGCCTCTTGCGCGGAGGCAGGTTCTACGGCAAGGGAGCGGCTATGACGTCCACCCGCCGGCACGATCCGCATCGCCGGGAGCGGATCATCGAGGCCGCGGTTGCGGTGATCTCCGAGCACGGCCTGTCCAGACTGACCCACCGGGCCGCGGCGGCCCGCGCGGACGTGCCGCTGGGTTCGACCACCTACCACTTCACGAGCCTGGACGAGCTGCTCGACGCGGCCGCCCGCACGGTGGCCCGGCGCAACGTCGCACGCGTGCGGGACTGGGCCCTGTCCCTGCCCGCCGACGCCGACCTCGGCAAGGAGCTGGCGACGTTCATCGTGCAGCTGGCCACCAAACACCGGGAGAGCAGCGTTCTCGCGTACGAGCTCTACGGCGGCGCGCTGCGCCGACCGGCGCTACGCGCGGCGAGTACGGCCTGGGACGCGATGCTCACCGAGGTGTTCGAGTCCCGTGTGGACACCGCCACCGCGCGGGCGCTCACCGCCCTGTTCGACGGATTGCTCTACCAGGCCTTGGTTTCGCCGAAGAAGCCACGGCGTGCCGACTTCGAGCCGGTCCTGCGGCGGCTGCTCGTCACCGGCTCGACGCCGAACCAACGCTGATCGGCTGGGCCAGGTCGCGAGGCGCGACGCCGATCGCGATCGGTGCCACAACGGCGGTCTGCACGTCCGGATGCCTGCGTGCCAATGGTGTCGGACCGCGGGCTCAGGTGAGGGCGGTGACCAGCAGGGCGAAGGCGGCGATGATGACGGCGACGCGGATGTAGTGGAAGCGGTCCCAGCGGTTCATCTGCTGTTTCCAGTCGGCAGGCCGGTTCTCGGGGGTCCACGTCTTGCCCTGGTTGTTGATCGGGACGAGCAGCAGAATCGACATGATCACGCTGACGATCAGCAGTGCGGCGGCGGTGACGACGAGGCCGGTGCCGTCGCGGTGCCATCCGGCGATGGCCCAGACCGCGACGAGGATGAGCGAGCCGATGTACCAGAACGGCATGACGGCACCGAGCATCCGGCCCCCGTGGCTTCGGGCGCGTTGGTTGCTGTCGTCGGGGAGGGCGTTGAAGATCGGGTTCATGACGAAGGCGACGGAGAACTCCACTCCGACCATCAGGCCGACGGACACGGTGGTGAACACTTCGAGTGCGTTGAGCATGGCGGCCCTTCCTGGAATCTAGCACTGCTAGTCGATATGGCAACGCTAGCACTGCTGCCGCTCGATTGTCTAGCGATGCTAGGATCGCATCCATGTCGGTACAGGAACGCAAGGAACGCGAACGGGCGGACCGCGAGCGCCTCATCGTGGCCACCGCCCGCGAACTCGCCGAGCAGCAGGGCTGGGACGCGGTCACCACCCGCCGCCTCGCCGAACGCATCGAATACAGCCAACCCGTCCTCTACAGCCACTTCCACGGCAAACGTGAGATCATCGGCGCCGTCGCCCTCGACGGCGCCACCGAGATGGCAACGGCACTGCGAGCCGCGACCTCCGCCGCACACGGTCCACGCGCCCGGGTCACCGCGCTGGCCCGCGCGTACCTCGACTTCGCCGCACGCAACCCGGCGGTCTACGACGCCATGTTCCAGCTCGACGGCGGCCTGGCGTTCGCGAAAGCGGACACCCCAGAACCCCTCAAGGACGCGTTCGCCGCCCTGCTGGAGACGCTCGCAGACGCCGCCGGCGACGGCGTCCACCCGGGACTGTTCACCGAACTGTTCTGGGCGGCCCTCCATGGACTGGCCACCCTGACCCGGGCCGGGCGGCTGCCACCGGAGCACACCGAGCGCAGGACGGAACTGCTGGTGGACCGGCTCGCCATACTCTGACCCATCGGCCCGGCAGGCACGCAGCCGGGATCCTCAGGCCCCGCTGCCCGTCCGCGGCATCGCCTCCGATCACCCACGCCCACACGACGCAGCCGCAGATCACCGGCACCGGACCCCGACAGGGCACTCACTCCAAGCAGCCGCGGAGCTCATTGATCACGACCCGATACGCGCCTCAGTCGGCTTCGGGACTGATCAGCTCGACGATGATGGGATGATCAACAGACATGATCAGATGGCCGCCGGGCCACCCCGATCACCGCCGCCCCGGGCCGCTACCGACCCCGCGTGTTCTAGGCGTTGAGCTGTGTCCGGAGTGTGAGGGTGTCGCCGTCGCGGTCGAAGGTGCGACGTGCGACCGGGATGCCGGCGTCGTAGCCGATGACGTGGACCAGCTGCGCTGTCCCGGCGACCGGCACGACTGTGGGCGCTGGGTTTCCACCGAGATCGACGGTCACCCGGGGACGACCGTCGACGAGCACGTCGGCGCGGTCGATGCCCAGCACGGCGAAGGCCGCGGTGACCTCCCCGTCCGCGACCGCGAGCGAGACGTCAAAACGGCGTGCCGTGCCCTTCTCAAGCAGCGCAGCCGCCGTGGCCATCAGGTCGGCGTCGTCGTTCATGATGTCGGCGCGGGTCGGGGCGTGCTGTTCGTCGGGGACCACGCCGTAGTCCTCCAGGGGCGTGCCCCCGTGCTTGTCGCCGACGCGCAGCATCCGCCGGATGACCACGGACAGCTCGGCGCCTCCGGCCATCGGCGTGAACGGGACGCCTCCTGGCGGCAACGACTTGAGCAGGTCGGCCATCACCCAGATGTTGCCCCCGCCCGCCCCGGTGTTGCCGTCGATGCCGAGGATCTGTCCGATCTGGTTGTCCTGGAAGCCGGCGGAGAAGATGTCCGCAGCCGAGTAGCAGCGGGCGTCGGTGACCAGCATGACCGGCCCGAAGTACGTCTGGGGTACCAGGTCCAGCCATTCGGTCCGGGTGAACGGGATGGCTGCCGAGTAGGGCGCGCCGGACTCGAGCGCCTCCTCGAGGGACTCCTTCCACGGCTCGAGGTCCTCGATCGCCCGGCACATCTTCAGGGTGAGCGTCGTGGCCGCGAGCTGCGCCGGTTCGGGCTGAACGGTACGTCCGGTGAGTGCCTGCAGACTCAGCTCGGCTCCGACGATGGCACCGCCGGGGTTGCCCCGAATGTCCAGCACCAGCCCGTCCTGCGGCAGTGCGCCGAGCAGCCGGATGAACTCGTTGACGAACCCGACCACATCGCGAGTGTGGAAACTGCGGACGCGCAGGTGCCCGATCACCCGCCCGGCCACGGGACGTTTGCGTGCCTCGAAGAACGTCGACCAGGCCGGCGTCACGGGAACGTGGTCCTCGCCCCGGACGACCGGCTCACCGGAACGCTCGGCGACGATGACCTCGGGTGCGAACAACAGCGTGCGCAGCCGAGCGAGGCGGGCACCCTCGATGTCCAAGCCGAGCGGGGTGCCCGAGGCCGGGACGGCTTCGTCGGCGCCGGCCGGCACAAGGGAATGGACGTCCCAGACCACCCGGATCTGCTGGGCCTGGTTCTGCGCGTCCAGATAGTTGATCGTGGTCCAGTCCTCGTCCGGCGGCGGACCGAACGCGAGCAGCCGCGTGGTGAACCACTCGACCGCGCGGGCATGCCGCGCCTCCGGGTTCGCACCGGGAAACCGGTCGGCGACCCGGTCGACCGCCCGCGCGATGGGCACCCCGTTCCAGTGCGTCACCTCAACCCCGAACTGGAAGCTCGCGTGCAACTGGCCCTGATCGGCGAACCGCTTCCCGACCAGATAACGTCGCTGTCCGTCCTCGGTGAACTCCTTGAGCAGGAACGGCAACACCGCAGCCGCCGAGGTGAACGGCGCCGGCAGCGAGTACCGGGTGTGCAGGTCCCGCAGGGAATTGAAGATGTCGACAAGCTCAGCATGGAACTGCCACTCCGGCCCCGGCGAGCCAGGACGACCGAGCCGGGTCTGCATCAACCGCAACCGCTGCAACGGATTGATCCCGTAACGCGCCGCCTTGAACGGCAACAGCGCGTAGGTCTGCTCCAGCACCAGCAACGCCTGCTCGACGATCAACTGCCGGTCCGCCACAGTCAGCGTGCCGACCTCCTGCATGCTCAGAAACTCCGGCAGCGTCACCGCCGCCGTGAGTTCACCATTCATCTCGGCCATACGCGTTCCATCGCAAACGGCGGCAGAACGTGACACCAAATGGCGTAACACTTCGGTCCCAGCGTTCCGCAACGTGCGGGTAAGTGAAAACCCGACGTGATGTATTGGTGCGGGATGCCGGCGCCGGCCCGGCCACTGACGGAGATCGCGGTGTCTCGGTGGAATGTTTGACATAGCCAAGACAACGCCGACATGACAGCGGGCTTCCGACTCCGCTACGGTTTGCGTCCCACCGCGCACGCGAAACAGTTCTGCACCGAGTTCAGCGGCTTGATCCGGGGACCGTCCGGCCACCAGTCTGCGCACAGAGCCAGACCAGGCGGCAGCAGTTCGAGGCCCTCGAGGAACTCCGCGCATTCCGACCAGGTACGGAACGTCCCTCGGCCCATGGGGCTCTTGAGGAACTGTTCCTCCATCTTCTTCGCCGTGACCGAATGCTCGTTCTCCGGGTCGAGAAAGTGGCTGAACGCCACATAGGAGCCGGACGGCAGTGCTTTGATGTACTCCTGCATGATCTGCGCCGGCTCGTGCCGGGGGCCGTCGTGCAGTTGGAACGTGCCGACCTGCAGGAAGATCAGCGGCTCGGACAGGTCGAGGTAGGTGTTGACGGTGTCGTTCTCGAGGATGTCGCGCGGATTGAAAATATCCGCCGACGCGAAGTGCGTCTGGTCGTTCTCCTCGAGCAACGCGCGTCCGTGCGCGAGCACCACCGGGTCGTTGTCGACGTAGACGACGCGTGCGTCGGGGTTGATGCGTTGCGCCACCTGGTGCACGTTCTCAGCGGTGGGCAACCCGGATCCGCAGTCGAGGAACTGGTCGATCCCGGTCTGACTCGCGAGGAACCGCACCGCCCTGATCAAGAAGCTCCGGTTCTCGAAGGCCATGTGCTGGGCCTCCGGAACCTTGCCCCGAACCATCTGCAGGACCTTACGGTCGATCTCGTAGTTGTCCTTGCCGTTGAGAAAGGCGTCATACACCCGGGCGATGCTCACCCGATGGGGATCGACCCCAGCGGGCACGAATCCGCCAGAGGACACTCCGGGCATGGGAACCTCGTGATTTCTCGTGTTAGACCGGGCGCGTAAACGTTAGCCGCTCAAACACTGTCCCGCGACCGCAGGTCGTGCAGCGCCGACCGGCCGCTGACCGGGTTAGAACGTCCTCCAACGCACCGCGGGCACGGGGGTTCGTAGACCCGCAGTTAACCGCGTTGGAGATCGGCGAACGCCTGATCCTGGCCCTGAACCCGACGAGCATCCCGTCGAGGTGCCCACACCCGGCATCACGACCGTGCAGGCCGGAACAGCCGACCTGAGTCAGTCGGGCGTCACTCGCCTGGACAGCCACGGCGAGACGATGTGATCGTTGGCGCTGTGTCGCGCCGGCCAGGGATAGTGAGTTCGCGCCTCCGCCGAGGTCCCGGACGGTCCACGGGGAGGCCATCTGGCGTTGTTCGGGACCGGATCCCATCGCGAGGCGGATCGATCTGAACTGGGCGGCGGTCACAAACGCTTCCGACAGGCTCAATCGCGCCATTCGCCGGATGGCCGTGAACAGGATCGGAGCCCCACCACCGCCATGTCGCGTCAGTCGCGCAAGGACAGTTCGACGACGAGCGCCGACAGGCGATCCAGAACGCGACGCCCGTAGGCGACCCCGGCCTCGAACGTTCGGCCCGCCTCGTTCCGATTCCCGGACTCGGTCGCCAGGCAGTCAGTTGGCACCTCGCCGGAAGGCCGCTCGGTAGTCCCTTGGGCGCCGTCCCGTGTGCTGGGCGAAAAGAGCCGCGAAGGTGCCGGCGTCCCGGTAACCGACCGCGGTGGAGATGCTGGCGACCGTTCGACCTGTCGTCTCAAGGAGGTGGCGGGCGCGGCGGACGCGCGACGACCGCAGGTAATCGAGCGGACTCTGGCCTGTCTCGTCCGCGAAGCGCCGCAGCAACGTCCGAGTGCTGACGTTGAAGGTATCGGCCAACGCGGCGAGGTCGTATCGGTCGGCAAGGTTCTGGTCGAGCTGTCGCATGACCCTGCGGGAAAACTCGTTTCCGGGCCGGGGAAGAAGGTGCTCGTCAACGTAGGGAGTCTGGGACGATCGCGCGTCGTCGACGAGCGCCACCCGCGCGGTGGTCCGGGCCACGCGGGCACCGCTGTGTTCGCGGATCAGTTCCAGCGCGAAGTCGTACATGGCACTGAAGGCCGCTGTCGTCGTCACCCCCGTGTCGGTAACGACGAGACGTTCGGGCCGGACATCAGCGTCAGGACAGCGTCGAGCCAGTTCGTCCGCGAAGAGCCACGCCGTCGTAGCCCGGCGTCCCTGGAGAAGTCCTGCCTGGGCGAGCAGGAACGCACCGACACAGATCGACACCACCGCATTGCCCGCGGTCGCGTGTGACCGGATCGCCGCGACTTCAGGGGCGAGCGACGCGAGCTTCGCGTCCACGTCGAGGTCCGGCGAGAACTCGAACCCCGGCACGACAAGGACGTCCACGTCGCGCAACGACGAGACGGCCAACGCCGCACCACCCGACGCGGCGACGCGACGACGAGGCGAAACGATCGTCACCTCGTATCCGGCGTGATCCGGACCAGCGATGTGCATGGCCATCGTCAACAGATCAGGCACGCCGAACACCTCGGACGCGAAACAACCCGGATAGGCCAGGACACCAATCCGCAGTGCGCTCACGCTCACCTCCTCACCACCATGTCGGTGGCGAGATTACCTCCATATCTGGCGATCTGGCCTATCGCCTTGCGCGGCACATCCGGCCACGCTGTCGGCATGAACGCTGCCGACGGACGCCTCGACGACGAGATCACGGACTTCTCCCGCCGACGAGTGGACATCGACGGGGTGGTGAAGACGGTGTACGTCACCGGTTCCGGCCCGGCCGTGGTGCTGATGCCGGAGATGCCCGGCATCAGCCCCGACGTCCTTCGGCTGGCGCGGTGGGTGCGGGATGCGGGCTTCACCGTCCACGTCCCCTCGCTCTTCGGGATCGACGGCGCCTATCCCACGGTCGAAGGCGGTCAGGAGGTTGTGCGGCGCGCGTGCGTCAGTGCCGAGTTCCGTGCGTTCGCCGGGTGCGGCACCAGCCCCGTCACGGTGTGGCTGCGCGGGCTCGCGCGCCAGGCCCACGCCGAATGCGGCGGTCCGGGCGTCGGTGCGATCGGTCTGTGCTTCACCGGCAACTTCGCACTCACCATGACGCTCGAGCCAGCCGTCATCGCGCCGGTGGTCAACCACCCGTCACTGCCGCTGGACGACGCGGCCGGACTCGAGATCAGCGACGAGGACGCGCGTGCGGTCCGAGACCGCATCGCGCGCGACGGACTGACGGTTCTCGCCTACCGCTTCGACGACGACCGCTGGTGCACCGGCCAGCGCTTCGCCGCCTACCACGCACTCCTCGGCGACGCCTTCGACGGCCGCGTCCTGCCAGGCAGTGTCGCGAACACCAACTCGCCCCCGTTCTTCCGCGACGTGGTCGGGTCCCCCCACAGCGTTGTCACCGCCCACCTCGTCGATCAGGAAGGCCATCCCACACTGAAGGCCAGGGACGAGATCCTCACCTTCCTGACCGACCGCTTGAGCCCAGGTGGACACTCCGAACGTCTGGACAACCGATCGTGAGGCTCTGATTGACACCCCCGGATACCGGAACCACCCCGGCCCACCGCCCGGGCGAACACACCACGTCAACATCGGCGTCAGGTCCGCGGTCGTGTTCGGTGTCACGTGATTTCGAGGTTGGCCATCATTCCCATGTCCTCGTGTTCGGCGTTGTGGCAGTGGAAGAGGTAGCGGCCGCGGTAGCCGTCGAACCGGGTGATGATCTCCGCGGCTTCGCCGGGCCGTAGTGAGATGGTGTCCTTGAGGCCCGCGTCGTGGGGAAGGGGTGCCCTGCCGCCGCGTGAGAGCACTCGGAAGCCGACCAGGTGCAGGTGGACCGGATGGTGGACGTCGGCGACCAGCCGCCACACCTCGACATCGCCGAGGTGGACGGTGACGTCGGTGCGGGTGGGGGCGAACGGCAGTCCGTCGATCAGCCAGCCGTGACGGCCGTGCGTCCGGCCGGCCCGGAAGGAGAAGTCCCGCACCCGCACGGCGTCCGACCGGCGCCACTCGGGCAGGTCCTTCGAGAGGAGGCGCGGGACGCGGCTGTCGTCGCGGGCCTTGCGTGTGACGTGGAAGGCCATCACGTCGCGGGTCCGGCCGGCGCCCAGCCGGTTGATGATCCTGACGCGGCCGCCGACCGGGACCTTCGTGAAGTCGATGACCACGTCGTAGCGTTCCGCCGGCGCGATCGGCAGGGACTGGTGGGTGACCGGCGCCGCGAGCAGTCCCTGGTCGGCTCCGACCTGGACGAGATCGAGCCGGCGGCCGTCGTCGAGGACCGCCTCGAGGTCGTAGTGCCGGGCGTTGGAGGCGTTCAGGACCCGCAGCCGGTACCGGGCCGCGTCGACCTCGTGCGCGGGCCACGGTGCGCCGTTGACCAGGATCACGTCACCGAGGACCCCGCCGAGACAGGGCTCGAGGACGCCGGGCTGTGTGCGCAGCGTGGGGTCGAGGGCGGGATAGGTGAGCTCGCCGTCGTCGTCGAACGCACGGTCGGCGATCATGAGCGGCAGCTCGCGTGGCCCCGCGGGTAGGCCGAGCGACTCCTCGGCGTCGTCGCGCACGATGTGCAGCCCGGCGAGGCCACGCCAGATCGCCGGAGCGGTGAAGTCCATCCGGTGGTCGTGGTACCACAGCAGCGTCGGCCGCTGGTCGAGCGGGAACGTGTAGTCCCGCGTCAGCTCGGAGGTCACCGCTCGCGGATCGCTCATCCCGCCCATGTCGTGCATGGTGTGGGCGGCCTCGTGCCAGCCTTCGGGCAGGACGAGGTCGGTGGGGTATCCGTCGGAGGCCGCCGGGGTCCGACCGCCGTGCAGGTGCACGACGGTCGGCACGGGAAGCTCGTTGCGATGCGTCACGGTGACCGGCCGGCCGCGGCGGGACTCGATCGTCGGCCCCGGGAAGGTGCCCTCGTAGGTCCACGCCGATGTCCTGACGCCGGGGAGGATCTCCAGGGTCGCTTCGCGCTGGGTGATCTGGTAGCGGTCCACACCTCCCGAGGTGCTGACCGGCCTGCGCACCGGAGGGATCGGCAGCGGCACCTGGAACGCGGGCGGCAGCGGCACGGCGCTACGCAACTCGGCACCGGTGGCCGCCGGCCGCCGGGACAGCATGGCCGAGGTCGCCAACCCGGTGGCCGCCACTATCCCGAGCGTCCCGCCGATGCCCAGTACCTGGCGCCTGGTCATGTCCCGGTCACGCATCGCCGGCCTCCTCCACCTTCCGTCCGACCGGACGGCGCCATACCGCGATGAACTGCACGACGAGCCCGGCGATGGTCAGCACCCCGAGCGGGAGGTGCAGCCACAACGCGCCTTCCAACCCGGCGAAGTACTGCACTGTCTCGGCCACCACCACGGCGAGCGTGGCGAGGAACGGCCAGACCTGACGCAGCCGGACCCAGACCACGACCGCCACGATCAGCTGCAGACAGCCGATGGAGGTGACGGCGTTGGCGCCGACCTCATGCAGGAGCAAGCCGTCGTAGTCACCACTCAGATACACACCGGCGAACACCGGCTGACCGACGATCGCGACCACGTGCGCGCTGACGACCACTCGCAACACCCACCCAGAGAGGGGCTTGGCCGCCAGTCCTGGCCGGGTCATTTCTGGAGAACGGCCTGGATCTCCAGGCTGATCGACACCTTGTCGGCGACCACGACGCCACCGGCCTCCAGCGGGACGCTGATGTCGATGCCGAAGTCACGCCGGCTGATCTCCGCGGCCGCGGAGAAGCCGGCCCGCTGTCCACCCCACTGGTCCGAGCCGAACCCGTTCACCTCGACGGCCAGCGGGACCTGCCGTGTGACGCCGTGCAGCGTCAGCTCACCGTCGATGACCCACCCGTCGTCGGTCCGGCGGATGCCCGTCGAGCGGTAGCTCATCGTCGGGTACTTCTCGACCTCGAGGTAGTCGGCGGTGCGCAGGTGGTTGTCGCGCATCTCGTGGCCGGTGTCGATGGACGCGAGGTCGACCGTCGCGGTGACGGACGAGCCCAGCAGGTCCTCGGTCGTGACGATCGTGACGTCGTAGCCGGTGAACCGGCCACGCGTCCTGCTGATCATGAGGTGACGGACGGAGAAGGCGACCTCGGAGTGCACCGGGTCTGCCTTCCAGGTGCCGACCAGATAGCCCGGCATCACGACGGTCGCGGGAACGGTTTTCATGGCTTCCTCCATGGATGTGGTGA
>Ga0307512_10002706_pt1 | contig 21760 bp, 21 predicted proteins | sample 14_EM_MG_FD_200267 | JGI IMG/M metagenome (GOLD analysis project Ga0307512, IMG submission 200267) | Populus trichocarpa ectomycorrhiza microbial communities from riparian zone in the Pacific Northwest, United States - 14_EM | ecosystem: Host-associated > Plants > Roots > Unclassified | place...
ATACGGAAGTATCTACATTTCTCTTTACTAATATTGTACTTTCTTAAGTATTCTCCTTATGATAAGATGGTACTTTACAGATAAGAATAATGTGGTGTGTTAATAACTTTTAATACTTTTGTTATCTTTTTATATTTAGGTTGTCTAGAAAGTTTTGGTTAGAACTTGTCTAGAACCTTCTTTTTGATTCAGTTGGAAGAGGGATTTATCAGCGCTCATCTTAAAAGAACGCGCCTAGATGGTTCTGTTATATTCTTTACATTTCCTATGTATTTATGTACAGTTGCAGAGTGTTTCTCTTCCTGTTTTGGTTATTGATCTGCGACCGTGGTCACGGACATTCACTTGTTTATTATTGTATATATAGATACTGTTTCTCCGGTTAGAGAACAGTGCTGTAGACTTGCTCAGACATCGATCGGAATACTATAATATTTCCTCTCGAATCCTCTTCTCAGTATATGCTTGCCTTTCGAACATTGCTCAATTTCGTTATACTTGCAATACTTATTCTTCGTATACTTCTTCTGAGATTTTAATAAATCTCTTCGGACTTTTGCTGTATTATCGGAATATGGAGGATGTTGGGTTTGGGTAGGAGTTGCAGAAAGGCCGCAGCGGCTTGCAGTAGGACGAGGGAGAGAGTGCCAGTCTATTGATAATGCATCAGAAGTGATGGAAATAACTGACTGCCGATACCGTGGAATGGTAGATGGAGCACCATCATGTTCATATTGAACCGGCCACTTTTTGGTATAAGGAGTAACCAGAGGTTCGGCTGCTTTTGCTGCAGCTTTGGCTGCATGATTAGCCTGTTTTTCTGCATCCTTCTCATCACACTCCTTCATGCCCTGTAAAATCCCTTCCCGAGCCATAACTCCTGCTACATTTCCTCTACCACGCTGTCGCATATCTACCTTGCTAGGGAGCACCTTCTGGATTTCATTTCGCAGATTTTGACTTTCTGTTCTGGCAATATCGGCCTCAGTCATGGAGTACTCTGCTGTGTGGGAGAAGTGCAGGATGAGGCCACACAGTGTAGAAGAGGTAGCTGTTTTCGAAAACTGGAATTGGAGTGCTTGGTTGGTTTGATGCCGAAGTTCACACTTGGTATAGGGAATCTTTTCCAGCTCAACACCTAGAAGAGCTTCGTCCTCAGCTGCCTGGTGAAGGGCAGCACGTTCCTTAGAATTGGCAAGTACGGTGGTGTAAGGGAGCGTACGCCGGCGCTCGGCAGTATAGGGACATGATATGGTATACGGTTGCACACGGGCGCGAGTCAGATTAAGTGTAGAAGTAAGTGGTAAGATATTCGGTACAGAGCTAAGACTCCGTCGCGATGTCAATATAGGGTTGGCAGTTACCCGGCACTGGACACCTCACGTGACCGCCCGGCAACCCTAACTACGCACTCTTGACCACGCCGTTACATCTTCCCCCTCTTGTAGGGCAGAACTCCAGGGTTGCTAAGTACAAATAGAAACAAGAACATCCCGCATACACGCTCGTACGATCCCTTTAGTCCAACGACCGATCAGTACGTCCAGAGTGACCTTCCGGCGCACGGGGAACCTCTACCTCCAATTGACTGGATTTCTGAAGGTGGTAAAACCTGTGATGACGCCATTTGTACTGGACCGGGTCCTGACAATGGAATAAAGAAGGAAATGCCCAATTTGACCTCGTCTCCATTTCTCCATTCGCGTCAATTCCTCCACTTCCGAGATCCAACTTCCTTCATCTCTGCAGCTTATTAGGTTGGTTTCGGTGCAACTTGTCGATTAGTTCACGAGCATTCTCAACGTTTTCGAATGGCTCCCAGCTTGTGTGTCTGTGGCTGTATCCGGCCCACTGAACGAGGTAGTGTAGCATCCGGTAACGCTGCTTAGAGTGAAGAATCCGTTCGACCTCCCATTCCTCTGAATGGTCGACTATTACTGGATGTCGTTCCGAGGATGGTTGTCCTACGACCGGCGGTGTGTAGTGATCGAGCTGCGATACATGGAAGACTTTTTCATTCCGCATTGTTTTCGGCATGTCTAGTTTGTAAGCATTCTTATTGATGATCTTACTTACCGTATACGGTCCAGTGCGCTTGAAGTCCAGCTTCTTTGACGGTCTAGTCGTTCGGAAGTGTCGGGTCGAGAGCCACACTTTATTCCCGACTTCGAAGGTCACGTCCTTTCCGCAAGAGTATTTTGATTGCCGTGCCTGGGCTCCCAACAAGCTCTCGCGGAGAAGCCGGTGAGTCACTTCCATTCCTGACACCGTTGCGTCCGCCAGTATTTCCGACCTCATATTTGATGGGGTTTTCGGTTGCTTGAACTGCATTGGCGGGTGGTAGTGGTAGTTGGCCCAGAATCGCGTCATTCGCGTTGAGTGGTGGATGGAATTGTTGTAAGCAAACTCTGCTAAAGGTAACAGTTCTACCCTGTTGTCCTGCTCGTAGTTGCAGAAGGCCGGTAAGTACTGCTCCATAGTCTGGACTTGTCGCTCCGTCTGGCCATCGGTCTGTGGATGAAACGCAGTCGACAGCCTGTGATTGATGTTTAGGTGAGAGCAAACTCGTTTCCAGAATCCGCTGGTAAACTCCTTCCCGCGATCGGTTACGATATTGTCTCGTACGCCGCCTTTGCAGATCACGTGCTCGAAATACATTTGTGCCAGCTCGGGTGAGTGGATATCTTTTCCCCAGGGGAGGTAGATTGCCATTTTTGTCAGTCGATCGACGATTACCAAGATTCCCGTATACCCAGAGGCAGTTGACTCAGGGAGGTCCATGACGAAGTCCATTTTAACTCCTTCCCAAGGTCGTGACGGTGGTGGTAGCGGCATGTTTGTGCTGTGATGGGCATGTCATGGTGCGTTGATTCGGTGGCATAGTTCGCATCCGGCGATGTCTTTTCGTACGGTGGCGTCCATTGCGGGCTAGTAGAAATCCCGAGATACTAATTCGGCGGTTTTAAGAGCTCCGAAGTGGCCGGATTCTGGATTGTCGTGGTACAGGCTTATGACTTTGTTGCTATGCAGGTCATCCTTTGGTACATATATCCTTCCTTCGTAAGTGAGAACTCCAGTAGTGACTTTCCACTCGTCACTCGAGTCTTCCTCTAGTTCATCTATTCTTTGCAGATCAGGAATATCGACGATTGGGGTGCCGACAATCCTGCGCTTCACGTAGGCAGCCAACGCGTCGATAGCCTGGGCTGTTTTGATTTCCTGAAGGAGGTCGTCATACGGTTCAACGGTGTTAGTTGCCAAGGTTGCCAGTAGCCTCGCAGTCGGTCTCTCGTAGCCTATCTCATAGTCCGGCCTTCTTGATGGTCCATCGGCCGGGTTCCTCTTGCCTTCCAAGTGTTCAATGACAAAGTCGTAAGAGGATAGGATTTCCGCCCACCTTGCCTGTCTTCCGGAAAGCACTTTGGAGGTTTGGAAATACTCCAGATTCTTATGGTCACACTGGATCAGGACCTTGTGATTAGCACCCTCGAGATAGTGTCTCCATTGTTTCATTCTCTCGACAATCGCCAATAGCTCCCGATTATACGTGTTGTAGTTCTGTTCGGCGGGAGAGCATTTCCAAGAGTAGAAATTGACTGGGCGAAGAATCACGAATCCGTCGTACTGGTTGAGGATGCCGGTGATTGCGAAGCCGCTTGCATCCGTCTGAAGAATGATCGGTTTTTGCGGGTTGAAGTGCTGGGGGATCGGTGCTTCAGCAAAGGCCTTTTGAGCGTTCGAAATGCGAGTTTGGCATCCCAAGTCCATTCCCACTTCCGTGAGCCCTGTGTGTTTAGGAAGTTTGATATGGGAGCCGTCACCTTTGCATATTTCCGAATGAATCTCCTGTAGAGGTTTGCGACGCCGAGGAGCACTTGCACATCCTGAACTGATTCCGGGGTCGGCCAATCTTCAATCGTGGATATGCGGTCGGACTCCATGCCGATCCCATCCGAATTGATGCCAAATCCGTGAACACTGAATTCTCGAACTCCGAATTGGCACTTTTCGGCCTTGCAATATAGCACAAATTCCTGTAGGTGTTGCAACACTTTTCAGATTTGGTCTTCGTGCTCCTTCTCATTGGTCGAGTAGATGAGTATATCGTCAAGGTAACACACGGTGAAGTCGTCAATATAGGGCCATAGACAATTGTCAATGTAAGCCTGGAACGTAGCCGGTGCGTGTGTCCATGCGAAGGGCATAACTTGGTATTTGAACTAACCATAGCGGGTTCGGAATGCAGTCTTGAATTCGTCTGCTTCGTTGATTCCGATGAGGTGGTAGGCATTCCGGAGGTCCAACTTAGTGAAGATTCGGGCTTCGCGCACTCGATCAAGTAGTTCTGAGATTCGCGGGAGCGGGAATCCATTTTTCCCGTGCCCAGATTAAGAGCTCGATGGTCCACACACAACCGTAGTCCTCCGTCTTTCTTCTTTTCAAACAGCATCGGCGCTGCTGCCAGGGATGATGACCTCTGAATGAAGCCGCTTGCGAGGTTCGTTTCGATGTAGGCCTTGAGCGTCTTCAATGCGAATTCTGAGAGGTTGTAGATCCGCCCGTATGGTTGTTTGTAGCCGGGTTCCAGATCGATTGCGTGGTCAGTTGGCCGATGCGGCGGGTGTGTTTTGGCCTTTACCTTGCTGACGACCTCCACGAAATGTTGATATTGTGCTGGGATGCGACCCCCATCATCTGTCATTACCATCTCCGCATTTTCTATGTCTATTCCTATTTTCATTAGCCTTATCTGCATTCTGCATTGTAGCGTGGTTGGCAGGTGGGGATGGGTAGGGGTCCCGGGATAGCTGGATCAGACGGTTCGTCACAATAGGACCAAGCCCTGTTGACCAGGTTCTCCCTTCGTGTCTCGGCGAGCGGGTAGCAGTAATTCAAGCACCGCCACTGTGTCTCTCTTCTGCCACAACTACCGCCGCTGCTCCTGCTCGCGCATTCAGCATCTTAGGGTTTCCTTCACCTTCGGTGATGCCTTCCAGAGATGCTCCCAGCAACCCTTGACATTCTGCAAGTCGTAGGGCGAATGCCTCGACCACCTCCTCACTAGCTAAGACATAATCGAATTCAGTAGCCACGAGTAGTTGTATATCCGGGGGAGAATCAACATTTGTATTTCATTCACCGCGTTTCGGCAGAGGACTTGCGTGATCTGCTTCTGGAATCTTCGCCCGTTGCGGTCCGTTTGGCGTTCGCAGGGCTGTCAATCGACCTTTCGTCCAGTCGATTTCCGGGTTTCTTGCCTTGAACCATGGCAAGCCCAGAACTTGGTGGTATGCCTTCATTGGGACGACTAAAACCTCCGATTTGTCAACCGGTGTAAGGTGTTCAAAATACTGAACCAAGAGACTTGCCTTTCGGCTCTCCTTTGCAGACATCATCACCTGGCCATCGAGACCCTGGGTGGAGGTGAATGCTGGTTCGTGGGGCAATTTGAGTTTCCTGAGTATGCTCAGTGATATAAAGATGCTCGTTGCACCGCAGTCCATTAGCGCTTTGACTCGCTGCATGTTGCCGTGTATGTTTCGTACAAGGACTTCATGGACAATATGCGCCGAATCCAGTCACTCTGTGCCGCATAGGTATTGGCTTGACATCAGAGCCCGACCTTCCAGAATGACTCTTGATTTTAAGGCAATTCGGTGCGGTTGTATCTCGTCCAAGGTTGAACATATGGCTCGGTTTCCCAAGTTTTCCAATCCTAACTCCGTATCGTCCAGCCTCTCCCATCGAGTTAGATATCGAGAGAGGCAGACTAGTTTTTTTGCTGCTGCGTGTCGAATGACTTTTGGCGTTTAATATGTTTGCCGTCATAGCCGCCGCCGCTATTGCTGGAGTTCTGTTCAGGTGGGTTTGTCTTGCCGTATTTGGTACAAAGGTAGGTTTTGTGGTCTCCGCTGCCACAGCGGGTGCATTGCCGGTTTGCCTTTCGGCTTGCATAGGCTTCCTTTGAAAGCCACGGCGCTGGTGATAAGTTGGCCCGGCTTCCTCCGCTGGACTTATTGGACTTAACCGATTTTGAATTACCGCCGGAGTTATTGGAATTGCCGGAAGTGTGTTCCGCAGGTTCAGAGATGGATGGTCGGAAATTACCTTTCTTATCGCCGCCTTTCTGAGGCTCCCTTGCTTGCCTTTGTTGCTGCTGTTGTCCTCCGGGCTTCATGTCGTCCGGTTTGAACTCCGAGGCCGCCGCACATTGGAAGAGTTGGTCGAGCATGTCGAACCTGTCTTTGCCACTGGAGATCCAAGGTCTGACTTTTGTCTTCAGGGCGTGCCGCAGGCCCGCCCATGCCATGTCGTACAGGATCACTTGGTGCATTATAAGGCTCCAGCCAGCTCTTCTCCAATTTGCTTCTAGGCGGTTGGCGTAAATTCGGACTGATTCGTTTGGTAATCGCTGGTACACCTGCATGGCTTTTGTCGCCGAATTGAGACGTCGGTCTTGATCTCCGTACATCTTTTGAAGCTCGTTCGCGAAAAGTTCGAAATTCTCTAAACACGGGTCCTTGGCCTCTCGTAGGTCGCTAGCCTACTTGGAGCGGTCCGTATTTTCGGTCTGTCGCTGAGTCGTATCTGGGTGGTTATTCCAGGTGTCGAGGAAAGAGACTGCATACTTGACTTGATCAGGATCGCCTCTTGGGAATAGGTGCTTATGGGATGCAAAGTTTGATCGCAATGTTTCGAGGATCTTATCCTGCTCTTTCGCCCCGCTGCAGTACCGTAAGGGGTCCACCATCTTAAATATCTTGGACAGATTTTCGGGATTCTCCGGTCTGTCGATGGTTCGGCTGAGGTTGAGTTCGGTGAGCATTTGGGTTCTCTCCTCCTTCCATTCGGCTTGTTGTTGGAATAGAAGTTTAAGTAGCATCCGGTTCTGTTGAAGCATCTCCTCTTGGTCCTCTTCAGTGATCATTGACAAAATGTCGTCTCTGCCTCTATTATCCTCGCCCTCTGGTAAGGTTGAATCATCTTCGTCTTGGTCTTCATCTTTATCGTCTGGATCATGGGCTTCTTCTTGAACTTGAGTCTCGGCCGGATCGTCATCATTGATTTCGTCTTCTGGTAGTACCGAGACACAGCTCGTACGAATAGGCGTGATTCAGCTGAGCGATGCTCGAAGGGATTCAATGCTTGCACGCGTGTTAGGCATGCGCAATTGGCTTCTCTGTATTCTCTTTGGAGGAATGGAGGGCAATTGGCTGTAATTGTTGATTTCGTGTCTGTCGCGACACGTCAATTGAATGGGTAAATTGGCGTGATCTCGTGAGCGACACGCATCCGATGTCTGAAAAGACCGAATATAGTGTAAGGGCGCATACGCCGGCGCTCGGCAGTATAGGGATATGATATGGTATATGGTTGCACATGGGCGCGAGTGAGATTAAGTGTAGAAGTTAGTTGTACGATATTCGGTACGGAGCGAAGTCTCCGTCGCGATGTCAATATAAGGTTGACGGTTACCCGGCACTGGACATCTCACGTGACAGTCCGGCAATCCTAACGACGCACGCTTGACAACGCCGTTACAGGTGCGTGGATTTAATGGTTGAATTGCAGTAGCAGAAAATGCTTGATGTATGTTGGGTCAAGTGTAGGCCTCCTTTAGTGCGTGCTTGTAGAGGGGAAGGAAAATGTCCCGGTTGATACCAATAGAGGTACGATGGAAGTAATCCTCTACTGTTTTCTTGTAGGCATTCTGGAGTGCTGAGAAAAGAACAACATCAAGGGGTTGCAGAAGATGTGTTGAGTGTGCTGGTAAACAAAAGACAATGATGTCATTCTGTTCACAGTACTTGAGGAACTTATAGTTGATGTGGGATACATGTCCATCCAGTATCAGTAGTCGTGCTTCATTAGGACACTGCTGGTGATTCATTGGATCATACACCTCCGTCAACCGATCACATCCAATCTTATTATCTGTCCAACCCTTTGGAGAAACCGACCAACGTGCCATCTTATCTTCATCCGTAACATTCTTGTACCAGTCAAACATATGCTTTGCACCTTTGCCAATTAGGTAAGGGGGAAAGATACAGCCATCTGCTGATACAGCTTCGAGTCCGGTAATACGTTTGCACTTACCACTTTGGGTAACATGTGGATTTTTCTTCCCCCGCCTTGTAATGACTTCAGTACGAGGAGAAATTCCCATTACAAAACCCTTTTCATCCACATTGGTAATAGCCTTTGGTTTTATCTTTCTCTCAGTAATACCCTTCCCTACCTTGCCAAAATGATCTTGCAAAGTATGTGGGCTCCCTGCCTAGGTACGTTGGCGATCGATACGGCTAGCAAACTTCATGACAAGAATTGGATGTGGGTTGAGGAATCGTGTAATGCACTTCTTGCCGATATTATTCTTCGGACTGGGTTGTTGTGGAATCTGACGCTGCTTCGGATCCGCAGCGAGTGCTTTGATCATCCCCTTTGGGTGGTTGATTTGTGTAGTGTAACCGAAATTGTCTAACTTAATAATTCATCCAACTATTGGCCGCTCTGCAGCCAGTGAAAATATTTGCAGGACATGATGTGCAAGCTGATGCCTCCGACGTCCATTCTTTCGGTGTCCATGACAAGATCTACTGACATTGTACACTTCGGCTGCTTTTTGCAATAATTTGAATGTTCTATCCTCCAAACCTCGTGGTGCACGCTCATACCATTGCTCGAGATTTAGCACGGCCAAGTTCGATCGCTTCTTTAATCGAGGCATTCTAGATCTCGTGAAGGCTCAGGCAGCAACTGGGAGGGTGTTGGCGGTAGCTGTGATGGTTGCGACAAACTGACAGGCGAGAAGAGATGGGTTGGGCGGGGTCATCGATCAATTACCCGGCCTCCTCGCTTCCCATGGATGTCTCATTTCCGGTATACTTATGTTAACGCACTTGCTGAATCATGCGCATGGTGAATTATGAGCTCGGTGTATACTGCACTCGTTGTTTACTCATACTCATGGCAGAAATACATAGAGAGGGATGCCTTAAGTTTATGTTCTTGCATATATGGTAGAGTTGTGGACGAGTAAGAGTGACACGGGGGATGAAGATGAGAACAATATGGAGGACACGAGCGGATATCGGAAATGAGGGGAATAACTACCAATATTGTGTTTCGAAAACCTCGTGTGGGTGAAATTACGCGCTGGATCGGAACTCCTACCTGCCGTATCTGGGTTGGTAGATGGACTCACTCATGAAATTCTCTTAAGTCCCAGTATCTGATAATGATTCCTCCTATCTCCTCTGATCTTTCCGTGTCTTTTGCTCAACTCTACCATCATCGAAGAACAGGAAGTCAAGTCATCCCTCTCTATCTCTCCAAGCCACAATCATCAGTGAACCCCAAATAGAGAATACACCACATACAGCATCATCTCGTGATCAATAGTCTCCTGCTCTCAGCCAGTTTCTCATCTCAATGTGGGATCTTGTTGTACTCTACTCTCTACATACCCACAATTAAAACTTAACTAATGAATAGAGTCTCGGCTCCCATCGGGCCTCCCTCCAGAGTGACCGCCTTGGAGTACTCACCCAATCTTGCTTGATCTCAGCCTAAGTGTGCATTTCTAAGTTCGCTCGATGTCTGCCTCCAAGTGCATGTCCAAACTCTCTCAATCACGGACTCCTTGTGCATCTCAGAGTCCGGTCAATCTTGGTCTCCAATTGCATCTCCGAACTAGCATGATCACGGCCTCTAAGTGCACCTTCAAGCTTTGTCAATCACGGCCTCCCAGTGCTTCTCTGAGTTCACACAATCTCGGTCTCCAAATGCAGCTCCAAACTTGCTCAATCACAGCCCGCAAGTTCATCTCCGAGCTTGCTCGATCATGGCCTCCAAGTTTATCTCTGAGTTCACTCAATCTCAGCCTCCTAGCGCATGTCCATACTCACTTGATTATGGGCTCCGAGTGTATATTTCAATTCACTCAATCTTGGACTCCCATTGCATCTCCAAAGGTGTTCGATCACGGCCTCCCAGTGCATCTCGGCGTTCACTTGATGTTGGTGACCAATTGCATCTCACTAGTGTTAGCAACGGTTCAAACTTGGTGGTTCGGTTCCCGGTCCGGGTTGGAACCGAACTGGAACCATTACAACGGGTTATACCACATCCAAAAGCCGCACTGCACCGAACCCCCGGTTTTTTGGGCAGTTCCACTTTTTCGCACAGTCTGATCTTGGGCCCCAATTAAGGATTTGAGTTATTATCGTATCACAATATGATATATAGGTAAAAGATGCTGTTTTAGATGCTCTTCCTCCTCCCATTCTCCAATTGGTGATCCGATGACTATTAGTTGAGTCGCTTCAACAATCGCTGAACTTTCACCGTTATTGAACAGCAACTCAACAAATTGTGATTGGATAACAAGTTGGAGAATGGCCGGTTAAAGACCATCTGAAACTGCATCTTTTACGTATATATTATATTCTGATACGATTTCAACTCCAATACTTAATTGCAGCCAAAGTACTGCGGTCGCAGAAATGAGGCTCTGCAGTATGACATACTCGGCCAAAAATCTGCAGGTTTATGGCCGGTCCAGGTACTAAGCCCGCCAAGACAGAGCGGTTCGGTTTTTTGAATGGGTCTGGAACTGAACTGAACCGTTCATCTGGTTCAAACCCAGACTGCTGGTGGGTTACCCGGACCCGTTGCTAACATTACATCTCCCTACTGACTTGATCCTGGCCTCCCAGTGCATCTCCACAGTCACCCAATAACCGCCTCCCAGTACCTTTCTGACTTTACATGTTCTCGGTCATGAATTGCACCTCCACACTTGCTGGATCACGGCAAACAAGTACGTGGTTAAGGACCTATTCAGAGTATATGTTCGGGAGACCCTTGGGTACATAGAAATATTCTGATTTTCATCGCATCTTATCGTATAATTACAATACTCACTCTCTCGTTGGCAACTTCTCGTCTCACTCGGTCTGTCTGAGATTTCATGGGTCCTCACAGCCGGGTAGCGTCATTTCTTTTCACCTTCCTATGCACCTTGAGCTGAAACAACTTTTTCTAAAGAATTCTTTTTGCATATTGCCAGAGGTGTTGTGCACAGTTGATGTCACGCTCTCTGCCTTCTATCTCTGTTGTTTCACCACAACAGCCTCCAACTGGTGCAACTGTAGCATCTGTCAATGGTCATCTCTAGGTGCTCATCTGATTATGCTCGACTACCATCGGTGGCTAGATTGACTGTATGTATATATATCTCGATAGTTTAAGCATACATCCCATATTATGAGGTAGTAAACCTCGTAACTGTAACAAACACGAATATGATAGATGAAATGCCCTGTGCTTATTGAACTGCAAGCACCACTGTTGAGAGAATATGACACGAAGTGTCCTACAGAGCTGCGGAGCGGTTTCAGAGTCTGTGGATGTCACCCACAGTCCTGAGCAGAGGTGTGCTGTGCTCCAAAATTTGACTATCCGACAAGTCACATTGTGTAGCATCCTGAATGCACCTCCATAGCTGCCGGAGCTTTCTGGAGCAGCAGTGACTGCTCTTGGAGAGTCTGAGTGCATTTTCCTCAGCACTAGCAGGACTACAAAACATTCTGAAGAACTTAGATGTGCTGGTTAGGTCAACCGGAATGTCAGGGAGATTCCTGTGTGCCTTCCGGCGTGATTAACATGTTGCTGATGTGTTGTGCAAGAGGATGAAAGTACTGTCTTTATCAATGGCTCACTTCCAGTCATCTGTATGTGGTCCTGCTATAGCTTAGGCAGATGTTGATGAGTCCGTAGTGATCATGACTGATACCAGCGCTGATTTAATTAATAGTTCTGCAGAGTCCTTGCAATGACTGCTTGGCATGCGACATGTGGTTGGTGGTGGTCGCCTTTGGATTGCCATCATCGTCATCACTGCCACATGCCTGTGTAAGGTGTGACTATGGCGGCAGATATGGCAGCTGGGTTAAACGTGTTGTCTCGATACCAGTGGCTGGGTCGTGCTATGATCCCAAATGTGTGAGAGAATGAGTCTATCCACAACATCACAATCATGCGATCTCTGACCTCTTTGCCTGGACATTTCAACGAGTATAGTTATTGGTCAGACGGCAATGGAGATTTGTAACATCATCAGTGTTGCTATGATCACCATTTTAGTAGCTTTAAACAGATCCACTGATATCATTGGGATGTGCAGGGTGAAGTCCATCTTCACCTATTCCAAGTACAGTGTTCTGTGTTCAGTGATGTCTATCTCTATCCGATCCAATTGCAGTGTACTGTGTTCAGATATGTCTTTCTCCATCCATTCTAACTGCAGTGTTCTGAGTTTGGAGAAGTCCATCTCCAATCACTCCAATTGCAGTGTTCTGTGTTCAGCGAAGTGTATCACAAGAATGAAATTCCTCAATGTATTCTGCATTGCCTGGAGTTCCAAAATATCAATTCCATCTGTGGTGAATGAGATGCATGCATTCGACTCCTCATCAAAGATGACTTATCACTGTGCTCGAACCATCTGAACATTTGGGTCCCAAATCCTCCATAATATTGTGGAATAATGAGTGTGGCCTGCCAACATCCAGCGATTGGATCACTGACTGAATTTACTTTGGGTCCAGGCTTCATGTTGAGCTTGATCATATAGCAGGTGAATCATCGCAGGTGGTTAATTGGAGCTGTGAATTAGATATTGTTGCCAGCATCATTGTGGGTGATGTTGGCAACGGCAGGGGTCATGTCATATGGCATTTTATAGGGTGGTTTCTTGCCATGTTGGTTATCTTGCTTTGTCATGCCGTCATTTGGAGATCACTGATGGAGCTCGACTGCAGTGTGGACAGCTTCTCCACAAAACAGAGCAGGTGCTTGGGAGTCAATTATCATAGATTGAGCTTTGTCGGTGGTGTTATGGATTGTTCACATAGCAACACCTTTCTTGAGGTGAGAGTCAGACGAAAACTGTTCAGGTATTGTTCTAATGGACATGAGTAATATGTGGAATGCCATGTATTTGTAATTCCCTCACCAATTATTCCACCACACATGCCTGATCACATAGGGCAAGGCCCTGACTGGGACGCGAAATCCCATATAGGCTGCAGTGGATGTTTCCGACATCTTTTGGTGGAGTTTCAGTAGGAATACATAGTGAGCATTGTCATCAATGAAAATTTTGTTATAAGTATTGCCTTCAAAAATGTGAGTACAGAATGGACGGCATACATCTGAGTGTACCAGCTGATATGTCTTGGACATGCAATTATTCTTGAGTCAAATAACTATTTGCTTGCATGTGGCCTGGTTGCACTCGGGGCACCATGAATCATCGTTCATGTATTTAGGAAAGACGTATCGCATAGAGGTACGGTGCCAATGAGCAAGGTGTCAATGCCAATGAGCAAGGCGTCAATGCCAATGAGCAAGGCGTCAATGCCATAGGCTGCACTGGGTAATGGCGAGACCTTTGAGTGGACTTTAACTTAGTAGTGGCAATTGGGTGGCTTATGCAGGTAGCAGTAGTTGCAATCTGAGTTGAGATGGCAAGTGTATTTGGAGTGGTGTTCAGAGGTGTAGGTGGAGGTGTTCTGGGACAAACACTAGTAGATTCAGTGGTCAGTGCAGTTCGTGATCTCTTCCATGGAGATGGCTTGGAGAGTGTACATGAATTAGTAGTGAAAGGTGTATGTGGAAGGCCATCCAGTGTGACTTCCCTATGAGCAGTTGGGGTGCAAGATATGACGTACCTAAATTTCACTTGATAACCGATCATTGTAATCAGCGATTGTCGCAATGACACAGAGCATCTGCCACCACTCATAGTGGCTGTAGATCAAGTCTAGTCCAATGGATTGATGGAGATGGGTGAAAGATAGAATTTAGGAGTGTAAAGAACATCAATGTCGTAGCCCTGAGCAGTGTCAACATGTCCGTGATGTGTTATGCTGACCCATTTATCATCGCCAAGTTCAATGAGCATAGGTCAATGTAGTTTATTGAATGCCTTGAACGAGCGGCGATTGTTGCTAGATGGTGAGGGACCACAAAATCGATGGCCGAAGTAGTCTGGGCGCAGCGAGTGTTAGCAACGGGTCCAAATTCCCGGTTCTGTTCCGGGTCCGGTTCGAACCCGGAACCACACTGTTGCAACGGGTTTTACCACACGAAAACCCGGACAGTTGTGATTGGCCCAGTTTAACCACCAAACACCCGGCATTTCAACCTCACAACTTGCGCTCCAATTAAGTATCTGAGTTCTGATCGTATTGTGACATGATCAGTGCATTAATTGTGCTTACTCAGGCGTTCTTTCACCTACCGTTTTCAGAATTGCGATGCTAGCAATATTCGTTGTGTTGCTGTCGAAAACCCGTGAATTTCGCATCAAATATGGCGTTATTTGACCGCGACTCCACGAATATTGGTCGCATCGCAATTCTGAATGCGGGAGGTGAAAGAGCTGCTAAAACTGCACAATCTACATACCGATCATGTCATGATTGGATCAAAACTCAAAAACTTAATTGGAGCCAAAGAACTGCCAAAGTGGTAGGAACCGTAATATGGAACCACGGTCCGGTTCCAACCAGGCCAAAACACCGCGGTTTTATGTCCGGTCCGGGTAACAACCCCGCCAAGACAAAGTGAGTTGGGTTTTTGGCCGGTTCTGGAACCGAACCAAACCGAACCGCTAGCCAAAACCCGGACCCGTTGCTAACACTAGGCAGAGTTGGTGAATGTAGATCATGATAGTCAACGAAGATCTCCATCTCCAGTGAATGCAGTTCAAGCTGTCCCTGTTTGATCAATGTTTAGTGTGTCATTCGCTTTATTGTAGTAAGTGTTGTACGGTGTCCGGTGTCCTGAATCTCTCTATTCACCTAATCTTACTGACTCTCGCTAAGTCTAATTGACACGTACACAAGAACTAAAGTCCAAGCGGGTCTGCCGCGCTCAACCCTAAACCAGCCCATGTGAAGACTGCATTCAAATCCGTCCTCGCACTCCTCCAGGGCGGTATCACGACCGTAAGTGCTAACCTCTAAAGAAAACAAAGATAGAGCTTTGCCTGAAGCTCCTCCCAAATGACACCAATACGAGAATCCCTCCCAAACAATCAACTGTGCCTGAAGTTCCTCCGAAACAATAATCCTCTCGCTCAATATCTCTTACCTACAAACTTCACGTCCAGCAGGGATAACGCTCCAATGTGACGCGCCACGCCCACAAGACTTCCTCGACCTCGTCCTCGAGCTCTGTCCTCTGTCTGCAATTTGTCGTATATCTTGATTCCGTAGCTGTTGACAGGCACAATCTGCATCCCCTGATCCATAAGCCGCGATTGTGACAGTGAGTTGTCTGCTCCTTTGACATGCAAGACGTTTTGCACAACAACCTCATGTTTTCGGCCTCCTGGCAACAGCAGTCTCAGTGGCAAATTTCCATGTCCCATGGCCTTGCCTGCTACTCTTCCAGCAAAATCGCGGATCTCTCGCTCTTCTTTCTTGGTATACTCTGTGTACCGTTCGAACTTTCACCAATCTCCGCAACTTTGAAAAGTTGTGGCACAATCCAAGTACCAGGCCTTGTTCTCAGGAGATCTGCCAGTGACTGTCATCCAATAGTTCTCAATTGATGTCGTCATCATCGTCATTGCCACTGCCGCTGCCGCTGCCGCTGTCTCTCTGGGTGCTCCTCTCTCCACCAGTGCAGTGCTTGGACTTTACCATGCAATGTGCCCCACCTGATGGCATCTGTAGTATTCCTGAGTACGCCTGCGGCGATGCTTCTCACTCTCCGAACTGCTACCAGCACTGCCGCAATCACGGGACTTCCGGGACTTCCGAGCATGCCTCCGGTTATCGCTCTGTGTCAGCAACTTTGAGAACATGGCTGCCACCTCCGAATCGTCGTCCTTCTGGAATCGCGCTTGGTGGGCTTTCATCTTCACAATAACCTCCTCCGGTTTGTCGGCCAGGGTGTCAATCTTGTCGTACATCAACTGGGTGAAAAACCTGCAATAATCATCCTTCGGTACACCCTTGATCAGGTAATTGGTGTGCTCGCTCTTCGGCATCTTACCACTACCAGTCAAACTGTTGGCTTCGGCGCAAAGATTGAAGTCATTCACATAACTCTGAATCTGCGATGTGTACTCCTGTATATTCTCGCAATCGCTCAATCTCACAGCTGACATTTCGTCTCGCAAAGCCCAAACATTCAGCTTCACCTTCGACTTGTAGTCCTCCCTCAGCTGATCCCACAGCGCCTTTGCGTCTTGCTGAACGCCATACTGCTGCTGCAATGACCGTTCCATCGTGAGGAGAATGGTCGACCGCGCCATTCCGTGCTGCTTCTTCCATGATTTGACCTCTGTCACGTCTTCTGGTGCTTCCTCTGTACCATCAACAATCCCGAGAACCTGCTTCTGCTCCAAGAGTATTTCAACTTCTAAACTCCAGCTGTTGTAGTCCGTACCATCAAACATCTTAATCGTGATCGCTGTCCATTCGGCCATCGTATTGTCCGTACATGTGTCAAGTCTGTGTGTCTGTACTCCTCCGAGACCGTGTCGATACTGCCACAATCGAAGTCAAGTTCTTCAAATCAGTGAAGTACCCAGGCTCATAACCTGTTGTACGGTGTCCGGTGCCGTGAATCTCTCTCTTGACCCAAACTCACTGACTCTCGCTAAGTCTAATTGACACGTACACAAGAAATAAAGTGCATGCGGCTCCACCGCGCTCAACCCTAAACAAGCCGACTTGATGACCACACTCAAATCTGTCCCCACAGTAAGCACAATCGGGTCGGATATGGCCTGGTTTTCCACTATATTACCACGCGTTTCCATTGCTCCCTGTTGAATTGTGTACTCCAGAGCTGTCATTGCCACCACATTTGCAGGTGCTACTAGAATTGCCATATCCACCGGGATTACTGTTTCTGCAAAGAGGGCCAAGCTGTAGTGGTGTCATTGTCCATGTAATGGTAGGTACATTGTTATGTCTTTTGTCTTGCTAATCTCCCTCTTCTTAGAAGCCTACAACTATAATAACTTCCACATTGAAAATGTAGGACAGTGCCAGTCGAAGTGTCAGCAACTCTAGTCACACAGGTTGCAATCTATGCGTCCAGTCTATTGTAATCCATTATAGGTGGTGAGTGTGGAGACAGAGCATATCTCTTGAAGATGTTGATCATTTTACCAAATTGCTTGAGTATGTATGTAAAGAGATGAGTGGCAAAGCTAAGTTCAGAGATCACTTTGGCATTGTTGCTCAGCTGATTGCGGCAGTCAATTGGACAAGTAAAGTAGGTATTCATTATCTTGGCATATGCTGGGTGGTTGGTACAAAATTTCTGTAGGATGTGTATTGGACCGAGTTTCGTGAACAAGTTATTCAATTGATTATAGAGGACATTTCATTTCTCCACTGGTTGGTTGATGGGATTGAGATGTGGGAGGATCTGGTCAGAGTATCTCATATGGATGATGGATGGGGTATTATTCTGTCGCTTGTCCCAGTTTGGCAGTTCGATATGGCCCTCCTGGGTAGTGTCAACAATGGGTTGGGGTATCATGCCAGCTGTATGGGTTCACACCAGAAAATGGTTCAGCTTGGTTCCAGACCTGTCCAAAAACCCAACATACTAGTTTTTAGTGGGCCAAAGCTGTACCCATACTGGTCAACCCATGGTTATTGGCTGATTTGGCTCCACCAATCGGAACCAATCCCTGGTTCTGGGATTCTGGTTTTTCTTTTTATGGTTGCAACCAGATATCCTACTGCCAAATGCACATTGTAAACATTGGTGAATCATTGTCTTTGTTTGTTGTATCGGCTGCATTTATAATCAAAACAAGCAGAGATATGCTCCCTGCTATATCCTGAAGTTGAGTGTGTAAAATTTTTCTTCTTGGATCATGAGTAAGATATGAGGTACAAGACAGCCACATTGACAGTCAATGTAGTCATTAATGTAAGGGCGCGTACGCCAGCGTTCGGCCTTGTAGGCATACGTATGGTAATTATGGTATACGGTTGCAAACGTGGACTCGAGTGATGGTAAATATAGGTGTATAGGTAAGATTATCGCTAGAGATCTAAGTCTCATGGCGAGCTGACTATATAGAATGGCCGTTACCCGGACCTGGGTCACGTGCCGCCGTTACATTATACCTCTCTTTAGGCGCAGATCTCCTGGGCTGCATAAACCGTACAAGAGAAAAGGAAAGGAATGGGAAACACAGAATGAAACAATCATCCTACGTATGCAATCGTACGAACCCATAAGTCCCACAACTGATCGGTACAGCTCAATGGCGACCTTTCGGTGGATCCGGCGCACGGGGAAACTTCACCTCCACTTGGCTGTGATCCGGAGGTGGTAACAACCCGTGCCGACGCCATTTGTACCAGGCCGACTTCCAAAGAAGAGAAGAAGAGAAGAGAGAAACAAGAAAACATCTAAAAGTGATCCAATCTCCATATCTCGACTTCCTAACTGAACCCATGCTCCAACGACCATCATTCCCGTAGCTTGTATCTCGGCGTAGGTCTTTGTTGAAATTGTCAGGGTGGTAGAGCTTCCGCTCGTGACTGGGCATCGATGGGAGCTTCCGCTGCCGGCATCGGTCGTTGCCGTCAATCGTATACGTCAATTGTATCGCGTGTAGTCGCGTCACATTAATCGACATCTACTAAGTGAGCTTCTCTAAAGATGGTTATACTTACCAAATTCAAGCGTGCCTGCGCTCTCTTGAGCCTTCGTGCAGTGGTTCGTCGAATATCTCAAGCGGTAGTCATCGGTAAGCAGCATTGACTGCCAGATTCTGGTTGACTAGGTAGTCGTCTTTGGAAGTCCGTTTCGGTGACCATCCGGTCGACTTCATGGTTGTGCTCTCGAAAGGAGGCTTCAGTTGAATCTTGATCGACTTGGTAGACTTTACGGTCGACTTCTGCTTGCGCTTTCAATAGGCGGCTTCAGTAGAATCTTGGTCGACTTGGTAGACTTGGCGGTCGACTTCTCGGTGCGTGTCTCGGTAGATTGCATCCCAGTGGGCTTTTGGCTTGTCGGCAGGACGCATTTTGACACGGTCATCCCCCCTTTTGATGTTTGTTGCTCCGTCGACGACTTAGACTCAATTCGCTTGTTGATTGGCGCCATGGTTCGGTACACTTATGAACTTCCAGTAGACTTTTGGTGATCTTTGTTGACCGACGCGTCTTTCGGCAGCCTTCGTCTCTGGATTTCGGAGGTCTTCGACTTCGCTTGTCTCTTGGCTGGTCTTGGTCGACTTCGCTTGCTTGGTCTCATTTTTACACTTGCTTTCGTCTCGTTTTTCCACTTGCTTTGGCCTTTGTTGTTGACATGCTTCGTGTTTCGACTTGCTTCGTGTTTCGACTAGCTTCGTGTTGCGACTTGCTTCGGCTTGACCTTTCGACGTCTCTTCGGGCTTTGGCCGTGAATTCTCTAGGTGGGCTTATCATCTTCCGGATGCTAGGTGCGTATGTTTATTCTTCTTGTACGCTTATCTCCGCTCGCTGGGTGCATCAATCGGCGCTGGACTTCTCTGTCGTTAAGTGCACTCTGGTCTTTCATTCCAGCATCTCCGGTAGGGTCATAATATATGGGGATTTCGGTTCCGGTAGGGTCATCCCTCTCTTTGAACGTCGTTGCTCTGCTGACGACTTATCTCCTCTAATTGGTATTGTAGCTCGGTTTCGTACTCGTCGCCTTCCTTGATTTGGATGAGGTGATAGGCATTCCTGAGGTCCTGTCGAGCATCTCCGAGATCAGTGGGAGAGGATTTTAGTTTTTCACCGGGGCTTGATTGGGAGCTCGGTAGTCCACACACAGCCGCAGTCCGCCGTCCTTCTGCTTTGCAAATGAGATCGGTGCTGCCGCAGGTGGTGATGAACTCTATCTTTCCCAGCTCTTGGTCTCACTGGCTCTTTCCGAGATTTCGTAGATCCACGCAATTTGTGTGGTTCTTCACGGCTGGGTACCCTGTCATTTCCTCTCACCCTCTTCCTATGGTGCTCTTCCTTACGAATTCCCTTTGGATGCATTGAAAGGTGCGGTGCGAGAGCTGCCGTATCTTTGCTAATACATCCACATAGTCCTTGTATCTCACGAGAATACGACAATTCTTGATATTGTGAAATCTTGATATTGTAAATGTTGATATTGTGTTGGGATGCGACCCCCATCATCTGTTTCCATCTCCACGTTAAATATGTCTGTTCCTATTCTCGTTAGCCTTTTCTGCATTCTGCATTGTAGCATGCTCTGGCAGAGTGGAGATGGGTAGGGGTCCCGGGTTGGCTGGATCAGATGGTTCGTCGCAATAGACCACCCACGTTGTCCAGTTTCTCCCTTCGTGTCTCGGCGAGCCGATAGCAGTCATTCAAGCACCGTCACTGTGTCCCTCTTCTGCCGCAACTACCGCCGCTGCTCCTGCTCGCGCATTTAGCATCCTGGGGTTTCTCTCACCTACGGTGATGCCTTCCAGCGATGCTCCCAGCAACCCTTGACATTCACCAAGTCATATGGCGAATGCCTTGACCACTTCCTCACTAGCTCAGAGATGATCGAACGTGGTAGCGGGACGTATGATTTTTTTGTCCCTCACCGTGTTCCGGCAGAGGCCTTGTGCGATCTGCTTCCAGAATCTTCGCCCTTTGCAATCGATGTGGCGTTCATAGGGCTGTCAATCGACCGTTGCAGCAGTCGATTTCCGGGTTTCTTGCCATGGCAAGCACAAGACTAGGTGGTATGCCATCATTGGGCTGACTAAAACCTCCGATTCGTCAACCGGTTTAAGGTGTTCAAAATACTGAACCAAGAGACTCGCCTTTCGGCTCTCAACAGACATCATCACCGGGCCAGGGTGCAGGTTAATGCTGGTTCGTATGGAAGCTCGAGTTTCCTAAGAAGGCTCGGCGATAAAAAGATGCTCATTGCACCGCAGTCGATTTGTGCTTTGACTCGCTGCATGTTGCCATGGATATTTGGTACAAGGTAGGTTTTGTGGTCTCCGCTGCCGCAGCGAGTGCATTACCGGTTTGGCTTTTGGCTTTCTTAGACTTCCTTTGAAAGCCACGGCGCTGGGGATAAGTTGGCACGGCTGCCTCCACTGGGCTTATTGGACTTGACCGATATTGAATTCCCGGGAGCGGGATTGTTGGAATGATTCGAAATGCCTTTGGTGTTGCTGTCCTCCGAGCTTCCTCAAGGTTGCTACAGTTGTAGGTGTACACGCCAATTGAAGTCGATGCACATTACCCGATTGGGAGGGATGGAGTGGCAACTGTGCTGACTTGCAATCGTCTTTCAACTTTGCCTTCGGTTCTTGGTAATGCCGATTCAGGGGTAAGATCACGCCTTTGACTGTAGGTTCTCCGACTGATGATCACGCTTAATTGACTTGTAGGAATGGTATTCGATTTCTCTCGTTGATAGGGTTGAATCCTGTACTCATGATTAAAAGGTCATCATTGCCGGCGACGTGTTTCGTCCATTGTAGCTTCTCTGGCTGATGATCGGACGCAATTGACTCGTAGGAATGGTGTTCGACTCAATATCTCGATCGTATTCGGTTTCTCTCATCGGCCAGATCGAATAGTCGCGGCCTGTAGTCGTGATAATTGTCGCCATCGCCGGTGACGCGTCTCGTGCGACGGTTGGTATCTGAACTCTTCTCCGCTGCCATCACGGTGCTCAATTGAATGATGAAACGATCGATATCAGTGCTTGCAGT
>Ga0307512_10002707_pt1 | contig 21759 bp, 24 predicted proteins | sample 14_EM_MG_FD_200267 | JGI IMG/M metagenome (GOLD analysis project Ga0307512, IMG submission 200267) | Populus trichocarpa ectomycorrhiza microbial communities from riparian zone in the Pacific Northwest, United States - 14_EM | ecosystem: Host-associated > Plants > Roots > Unclassified | place...
TCGTGCTGAGTGGCTGCGCGCTGACGTCCGGTGACGAAGAGGCGGGCTCGGTCGTCAAGGGAGCCATCACGTTCGGCTTCGTCAACGGGGGCACCACCGAGTTCCACACCTGTCTGCAAGAGGCTGTCGAAAAAGTGGCGCAGAACAACTTCGCCCGGATCCGTACGGCCAATTCCCACCAGGACTCGGCGACCGAGCTGAGCAACATCGAGAACATGATCACCCACAAGGTCGACGCGTTGATCGTGCAGACGGTCGACGTGGTCGCACTCGAGGACGACATCGCCAAGGCCAGGACGGCGGGGACACCGATCTTCCTCACGTCGGTCGCACCCGACGACACCTCCGGCATCCTCGGGGCCGTTCTCGTCGACCTGAAGAAGGTGGGGAAGCTGGACGCCGGCTGGATCCGGAGGGACGCCGCCGGCAAGGACGTCAAGGTCGGGATCGTCGCGGGCGCCCCCGGTGCAGCCTCCGACCTGCTGGTCGGCGGATTCACCAAGGGGCTGCCCGCCAGCGCCGATGTGGTGGCGAACCAGCCCGGGATGTTCGACCCGGCGAAGGCACGGAACGCCGCGGCACACATGATCCACGCCCACCCCGACCTGGACTACGCCTTCGTCGCCAACGAGGAGATGGCCTTCTCTGTCCGCAAGGCGTTCGACGCGGCCGGCGCCAAGGACGTCAAGATCGTGACCGTGAACGGCACGGACGAGGGGTTGGCCGCCCTCAAGGACGGCCGTCTCTCGGCCACCGTCTCCAACTCGGCGGCGGACACCGGAGAGTTGGCGGTGGAGAACGCCATCGACCTGTTACGCGGCCGTAAAGCGAAGAAGATCGCCAAGACCCCCGCCGAGCTGATCACCAAGGACAACGCGGACACGGCCCCGTTGTACTGCTCGGCGGACGGCTACTGAGCGTCCGCGCCCCCACGGCCGAGCTCGAACCGCCTACGACGTCACCGGCAGCCCCGCCGCCTTCCACGCCTGGAACCCGCCGACCAGGTCGGTGGCCCGCCCCAGCCCCAACCGGTGCAGGGACGCCGCCGCGAGGCTCGACGCATACCCCTCGTTGCAGATCACCACGACCCGCACCTCGTGACTCGTGGCCTCGGGCACGCGATGGCTGCCCTGCGGGTCGAGGCGCCACTCCAGTTCGTTGCGCTCGACGACGAGGGCGCCCGGGATCAGGCCGTCCCGCTCGCGCAGGGCGGCGTAACGGATGTCCACCAGGAGCCCCTCGCCGGTCCGGGCGGCGGCGTATGCCTCTTTCGGCTCGATCCGCTCGTAGCCCGCGCGAACCCGCTCGAGCAACTCGTCGATTCCGACGGGCTGTTCGCCGAAGGCGCCCACTCGTCCGTCCGTCTGCTCGGTCGTGCCGCTCACTGCCAGTCCTCCGGGCGCTCGACCTGCTCCAGACGCAGGACCTGGCCCACGCGGCTGTATCGGCGGATCTGCGGCAGCGGCGGGTAGTAGGCGTGGACGGAGACCGCGTGCCGGTCGGCGGACTCGTTGAGCACCTCGTGGACGTGGTGACGGCCGAAGGCACGACCCCGGCCGGCCGGCAGCCGCCGCTCCCGGTCCACGCCGTCGGTGAGTTCCAGGGTCTTCCAGCCGTCGGCGGGCAGCCGGGCGGCAAGCGAGTGCTCCTTGAGCTCACCGGCCGCCGTCACGAAGGCGCCGACGGATTCGGCGTGGTCGTGCCAGCTGGTGCCCGTGCCGGGCGGCCAGCCGATCAGCCAGGCCTCGCTGCCGCCGGGCCCCTCGAGGCGCACCCATGTGCGGCCCTCGGGGTCGAGCGGGAGTGAGGCGATCAGCTCGGTGTCGGCGGCCGTACGCCGTACGAAGTCGAGGAGGTCCGCCTGCGTCGGCGCCTGGGCGGACGCGGGGACAGACGAGACGGAGGGGGAGACGGACGAGACAGAAGGGGAGACAGACACGGGGCACCGTCCTGAAGAGCATTCGCGTGGGAGCGCGCGGCAGCACCGGGAGGCGCGCGCAGGGGGAGTGGGATGCGAATTCAGCAGGACGGGCGACACACGCAGCCCGCATAGCGGACGAGGTCCATATGGACCCTCCGCCACAGGCGCACAATGGTGTCGGTCACGATCCGGAGTACACCATTGACGGCCCAGAGCGGTCAACTCACCGTCACTATGTGGACCACAGGGTGACGGTGAGTAGGGTCACTTGGCGGCCGAGCCGACCGTGGCCTCCGCCTTTGTCGGTCCCCCCAGCGCCGCCTCCGCCGCCGCGTACAGATCGGCCGGACGTACGCCGCCCAGCGCCGCGACCAGGTGGCCGTCGGGCCGTACCAGCAGCACGGTGTGGGCGGCTGCGCCGGGGTAACGCTCGGCGACCAGCAGCTCGGCGGGATGCGGCAGCGCGGTCACCGCGGCCGCCAGCCGGGGCATGATCCCGGCGGTCACCCAGTGCTTGCGCTCCCACACCCCCGTGCCCGGCGCGATCAGCACCACCAGCAGGGCACCGCGCCCGAGCCGGTCCCGGAGCCGTACGAAGGAACCGTCCTCCGCGGTGACCCGCACATCGGCGACCGCCGCACCGGGCGCCGTGTCCACGGGGACCTCAGCTTCCAGGTGCCGGGGCGCGAGCGGCGAGCCGTCGTACGCCCCCGGCGCACCAAGCGCCCCGCGCCCCAGGTGACCGTCGGTGAGCAGCCCGTCGTGGCCGCGGGCCGAGCCGGGCACGTACGCGCGCAGCCCCCCGCCGCCGCGCAGCAGCGGCAGCACCTGGTCGGCGGCGCGCAGCCGACCGGCGACCGCCCCGCGCCGCTCCGCCTGGTAGCTGTCGAGCAGCGCCTCGTGCGGCCCGTGGTGCCAGGCCAGCGCCAGCTTCCAGGCCAGGTTGTCGGCGTCCCTCAGCCCTTCGTCCAGCCCCTGCGTACCCAGCGCGCCGAGCAGATGCGCCGCGTCCCCGGCGAGAAAGACCCGGCCGACCCGCCACCGGCGCGCCAGCCGGTGGTGGACGGTGTGGACTCCGGTGTCGAGCAGTTCGTACGGCGGTGTCGAGCCGCCCTTCCAGCCGGCGAGTGTCTCCCGGACGCGCGCCAGCAGCAGCTCGGGCGTGACCAGGTCCTTGCCCGGCGGCAGCAGCCAGTCCAGACGCCACACACCGTCCGGGAGGGGGCGGGCGGTCACCTCCGCGGCCGAGGGCCCGGACGTCCGCCACGGCGGCATCCGATGGAGCAACGCCTCGTCCGCCCACGGAAGTTCCGTGCGCAGCGCCGCCACGGCGTGTCGTTCCACCGCCGTACGGCCCGGGAAGCGGATGTCCTGGAGTTTGCGCACGGTGGAGCGCGGGCCGTCGCAGCCGACCAGGTAGCTGCCGCGCCACCAGGTGCCCTTCGGGCCGCGGGTATGGGCGGTGATCCCGGAGGACTCCTGCTCGACGGTGTCGAGGCGGCTGTCCACGGCGACCTTGACAAGGCTTTCGGTGGCCAGGGCGTCATGCAGGGCGCCGGTCAGGACGTGCTGGGCGATGTGCAGCGGGGCGGGCTCGGCGTCGCCGAACGTGACCTCGCGCATCACCTGCTTGCGCCGCAGCGACCGCCATCCGGCCCAGTGGGCCCCCTCCCGCGCGAGCGGCACACCGGTGAGCCGCTCGATCAGGGCGGTGGTGTCCTCGCGCAGGACCACGGTGCGTGCGGGGCGCGGATCGTCCTTGCCGGGGCCCTCGTCCAGCACGACGGAGGGCACTTCCTGACGTGCCAGAGCCAGGGCGAGCGTGAGCCCGACGGGCCCCGCTCCGACGATGATCACTGGGTCCACGGCGCGGCGCCCCCTGCCCGTGGCGGTGTCCTGAGGGACGTATGTGAACAGGAAGTTGGAGCAGGGTGCACGATCACAGAACGTATGCAACCCATTGTCGTTGTTTGCGTCAAGTGACGGTGGCCGCGGCATCGCTGAGCGTTGTTCAGTTATGACGGCTCGCCAACAGCCGAGAATGTCGCAGCTGATGAGACCCTTGCACACCTTCCGTAGCATTGAGCCTAGGACAGGCCTGAGCGGCGGACGTCAGACCGGAAGGGCGGCGACGCCAGCCTGCCAGGCGATACGCGCGGCGTGGATCCGATTGTCAGCGTGCAGCTTGACACACAGAGCGCGGACATGGTCCTTGACCGTCTCCGGACTGATGTGAAGGGCCTCGGCGATGGCGCGGTTGGGTAGACCGTCACTGAGAAGGGCCAGAACTTCGCGTTCCCGCGTGCTCAGGCTGGCGACGTCTTCCTGCGCGCCATGGTAGGGGCGGACCGGAGCGGGACGGCTGTGGAGGATCGCGTCGGCGATTTCCGGGGATAGCGCGCGGCTGCCCTCGGTGACAGCTCCGAGGGCCCAGGCCAGATGCTGGGGAGCGGAGCGGGAAAGCAGGACGCCGGCCGCGCCTCGAACGAGGAGGGCGCGGGCGTCCCGTTCCGTGATGTGTTCCGCGATCACCAGGACGGCAGGTGCTCCCGGGAGAAGCAGGACGGCAGGTGCTCCCGGGAGAAGGGTGACGGTCTCCACCACCGGGAGAGAGTCCTTGCCGAATGCGTCACCGCTGATCAGGAGATCTGGGCGGGTCGTCTTCACCAGAGCGGCCGCCTGGACGCGTTTCCCTTCGGCGACGACGCTAGTTCGCAGCTTCCGATGCGTATCCGGAGCCAGGGTTTGCAGCATTCCGCGCAGTCCTGCGCGGGAAAGTGAACTGTCATCGATGATTCCCACCCGTAGCATGTGGTCCCCGTGTGATTGTGTGCGTGCGCTACGACATTCGTGACATCGCACTCGTCTGGTCACGACGAGTTGAGATTTGTATGACCTTCCTGCTCTTGCGTGTATATGTCAAGCGCGCTCTCGCGTGTGTGCGCACATGGTGAATGTGTGTTGCAAATCACACTTCCGACTTTGTCGTGGTGTGCGCGGTTAATGCGGAACGGAAAAGTCAATCCCTATTTCTGGGGGGAAGTCATCCGATACCCCCGCCGTGGGGTCTTTTTCTCGTCTCCAGGAACACATGATGGTGAGCGCTTTGCAAGCCCTGGATGAGAGGAATGCAATCTGATGGCTAAAAGGGTACGTCGCGGTGCGGTATGGGGAGCGGCTGCGGCCGCCTGTCTGCTGACCACGGGAGCGGCCGCCACGCCTGCGGAGGCGGCTTCCGTCGCCGTTTCGGGCGCAGCGGTCCACTGTGGCGCTCCGGTGCTCAAGGTGTGGTACGACTCGGACCAATTCGGCACTTACCTCAAGGCGTGGTTCAGGTCCGACCCTCGTTGCCCCAAGGGTGCCAGGCGAGTCGAAAACCTCTCCGGGCAGATCTACTGCAAGCCGCACGCTGCGCTCGTGTACCGCGAGAGGGTCGCAGGTAAGACGCCGGTCGAAACTTTTATGAAGGCCTTGCCCCCTAAGAGTAAGTGCAAGTCATTCTACGCCGAGGCGAGCGTCCTCTATGCCGGCTGGCAGCAGACGTGGACGGACAAATGGAAGTGGAATTGGGGTGATTATCCGGCGTAGTTCGGTTTCGTTCGCAAGCTCCGAATTTCCTTCAAGCGTGGATCACGCTTGAAGGATTCCTGAAGGGGACTATTCATGCGGCACAATGGCAGGAAGGTGCGTCGAGCCGCCTTGCTTCTCGGCACGGCAGTGCTGGCGTCCGCCCTGGCGGCACCCTCGGCAACGGCGGACGCTCCCTCCGAGGTGTACCTCGGCAAGCGCTCGGGCAGCATCAACGTAGGTGGCGGTGCCATCGGATATAAGTGGGTCGACAAGCAGTACCGCAGCACTTCGCTTCCCAATCTGCGCAAGCACTCGATCCGCATCACTTACCACGGGTCTGGCATCTGGAAAGCACGTGTCGCCGTGAAGTGGGGTTCGTCGGTCGACACCGAAGAAGCGAGCGCCCGTGGCTCCAACCAGTCCGTCCTGCTCACGCCGATCGGCGACATGAACGCCAATGTCACGCTGACCATTCATTCGACTCCGGGAGACGTGACCGGAAGCGTCTCCATCAAGCCCGTCCACTGACCGGCGACTGAGGCGTAGCCTGCGTGCGGGCGGCACACCGATTGCCGGCACCAGTGCTCGGTGGCTTGGCCATGCGATCCGAATCGCGGTCGGCCAGCCCCGAGGAACCTTCGGCGACATCGAGCACTCCCGGTTGCTCAGCCGGCTCGGCCGCCGCAGCCACGGCACTCCGGTCTTCGCCGACGTCCCCTCCGCTCGATCAATGTCGCGAGGGAGGAGAGCGCGAGGCGCATCGTGATGTAGATCGCGCTGGCGACGACGATGATCACCGGGTCCACGGCGCGGCGGCCCCTGCTCGTGGCGGCGTCCTGACGGACGTATGCGAACAGGAAGTTGGAGCAGGGTGCACGATCAAAGAACACCTCAACCCATTGGCGGGGTTTGCGTCAAGCGAGGGAGGCAGTGGCGATCATGCCACTGCCTCCGTGCGGGTCATGCGAGTTGACTGATCGTCAGATGGCGGTCTTGCCGCCCTCGGCTGCCGGGGCGCCGCCCACCTCGCCGGCGTTGATGTCGTCCACGTTCTCGACTCCGAGGACCGTGCCCGTGCTGCGCTTGCTGCGGCGCAGCCTGCGCTCCAGCCAGCTCGCGAAGCTGGTGAGGAGGAAGTTGACCACGACGAAGATGACTGCCACTCCGATGAAGCTCTGAATGACGTCGGCGTAGTTGGCCGCGAACGTGCTGCGCGCGTTGAGCAGCTCCGTGTAGCCGATCATCACGCCGCCGAGCGCGGTGTCCTTCACGATGACCACCAGCTGGCTGACGATGGCCGGCAGCATGGCCGTCACCGCCTGCGGGAGCAGGATGCTGGTCATCGTCTGGCCCTTGCGCAGGCCGATCGCGTAGGCCGCTTCCGTCTGCCCCTTGGGGAGCGCCAGGATGCCGGCCCGGACGATCTCGGCGAGGACCGAGGCGTTGTAGAGCACCAGGCCGGTGACGACCGCGTACAGAGGCCGGTCCTCGGTGGTGACGTTCGTGGAGCGGGCGTAGAACTCGTTCGCGAACAGCATCAGCAGGAGCACCGGGATCGAGCGGAAGAACTCGACCACCACTCCGGCGGGCACCCGCACCCACCGGTGGTCGGACATGCGCGAGATGCCGAAGAACGCGCCCAACGGGAGGGCGATGACCATGGCAAGTGCAGCGGCCTTCAGGGTGTTGCCGAGGCCCGGCAGAAGATACGTCGTCCAGGCCTCGGACGTGGTGAACGGCTGCCACAGGGACCACTTCAGCTGGCCCTTGTCGTCCATCGTCCGCCAGATCCACCACACCAGGAGGGCGAGCAGGGCGACGAAGACCACCGACAGGAGCACGTTGCGCCGCTTGGCCCGGGGGCCGGGGGCATCGTAGAGGACCGAGGTCATCGCTTCACCGCCAGTCGCTTGCTCAGCCAGCCGAAAATGAGGCCGGTGGGCAGGGTCAGAACCACGAACCCGAAAGCGAAGACCGCGCCGATGAGCAGCGTCTGGGCCTCGTTCTCGATCATCGTCTTCATCAGATAGGCAGCCTCGGCCACGCCGATCGCGGCTGCCACGGTGGTGTTCTTGGTCAGCGCGATCAGCACGTTGGCCAGCGGGCCGATGACCGAACGGAACGCCTGCGGCAGCACGACGAGCCTGAGGGTCTGGCTGAAGCTCAGCCCGATGGCGCGGGCCGCCTCGGCCTGCCCCAGCGGCACCGTGTTGACGCCAGAGCGCACCGCCTCGCAGACGAAGGCCGAGGTGTAGGCGATGAAACCGAGCACCGCCAGCCTGAAGCCCTGGACTTTGAAGTCGGAAGCGCCCAGCGTCACGCCGAAGATGTCGGCGAGGCCGAGCGAGTTGAAGACGATGATGACCGTCAAGGGGATGTTCCGGACGATGTTGACGTAGGCGGTGCCGAACCCGCGCATCAGCGGGACCGGGCTGACCCGCATTCCGGCCAGCAGGGTGCCCCAGACCAGGGAGCCGACGGCGGAGAGGACGGTGAGTTTCACCGTCATCCAGAACGCCCCTAGGACGTCATAACCTTGAAGAAAATCGAACACGATCTCCCGCGCTTCCGGGTGTGTGGCGTACGAGAAGGGCGTGGCGCGCCGCCGCCGTGATCGCGGCGGGCGACGGCGCGCCCCTGTGGAACTCTGCGCTGGCTCCGGTTCCTGGATTACTTGACGAGGACGCCGATCTTCGGGGCGGGCTCGTACTTGTAGGCCGGGCCGAAGTTCTTCTCGACGTCCTTCTTCCAGGTGCCGTCGCTGACCATGCTCTTCAGGGCATCGTTGATCTTGTTGAGGGTCGCGGTGTCACCCTTCTTCACACCGATGCCGTAGTTCTCGTTGCTGAGCTTGAGCCCGAGGAGCTTGAACTGACCCTTGTACTGGTCCTGCGCGGCGTAGCCCGCGAGGATCGAGTCGTCGGTGGTCAGCGCGTTTACAGCCCCGCTCTGCAGGCTGGCGATGCACTCCGAGTAGCCGCTGTTCTCCTTCAGGTTGGCCTTGGGAGCGATCGTCTTCTGGACGTTCTGCGCCGAGGTGGAGCCGGTCACGGAGCACAGGTTCTGGCCGTTGAGGTCCGTGCCCTTGGTGATCTTCGAGTCCTTCTTGACCAGCAGGTCCTGGTGGGCCAGGAAGTAGGGGCCCGCGAAGTCGACCTTCTGCTTGCGCTCGTCGGTGATCGAGTACGAGGCCACGATGAACTTGACGTCGCCGCGCTGGAGCGCGTTCTCACGGTCGGCGCTCTTGGTCTCGACGAAATCGATCTGGCTGGGCTTGTAGCCGAGCTTGCCGGCCACGTAGGTGGCCACGTCCACGTCGAAGCCGGAGAAGGTACCGTTCGGCTGCTTCAGGCCGAGGCCGGGCTGGTCGTACTTGATGCCGATCTTGATCTTACTGCCGCCACTGCTGGACGAGCCGCTGTCCTTGTTGTCGCTCGACCCGCAGGCCGTGGCGGCCAGTGCCAGGGCGAGTACGGCTGCCGAGGCGGCGGTGACCTTGCGGAGCTTCATGATGAACTTCCTTTGGCTGGTGACGAGATGAGGGCCGGCGGAGCGGTGCGGCCGGCGGTGGCTGGACCGGGGCGGGCCGTCAGTGGTGAAGGATCTTCGACAGGAAGTCCTTGGCACGGTCGCTGCGCGGATTGCTGAAGAACTGGTCGGGCGCAGCCTCCTCGACGATCCGGCCGTCGGCCATGAAAACCACGCGGTTTGCAGCCGATCGTGCGAAGCCCATCTCATGGGTGACGACGATCATGGTCATGCCGTCCCTGGCGAGCTGCTGCATGACCTCGAGGACCTCGTTGATCATCTCCGGGTCGAGGGCCGACGTCGGTTCGTCGAAGAGCATGACCTTCGGGTCCATGGCCAGCGCCCGCGCGATGGCGACGCGCTGCTGCTGGCCGCCGGAGAGCTGCGCGGGGTACTTGTCCGCCTGCGTGGTCACGCCGACCCGGTCCAGCAGGGCCCGCGCCTTCTCCTCGGCCTTCTTCCTGTCGGCCTTGCGGACCTTGATCTGGCCCAGCATCACGTTCTCGAGCACGGTCTTGTGCGCGAAGAGATTGAAGGACTGGAAGACCATCCCGACGTCGGCGCGCAGCCGGGCCAGCTCCTTGCCCTCCTGGGGCAGCGGCTTGCCGTCGATCGCGATCGCGCCGGAGTCGACGGTCTCCAGGCGGTTGATGGTGCGGCACAGGGTGGACTTCCCGGACCCGGAGGGCCCGATGACCACGACGACCTCGCCGCGGGTGATCGTCAGATCGATGTCCTGGAGTACGTGCAACGCGCCGAAATGCTTGTTGACGCTCTTCAGGACGACCAGCTCGCCGCTTGCGGCCACATCTTCTTTGGCCACCGATACTTCGGTCATCGCTCTCTGGCTCCGTCCTCCTCGGTTGCGGAGGACAGTAGTAACCCTCAACGACCAGCGTCATTACATCTGAGGGGAATCTGAGCATCACGATCTGATAGCAATCGGACACGTGTCGTAGCAGTTGCGCGCGGTCGCGTATCGGCCGGGTAACTAAAGGGGCGCGCAACCGGAACCCACTTGACGCCGTTGTCGTCCATCAGCGTGACTGCGTTGGTGCACGCGCGCGCGTGCACTGCGTTTTTGTATATCTGTCCTGATCATACGGCCGATGAACCGAAGGAGGCCCGGATGAGACTGCTTCTCGTCGAGGACGACAACCATGTCGCCGCCGCTCTTTCTGCGGTTCTGGCGCGGCACGGTTTCGACGTCACGCACGCGCGCAGCGGCGAGGAAGCTCTCCAGGCACTGGTTCCGGAGGGCGCCGGCTTCGGCGTCGTCCTGCTCGACCTCGGGCTGCCCGACCAGGACGGCTACGAGGTCTGCGGCAAGATCCGCAAGCGCACCAGTATCCCGGTGATCATGGTCACCGCCCGAGCCGACGTCCGCTCCCGTATCCACGGCCTCAACCTCGGCGCCGACGACTACGTGGTGAAGCCGTACGACACCGGAGAGCTGCTGGCCCGGATCCACGCCGTCAGCCGCCGCACCGTCCATGAGGACGCCGGCGCGGGCGGCGAGAGCGAGCTGCGCCTCGGTTCCGTGCTCATCGAGCTGTCGACCCGGCAGGTCAGCGTGGAGGGTTCGGTTGTCCAGCTGACCCGCAAGGAGTTCGACCTGCTCGCCCTGCTCGCGCAGCGCCCCGGAGTCGTCTTCCGCCGGGAGCAGATCATCAGCGAGGTGTGGCGCACCAGCTGGGAGGGGACCGGACGCACGCTGGAGGTGCACGTCGCGTCCCTGCGCGCCAAGCTGCGCATGCCGGCCCTGATCGAGACCGTACGCGGCGTCGGCTACCGGCTCGTCGCCCCGGCCTCGTAGCGTGCACGGGTGCGTACACGTCTTCTTCCGCTGCTCATCGTCCTGATGGCGGCCGTGCTGCTCGCGCTCGGCATCCCGCTCGCCGTGAGCGTGGCCGCCGCTCGGCAGCAGAAGGTCGTCGTCGACCGGATCGACGACACGGCACGCTTTGCGTCCCTCGCCCAGTTCGTCACCGACGCCTGCAGTTCCACGCGTACGTCCACGGACGAGCGCCTCGAGACGCTGCGCAGTGAACTCGCCAGCTACTACGGCGTCTACGACATCAGGGCCGGGGTGTTCTGCCGCACCGACATCCCCATGGCCCAGGCCCCGGCGAGCTTTTTCCTCCCCGACTCGGGCGTGGTGCGCGACGCGTTCGCCGAGTCGCTGCTCAGCCGCCGCAGCCACGATCCCAAGCAGGTGTGGCCCTGGCAGCGCAACCGTCTGGTCGTCGCCTCACCGGTCATCCGGGACGGCGACGTCGTCGCGGTCGTCGTGACCGACTCGCCCACCGGACAGCTGCGTTCGCAGATCCTGCACGGCTGGCTGGTCATCGGCGTGGGCGAGATCGCCGCGATGCTGCTGGCCGTCGGAGCGGCGCTCAGGCTGACCGGCTGGGTACTCAGGCCGGTACGCGTGCTGGACGCCACCACCCACGCGATCGCGAGCGGCCGCCTGAAGTCCCGGGTCGCGGCCGCGGGCGGACCGCCGGAACTCAGACGCCTGGCCGGGGCGTTCAACGAGATGGCGGACAACGTCGAGGACGTCCTGGAGCAGCAGCGCGCCTTCGTCGCCGACGCCTCGCACCAGCTGCGCAACCCGCTTGCCGCCCTGCTGCTGCGCATCGAACTGCTCGCTCTCGAACTGCCGGAGGGAAATGAGGAGATCGCATCGGTCCGCACCGAGGGCAAGCGCCTCGCGGAGGTCCTCGACGACCTGCTCGACCTGGCTCTGGCCGAGCACACCGAGGCCGACCTGCGGGTCACCGACATCGGCGCGCTGACCGCCGAGCGGGTCGCGGCCTGGACGCCGACCGCCGAGGCCAAGGGCGTGCGGCTGGTGGGCAACTGCCCGCCGACCACGGCTTGGGCCGACCCGGTCACTCTCTCCAGCGCCCTGGACGCGGTGATCGACAATGCGGTCAAGTTCACGCCCGAGGACGAGTGCGTCGAGGTGACGGTCGCGGCCGACGGCGACACCTCGACCGTCGTGGTCACCGACGACGGCCCGGGCCTGACCGACGAGGAACTCGCCCGCGTCGGCGACCGCTTCTGGCGCAGCGGCCGCCATCAGAACATCAAGGGCTCCGGCCTCGGCCTGTCCATCTCGCGCACGCTGCTCGCGGCGGGCGGCGGTGCCATCTCGTACGGCCATCACGAACCGCACGGGCTGACGGTGACGGTGTCGGTGCCGAGGAACAGCCCTACGGCCTGACGGGAGCCCTACGGCCTGACGGCAACCCTACGGTTTGACGGCAGCCCTACGGCTTGACGGACCGGTAGTAGCGCCGGGCTCCCTCGTGCAGGGCCAGCGGGTCGGTGTAGATCGCGGTGCGCAGGTCGACGAGCTGGGCGGAGTGGACGCGTGTGCCGATGCGGTCACGGCTCTTGATCACGGTGCGGGTCACCCACTCGGTGAGCCGGGGGTCCATGTCCTTGCGTGTCACCAGCAGATTGGACACTGCCAGCGTCGGTACGGCCACGCCGTTCTGGATGCTCGGGTAGGCCGACTCCGGCATGTTGGTGGCGCGGTAGTAGCGGGTGGCGCCGCCATGGTTGTGCAGCAGGGCGACGAGGCTGGGCCTGATCGGCACGAATCGGAAGGTGAAGCGGTCGGCCAGTTGCTGCAACCCCTCCGTCGGCAGTCCGCCCGACCAGAAGAACGCGTCGATCTTGCCCTGCTTCAGCTGCTCCGGCCCGGTGTCGATGCCGTCGGAGAACGGCGTGATGTCCTTCGCCGCGTCGATGCCGGCAGCCTTGAGCACCCGGTCGGCGATCAGCCGCACACCTGAGCTGGGCGGCCCTATGGCCACCCGCTTGCCCTTCAGATCCGCGACGGACTCGATGCCCGAGTCGCGCGGGACGACGAGCTGCACATAGTCGTCGTAGAGCCGGGCGACACCGCGCAGCTGGTCGGCCCCGGGGTTGTTGCCGAGCTCGTACGTCTCCACGGCGTCGGCCGCGGCGATGGTGAAGTCGGCACTGCCGTTCGCCACGCGCTTGACGTTCTCCTGCGAGCCGTCGCTGGTCTGCAGCTTCACCTTCAGGTTCGGCATGTCCTTGTCGAGCGCGGTACGGAGGAGCTTGGCGTACTGCTGGTACACCCCGGCCGGCGTTCCGGTGCTGATCGTGATCGTCCCGCTCGGAGCCGCCTCCCCCAGGGGCAGCAGCCACCACAGCAGCAACCCGAACGCGACGAAGCCGGCTGCCGCGACCTCCAGGGCCCGGCGCCGGCCGATCCGGGGGAACATCTGGGACATGCGAGGGATCCTGCCAGCCTGTACGCCGTGCTGACCAGGGCAGAGGTCACAACGGGATCACAAGAGGGGTTGTCAGTGGCGGTCGATAGAGTCGCCGTATGAGCTCATCGCCCGCCGACCTGGTCCGCCGATTCCACCTCGCCGTCGGGCTCGACGCCCGCGGCACGCCCACCGAGGTCCCGCCCCCGCTGGCCGCCCATCGCGGAGAGCTGCTGGCGGAGGAGGCCGCGGAAGTCGCCGAGGTCTCGGTCACCGGCCCGCTCGACAAGCTGGCGCACGAACTGGCCGACGTCGTCTACGTCGCCTACGGCACGGCCCTGGTCCACGGCATCGACCTCGACGCCGTGATCGCCGAGATCCACCGCTCCAACATGACCAAGCTGGGCCCCGACGGCCTGGTCGCCCGCCGCGCCGACGGCAAGGTCCTCAAGGGCGAGCACTACGAGGCCCCGGACGTGTCGGCGGTGCTGCGCCGCCAGGGGTGGGTGCCCGACGGCGCGTGAGCTCTGCGGTGCCTGCGCCGACGGCGCTGTCAGTCGCCCACCGATGCGCCCGCCTTCGCCGCCTGCGAGGAGTCCGCATCCGTTCGGGCGGCCCGGCGCTCGCTCAGGCGCCGGGCCAGCGGCTCCGTGTAGCGCGCGGTGAGCGGGCCGAGGACGACCAGGATAAGGACGTACGCCGTGGCCAGCGGGCCCAGGGACGGCTCGATGCCGGCGCTCACCGCAAGGCCGGCGATGACGATCGAGAACTCGCCGCGCGCCACCAGGGCGCCGCCCGCCCGCCAGCGGCCCCTGACGGAGATACCGGCCCGCCGCGCCGCCCAGTACCCGGTGGCGATCTTCGTCGCCGCCGTGAGCAGGGCCAGCGCGAGCGCGGGCAGCAGAACGGGCGGGATGCTCGCCGGGTCGGTGTGCAGCCCGAAAAACACGAAGAACACCGCGGCGAACAGGTCGCGCAAAGGACTCAGCAGGGTGTGGGCGCCCTCCGCGACCTCCCCGGACAGCGCGATGCCGACCAGGAAGGCACCGACGGCGGCCGACACCTGCAGCTGCTGCGCGACGCCCGCGACCAGGATCGTCAGGCCCAGCACGACGAGCAGCAGCTTCTCCGGATCGTCGCTGGAGACGAACCGCGAGATGACGCGCCCGTAGCGCACGGCCACGAACAGGACCAGCCCCGCCGCCCCCAGCGCGACCGCCAGCGTCACGCTGCCGGCCAGTAGCCCGGCACCGGCCACCAGGGCGGTCACGATCGGCAGGTACACCGCCATCGCCAGGTCCTCCAGGACCAGGACGCTGAGGATGACCGGGGTCTCCCGGTTGCCGACTCGCCCCAGGTCGCCGAGCACCTTCGCGATGACACCGGACGACGAGATCCAGGTGACACCGGCCAGTACCACGGCGGCCACCGGCCCCCAGCCGAGCAGCAGCGCCGCCGCCGCGCCCGGCACCGCGTTCAGCGCGCAGTCGACCAGGCCCGACGGGTAGTGCGCCTTGAGGTTGGTGACCAGGTCGCCTGCTGTGTACTCCAGGCCCAGCATCAACAGCAGCAGGATGACGCCGATCTCGGCACCGATGGCGACGAACTCCTCGCTCGCACCGAGCGGCAGCAGCCCGCCCTCGCCGAAGGCCAGGCCGGCCAGCAGATACAGCGGAATGGGGGAGAGGCTGAAACGGCCGGCGAACCGGCCGAGCAGGCCGAGGCCGAGAAGGATGGAACCGAACTCGATCAACAACACCGCGGAGTGCACCGGTTCACTCCCGCCCCAGTATCGCCGCGGCGGCGTCGACGCCCTCGCGCGTGCCGACGACGATCACGATGTCACCGCCTGCCAGACGGAAGTCCGGCGTCGGCGACGGGATCGCCTCGGCCCGCCGCAGCACCGCCACCACGGACGCGCCCGTCTCGGTCCGCATCCGGGTGTCGCCCAGCACCCGTCCGTTCCAGCGTGAGGCCGCGGCCACCTCGATCCGCTCGGCGACCAGTCCCAGGTCCGAGGTGTACAGCAGGCTCGCGCTGTGGTGGGTCGGCTTCAGCGCGTCGATCAGTGCACCCGCCTCGGAGCCGGTCAGCCGCAGCGACTGCGCACAGGAGTCGGGGTCGTCGGCCCGGTACACGTTCACCGTGCGGGCGCCGTCGCGGTGCGCCACCACGGACAGCTGGCGTTGGTCACGGGTCACCAGGTCGTACTGGACCCCGATGCCCGGCAGCGGCGTCGCCCTCAGTCGTGGCGCAGACACGTTTCTCCCCTTGTACTGGCGGCATGGTCGTGGTCTGCCGGTGATCAACCCCGGCCAGTTCGCATGCTGTCATCCACCCGTACGGTGGCGACATGGGTGATGTGACGGATATACGCGGCCGGGGGCGGACGGCGAGGGTGGCCGGAGCCATGCCTGGGGCGCCTGCGCAGCGAGGGAGGACCGTGTCACTGTTCTGGCGGATCTTCTCCCTCAACGCAACGGGCCTGATCGCGGCCGCCGCCCTGTTGCTGGGCCCGGTCACGGTGTCGACTCCCGTGCTGCCCGCCGAGGCGCTGGTCGTCGTGGTCGGCCTGGCCGCGCTGCTGGCCGGCAGCGCGATCGTGCTGCGCCTCGGACTCGCCCCGCTACGACGGCTGGGCCGGGCCATGGCCACCGCGGACCTGCTGCGTCCCGGCGCCCGCGCGGTCGTCGCCGGTCCGGCGGAGGTGGCCGAGCTGATCACCACGTACAACACGATGCTCGACCGGCTGGAGAGCGAACGCGCAGCCGGCGCGGCCCGTGCCCTGTCGGCGCAGGAGCGCGAGCGGCAGCGCATCGCCCGCGAGCTCCACGACGAGGTCGGCCAGACCCTGACCGCCGTTCTGCTCCAGCTCAAGCGCGTTGCCGACCGGGCCCCCGAGGAACTGCGCGCAGAGGTGGGCCAGGCGCAGGAGGCCACCCGGGCCGGCCTCGACGAGATCCGGCGCATCGCCCGCAGGCTGCGCCCCGGCGTGCTGGAGGAACTCGGCCTGGTCAGCGCCCTGCGCTCGCTCGCGGCCGAGTTCACCACGCACGGGCTGACAGTGCGCCAGCACGTCCCCGGTGACCTGCCCCCGCTGACCGAGGAGTCGGAACTGGTGGTCTACCGCGTGGCCCAGGAAGGGCTCACCAACACCGCCCGGCACGCCGGCGCCGACCGCGCCGAAGTCCGGCTCCAACCGGTCGCCGACGGCATCGAACTCCTCGTCCGCGACAACGGCAACGGTCTCGGTACGGCACCGGAGGGCGCCGGAATCCGCGGCATGCGCGAGCGCGCGCTGCTCGTAGGCGCCGACCTTTCGCTCGCACCGGGCCCCGAGGAGGGCACCGACGTGCGCCTGCGCATCCCCGTCGCCGTGGGAGACCGCTGATGGCGTTCCCCGCGCGCGTGCTGCTCGCCGACGACCACGCGCTCGTACGCCAGGGAGTGCGCCTCATTCTGGACGGCGAGCCGGATCTGACGGTCGTCGCCGAGGCCGGGGACGGGGCGGAGGCGGTCGAGCTGGCACGCGCGCGTGATGTCGATCTGGCCGTCCTGGACATCGCCATGCCCCGCAAGACCGGCCTGCAGGCGGCCCGTGAACTCTCCCGCCGGCTGTCCGGTCTGCGCATCCTCGTCCTGACGATGTACGACAACGAGCAGTACTTCTTCGAGGCCCTCAAGGCCGGAGCCAGCGGCTACGTCCTCAAGTCGGCCGCGGACCGCGATCTGGTCGGTGCGTGCCGGGCGGCCGTGCGCGACGAGCCGTTCGTGTACCCGGGAGCGGAGCGGGCCCTGGTCCGCTCGTACCTGGACCGTCTGCACCGGGGCGACGGGCTGCCCGAGCGCGCCGTCACCGAGCGCGAGGAGGAGATCCTCAAGCTGGTCGCCGAGGGCCACACCTCGAAGGAGATCGGTGAGCTGCTCTTCATCAGCGCGAAGACCGTCGAGCGCCACCGCGCGAACCTGCTGCACAAACTCGGCATGCGCGACCGCCTGGAACTCACGCGCTACGCGATCCGCGCGGGCCTCATCGAGCCCTGAGTCCCAGGTTGTCCACAGGGCGACCGGAGGCACTTCGGGCACCACCCACCCTTGGCAATGGGAAGCGCCGGAGCCGTAGGTGAGAGTGTTCAGAACATGGCGGACAGTGGCCGCGGTGACACCGTCGGCCCACGGCGTGACCAGCCGCTCGACCGACAAGGTGCTGCTCAAGCAGGCCGTGATGCGAGCGACTTCCTCGGTCGCCCTGCTCGCCGACAGCACGAAGTGGGGCATCGTCGAGAGGTTCAACGTGACCCCCCTCGACGGGCTCGACACCGTCGTGACCGACGAGGGCCTGCCGCCCGGGGTCGTCGACCGCATCACCGAGGAAGGGCCGTCCGTGCTGCAGGCGCCGTGATCCGGGCGGGGGGTCCGTCCGGGACCGCCTACCCTGGGACCATGACCAGGAGTAGCGACCGGAGCCCGGCAGTGGACGTTCGATCATCTAAAACCTACGAAGTCCGCACCTACGGGTGCCAGATGAACGTCCACGATTCCGAGCGATTGTCCGGGCTGCTCGAAGAGGCCGGGTATGTGCGCGCGCCCGAGGGGTCGGACGGCGATGCGGACGTCGTCGTCTTCAACACCTGCGCCGTGCGGGAGAACGCCGACAACAAGCTCTACGGCAACCTCGGCCGCCTCGCGCCGATGAAGACGAAGCGGCCCGGCATGCAGATCGCGGTCGGCGGCTGTCTCGCGCAGAAGGACCAGGACACCATCGTGAAGAAGGCGCCCTGGGTGGACGTCGTCTTCGGCACGCACAACATCGGCAAACTGCCGGTCCTGCTGGAACGCGCGCGCGTGCAGGAAGAGGCCCAGGTCGAGATCGCCGAGTCCCTGGAGGCGTTCCCCTCCACGCTGCCGACGCGGCGCGAGAGCGCGTACGCGGCGTGGGTGTCGATCTCCGTCGGCTGCAACAACACCTGCACCTTCTGCATCGTCCCGGCCCTGCGTGGCAAGGAGAAGGACCGCCGCACCGGCGACATCCTGGCCGAGATCGAGGCCTTGGTGGGCGAAGGCGTCTCCGAGATCACGCTGCTGGGACAGAACGTCAACGCGTACGGCTCCGACATCGGCGACCGCGAGGCCTTCAGCAAGCTGCTGCGCGCCTGCGGCACGATCGAGGGCCTGGAGCGCGTCCGCTTCACCTCCCCGCACCCGCGCGACTTCACGGACGACGTGATCGCGGCGATGGCCGAGACGCCGAACGTGATGCCGCAGCTGCACATGCCGATGCAGTCCGGCTCGGACACGGTCCTTAAGGCGATGCGCCGCTCGTACCGCCAGGAGCGCTACCTGGGGATCATCGAGAAGGTCCGCGCCGCCATTCCGCACGCGGCGATCACGACCGACATCATCGTGGGCTTCCCCGGCGAGACCGAGGAGGACTTCGAGCAGACGCTGCACGCGGTCCGCCAGGCCCGCTTCTCGCAGGCGTTCACCTTCCAGTACTCCAAGCGTCCCGGCACCCCGGCCGCGACGATGGACGGTCAGATCCCCAAGGAGGTCGTCCAGGCGCGCTACATGCGTCTCGTCGCCCTCCAGGAGGAGATCTCCTGGGAGGAGAACAAGAAGCAGGTCGGCCGCACCCTGGAGCTGATGGTCGCCGAGGGTGAGGGCCGCAAGGACGGCGCCACGCACCGCCTGTCCGGCCGTGCCCCCGACAACCGCCTGGTCCACTTCACCAAGCCCGAGCAGGAGGTGCGCCCCGGCGACGTGGTCACGGTCGAGATAACGTACGCCGCCCCGCACCACCTTCTCGCCGAGGGCGCCGTCCTCGACGTGCGGCGCACGCGCGCGGGGGACGCCTGGGAGAAGCGCAACGCGGCCGAGGCGGTGAAACCGGCGGGCGTGATGCTGGGCCTGCCGAAGATCGGGGTGCCGGCACCGTTGCCGGTCGCGACGGGAAGTGGCTGCGGCTGCGACTGACTGCGCCGAGCCGAACGATTTGTCGACAATGGAGACACGGGGGACCTGCTGATGCCTCGATGGGCGCTGCTGCTGGACAAGCCGCCTGGTGAGGGGCCGTACCGCAAGCAGTACGAGCTGATGGCCACGATCGACGGCACGCGCGAGGAGGCCGAGACACGGTTCGCGGAGCTGGTACGGCTCTACCAGCCCCGGCATCCGATGTACCCGGTGCGGATGCGTCGCTACCGCACCGGAGACGGCTGGATGCTGGTCGGGGACGGTTCGGCCGGCGGTGTGTTCACGTACCAGTTCCTGTTCACCGAGCTGGAATGGGACTCGGGACCGATCACGTACTGAGCGCGTACCCTGCCGATCATGCTTGTCGCCGCCGCAGTCTGCCCGTGCCCGCCGCTGCTCGTGCCCGAGATCGCCGCGGGTGCCGCTGCCGAGCTGGACGCCGCGCGTGCCGCGTGCACGGACGCGCTCGGTGTGCTCGCCGCCGCCCGGCCCGACCGGCTCGTCGTGGTCGGCCCCGCGGAACAGAGCGGCCGTGGCACGCATCCGGAGGGCGCGCGGGGCTCGTTCCGCGGTTTCGGTGTGGACGTCGACGTGCGGCTCGGCGGGGCCGAGGACGCAAAGGCCGAAGTCTCGGCCGCGGCGGCGTCGGAGCGCCCGCTTCCGCCTTCGCTGGCCGTGGCCGCGTGGCTGCTTCGGAGGACCGGTTGGTCCGGCGCCCCGGTCGAGGGACTGGGCGTGGGGGAACCACTTGCGGCCGAGCGGTGTATTGAAGTCGGAAGGGGAATCGCCGCCGGTCCCGAGCGGGTGGCGCTGCTGGTGATGGGCGACGCCAGCGCCTGCCGCACGCTCAAGGCGCCCGGTTACCTCGACGAGCGCGCGGCACCTTTCGACGCGCAGGTGGCGCGGGCGCTGGGGGCGGCGGACGTGGCGGCCATCGAGGAGCTGGACGCCGAGCTGGCGTACGAGCTGAAGGCATCGGGCCGAGCCCCCTGGCAGGTCCTCGCGGGCGCCGCCGAGGACAGGGACCTCGCCGGCACCCTCCTGTACGAGGACGCGCCGTACGGGGTGGGATACGTGGTCGCCACGTGGTCGTAGCGACCACGTATCGACCAGTCCGTCCGGCGTCGTAGAACCGGCGGGCCGGGGAAACGGCGGACGGCCGGGAGCCCTCGGGCCCCGCGGCCGTCCGCCGGTGTGCCGTGCCGTTCAGGAAGCCGGCGGCGGGGAGTCCGGCGGCGCGGGCGTGCCGCTGCCCGCCCCCGGGTCGCCCTTGTGTGCGAGTCGGTCCATGGCGTCCCTGGCTTTGCCCGTCCCGGTCCGGATCTTGTTGCTGTGCTTGCCCTTGGTCTTCTCGTCGACGACCTTCGCGGCCTTGTCGAGACCGTGCGTGATCTTGTCCCCGTGCTGCTGCGCGAGGCCGGAGACCCTGTCCTTGGCCGGGTTGAGCTTGGCTTTCAAATGGTCCAGGAAACCCATGGTCCACCTTCCGTCGTTCCCGGGCTCTGTTCCGCCCCTTCGGCTCACTCGGGCACGGGGCGGCTACGTGCGGGCGTCCTCGCCGGCGTCGCTGTCGGCCGCCTCTTCGGCGGACTGCTGCTTGGGGATCTCGACACTCTCACCGGAGGCGTCCTCGCCGGCCTCGGTCTCCGTCGGCTCGGCCTCTGACCGGTCCTCGACCTCGGCCGATCCCTTCGTCTCTGCAGCCTCTTCCGCCGCAGGCTCGGCCGTCGGTGTCTCGGCCTGCGCCTCGGCGGTCGACGCCTCCTCCGCAGGCTTCGACCTCCGAAGAAGTCGTGCGAAAACGCCCATATCCACTCCATACGTTACTCGTGCGGGCGAAATCCCGCGTCGTCCGGTGCGTCTGTTTGCGTCGCCCGGGTCGCCGCCTCCCGAAAACCGACGGCGAGAACCTCGCAACGGGCAACGACCCCGGCCCCGCGTCGTCACGTAACTCGTTCGAGGACCGCCCCGGGGGTTTGCGAGACTGGTGCAGTGAGCACCGCACCCCCCGCCCCCCGAGTCATCGCCGTCGTCGGACCGACCGCGGCAGGAAAGTCCGATCTGGGCGTTTTCCTCGCCCGGCAGCTCGGCGGCGAGGTCGTCAACGCCGACTCCATGCAGCTCTACCGGGGGATGGACATAGGAACCGCCAAGCTGACGCCCGAGGAGCGCGGCGGCATTCCGCACCACCTCCTGGACATCTGGGACGTGACGGTCACGGCGTCCGTCGCCGAGTACCAGAGGCTGGCCCGCGCCAAGATCGACGGTCTGCTCGCCGAAGGGCGCTGGCCGATCCTGGTCGGCGGCTCCGGGCTGTACGTCCGCGGGGCCGTCGACAACCTGGAGTTCCCCGGCACCGATCCCGAGGTCAGAGCCCGCCTCGAGGAGGAGCTCACACTGCGCGGCTCCGGAGCGCTGCACGCCCGGCTGGCCGCCGCCGATCCCGAGGCGGCGCAGGCGATCCTGCCCAGCAACGGCCGTCGTATCGTCCGGGCCCTCGAAGTGATCGAGATC
>Ga0307512_10002708_pt1 | contig 21757 bp, 22 predicted proteins | sample 14_EM_MG_FD_200267 | JGI IMG/M metagenome (GOLD analysis project Ga0307512, IMG submission 200267) | Populus trichocarpa ectomycorrhiza microbial communities from riparian zone in the Pacific Northwest, United States - 14_EM | ecosystem: Host-associated > Plants > Roots > Unclassified | place...
CAGAGAAAATCTGCTCGCCAGCATAGCTGATCTCATCAAAACGAGAGGAGTAGTGGAAGAAAACGTGGAAAGTTGGACTATCCACCAAGCACTCGAAGCCGATGACGCGTAACTTGGGATTTGCCAAGCGCACAGGAAATTCTGCATCGCACACGTGAACAACGAGGTGTCCGGAGATGACTTGTCCTTGAACAAAGGTGTCCGCAGCGAGCCGAAGATCCAACCCTACGCGCGATCTAGGCTTGGCTCGTTCGAGTGTGGTCGTGTTGGTGAGACCATGTGCGGTGGTTGGGCTGCCCTCCGTTACGTGCGACGGGTGTTTCTGACTTCGGGGTGGGATCGTAGCTCCAGCTTTCAACTTTCCGTCCTTGTCACCGAGAAGGCACACAAGCTCCGCTGGGGCCCGAGATGGCAGGGTGAGTGAAGAGATGATACTGGGCTGTCGTTGAAGACGCTCTCCGACCTCGTCGTGTGAAAACTGAAGGAACCCGGAGTGGCCACAGTTTGCCCGAAACGTATCGAAGGTCGTATTCGAAGCGAGGGTGTAAGAGGAGTTATCTAGTTGAGGGCCTTGAATGTGGAGACGTGATGAAGCCAAATTCCGCAACTCCTCGGCTGTTTGGCCGGATTATCAGTAGCTAGCTCTTGGGCAGCAGTGATACGTGCTTACGGTGAGAGGCAGCGCCTTGTTGCGGAAGAGCTTTATGCGGCATGTTGACCATTCCGATTGCCGAATGATTCAAAGACGAAGGTGGCTTTCGAGGGAAGCCCAGTGACCATATCAAAGTTTAGCTTTGTCCCGACGTCCAGACCAAGGCATATTTAAATCGAGACCAGATACGATAGAGAAGGCATCGTAAGAAGTTGCTTCATGCCGTACGTGGGATCGAGCAGAAATCTCCTAGGCGAGAGCTGTAGTGTCGTGCTTGCTTGTACGCTCGACGCTCGGGATGAAATGAAGTGTCGCGTTGAACGTTCCGGCCCGCGTTTTTAGTACACTTTTCTTGAGATGCTCCCTATGGATGACTTTGCATCGCCCTGTCTCGTCAGCCATATCATAACATGTCAGAGAGCATAGCAAGGGTATATACGAATACTTCCCGGCGTGCAAGTCGCAAGCAGTTGGTTGATAGCAAACCTGTCTATAGGAGTGTCTTGGGCAATCCCTTTCGTGTTGATTGGTGAGAATACACATTCTTTTCCTTCTGATTCTTTTCTGACTACTATCATCGGTTTGAAGGCCCATTATACCCTCAGACCTACAACAAACCATCTTAACTCAGTTGATAACTCTGTTCGATGGGATGGCCGCACATTATCAATTGGTTCGAGGAGAGACACGGAAGAAGAGGCGCGTGGCTACCACTGGCAGTTCGTCTCATGAACAAGACGGAAACGACGTTGGCGGGCCAAGCCAAGCATTGGCATCCACTCCACCTATTATCTCTCACACAACAGTTGGAATCAACGAGGTGACGAAGGCTTTGGAAACCGAAACCCAGTCAAGGCGTCAAACCGTCGTTATCCCCGGCACGGCTGTCAGCGAGACGCGGGCTCTAACGAGTGTCATTTTCATATGCCACGCGGACTTGGATACACCCGCTCTTGTAGCACACCTCCCTCAGTTGGTCGCCCTGTGTAATTCAGCGAGGTCGGAAAATCACAAGATCAAAGTTGTTCAGCTGCCCGCTGGGGCCCAGAGTTCCCTTGCTGATGCCCTGGGTTACTTAAGACGCGTTTCGGTGATAGCTCTCGATGTACGTCTTTGTCGGTTGTTATCATGACGACTCACATCACCCGCAGGATTTGGCCCCTAGTCTGGGTCAATTGGAACCCCTTCTTGCCGTCGTGCCTGATACTCCCGCATCCTGGATGGCATCCATTCACGGTGTTGCCTTGGAACCCTCTCACGTCAAACAACTACTCACGACAGCTCCAAAGGATATAAAGGCCGCCAAGGGAACGAGAGCGAAAGGACGTGCCGCAGCGAAGGAGAGGCGCAAGACGGCTCGGACGTCTTTGTTGCTGCATAGGGACTCCGAGACATAGCTACATCGACACCTATCATACATAACATTTGGTAACTTGGCATAGTCATGGCGATTAGAAATCAAATGCTCATTTCTACCAACGTTACAACGTTGTGCAAGGCGCTAAGATAGAGAGCTGGGTATGAGAGAAAATTAATCGTTGCACACCGTACTCTGTATTCCGTATTGGGTTATATTTCGGGTGTCGCTGCATCGGTTTTTAACTTGAACGGAGAAACCCCCATCTGGCCTAACTTACGAGCATGTTCATCGCGATCATAGGTACTAGGCTCTCAGGCAAGTCCACCGTGGAGACGTATCTCACCGAGAAAGGATTCGTACCCGTGAGAATTATTCCCCAAAACCCGGGATATAGAGAGAGACCCCCACTCCCAACACGGAACTTGGTGAGTCGCCAAACCGTACTCGTTCTTCATTTCGCCAAACCTGTTCGCCCTCATGTAGGCAGTCCCAAGGGATGGTGACCGTCTCTTTTCGTTCATAGACACAGACGACAAAAGTTCCACAGTCGTGGACTCGACCTCTCATGACCCTCTCGATGTAGACTCCGCCCCGAGAGGCAAATTAACAACTCCGAATTCATTTTTAACCCTCGAGTCCGCCGCACCCTCTCCGATATCTTCTAGATTTCTGAGAAACGGCAACAGTTCTGAACAGTCGCTGTGTTTTGCGTCCGCAGAAGATCTTCTCAAGCATGTCACCCGGAACTGGCGCCAGGACTTTGTGACTCAGGACTTGCGAACGGAGCAGACGATCGGAATGTTCACCAAACGCCCCTTCTTCATGCTCGTTGGCATTGATGGGCCGATATCCAACAGATTCCGCCGCGCAAATACGTTCGTACGCTTTTGCTTAACTAATGCATCGCGTCACGCTTTTCTTCACTGAAAAGCCATCGGGCAGGAGTGTCTCTCGATGCCTTTATAATTGCCAACGACGCCGATGTTTATGGTCGGAGGAGCGACCCTCATGGTCAGAATGAAATCGCGGAGAACGGCCAAGTCGAACACCCTTCACCCCTCCACAGCCTCCAGAAATATGTCACCTTGCACGTGGTCAACAATTTCGACAGCCTTGCGGCTTTATATTCATACTTGGACGACATAAACCTCCTAGATGCGGATCGTCTGAGGCCTAGTTGGGACTCCTACTTCATGGTAGGGCTCGCTTGGTACTCTTGACTGTAATCTGGGAGATGACATATCCGTCAATCCAGACATTGGCTTCTCTTGCCTCGATGAGATCCAACTGTATGAAGCGTCGAGTCGGCGCCATCTTAGTCCGTAACAAGCGAATAATTGCTACTGGGTAAGTATTTTCGTTCTACCTTCCATCTCTATTTATCGCCCTTGCGTTCCAGATATAACGGGACGCCTCTCGGTCTCACGAATTGCAACGAAGGCGGATGTGGGCGTTGCAACGGTGCGGCAGAAAGCGAAAGTTGCCTGTGCTTGCATGCTGAAGAAAACGCGTTACTGGAAGCTGGAAGAGAGCGAGTCAGCGGGTCTACGCTGTATTGCAACACGTCAGCGCAAAAGGTTCTGCTCCTATGTGTTACTGAGTGAGATTGCAGATGTCCATGTCTTACCTGTACCGTGAAGATTGTGCAAACAGGCGTCAAGGAAGTGGTATACAACCTAAGTTATAAAGTGTAAGTATCTTTCAGAAGTGGTACTCGCCCACTGACGACCGTGGCAGAGACGATGCGTCGGCAAAACTTTTCCAAGATGCTGGCGTGGTACTCAGAAGGCACCGGCAGACCTTATGACCAGATTAAGGCTGATTGCGGTAAGTATCATACAAAGACAAGCACGTCCATAATACATATAACACCGTCTGTCGCTACAGCTGATTTAGAATAACATCGGAGTTCTTCTTGATATCCCACACCCCCTTCTGCAGAAATGCCATCGGGCTATTGCCAGTGACTGTCGTGGAAAAGAGCACGAGCCACACCGAGTCTGCATTGTTCTTCCCAGCTGCGACAAACAGTTCCGTTGCACATGCCTGAAGTTCCTGGTGGGATTGGTTGTGCAGAAAGCGCCTGAGGTACACAAGCATCTCCCATGCGACCTTGTCGTTTACTTGAACCCCTTTCATTGATGCTGTCATGGTCTTGAGCATAGACCGATATAATCTATGTGACTGGGTGTACGCGGACTCCGTCCCAACAGACCCTGGTCCTCGCCGAGCCAAGGCACTTTTCGAGTCTGCGATCTCGAGTTTCTGAAGCATTGTTCTGAACCGCGGCCAGACATCGTCCCAGACCCTTCGATACATGAAAGAGCCTACGTGCATCGACAAGGCCTCCACAAGACCTGCAGCAGAAGTGACGACGAAAGGCTCAGGATCCGAAAGCCTATTGAGGATGAATGGCCACGCCTGGTGTATGGACGTCAATAAGGCCGACTCTGGCAAAATCGGCACCGCTGACGATAAGAGCGCAAGAATCTTTGCTCGGATGTTCGCAGACTCGTGAGTTAGAAAGTAGATTGTCCTCGACACGATTTGTTTCGACAATGCCTGTATTGGTGTCATTTGACGTGCGTCGGCGTCACTTTGCTCCTGACGGCTCGGTTCCTCGGGGGCCGCGGCGTCCGTGTCACCCCATGGATGCCGTGGGGCTGGGCCATAATCAGTTGTATCTTCTTCGAAGCTTTCACTATCATTCCTAGACGCGAACCAGTTTTTGAAACTGTCCATATGCGTGCTGTCTGGGGGAATTGCGGTCACATATCCGGCGTCCTCTTCGCGAACAACGTGGGAATCTTCATCGCCCTCGACGGCCTTGACAACCTCTAGTAGGACTTCAATTAACCCATCCACGACGATGTCGTACCCGTGATATTCATCCAGCCTGTCGAAACATTCCTCGACGATGTCGGACCCCTTTTGGATGACGTCACTGCCAACGAGCCGTACGACGAGTAGAAGCACCTTAATAGCATCGATGTCCAGTCGTTGTCGACTGAGCCGGCGCGAGACAGCATCGAGAACGTAGTCGAAGTTGGAGAGGAGTAAGTTGGCCGGAGAAGCGTACGAGAGACTGGAGGCGACAATGTTCAGAGCCGTAAAACCAGAATGGGACAGTTGTGACACTGGGGAAATGATGGATTGTAGGATGGGATATAACGTGTAAAGGAGGGCTGACATAAACTGCGCCTGCAAAACTCTTGCTGATACAGACAATAACTGCAAAGCAACCATGCGATGGGGTATAGGCTCGGATGTTTTCCGTGAGGGCGTAGCGGATGTGCCATGGCCAATGCGTAGGGACTCATCCAAAACAACGATTCCCTGCTTGTGCTCGATGATAGGCATATTCTCCGTCCCGTCTTCCTGGGAAGTACTGAGTGGTTCGAAATCAACATCGGCCTCTTCCCAAAGCTCTGAAATGCTTCTTGAGAGATCCCGTGCTGCTTTGGTCAGTCGCCGCGAGTGTCTGGCAATAGGGTCGACTTCCGAAACGTTCATCGAGAAACCCGCAATTCCTTCCAGTAGACGGCAGCTTAGCCAAAGTGCTGCCACGCCTCTATCATCCCTCCTGTTCTTACCAACTGCCGTGAACCATTCGACGGCATACACGCAGTTATCGCCGCCAGCACTTCCCAGACCCCTGAACATTTGTTCCAGGGTAGCCTGAGCACTTCGACTTGCTACGTGCTTGAGAGACAAATCTGGGAAGGTGGGCTCGTGCTGCTCTGTTCCTTGTTCCAGCATTAGACGCGCCACTGGGGTATCCATGACCGTCACCTGGGACATCTCGAATTCCATGACTGTGAGCAGGCGCCAACCCCATTTCTCAATTCCTCCAGTGGGACCGAATAATTTTCCAAGGCCTCTGGAAAGAGCCGAAAGACCTTCGGACCTAGAGGTGACGAGGCCACAAATTGCCTCTACTTGGCGGGCAAGGTGTTCAACCTTGGAATCAGCATGCGAAGGGAGTACACGTGGAAGGGCAGATAGTATATCTCCCGTCATCTGGAGAAGGGTTTGCAGCAGCGGATGTCGCACTGTTGAGGCTGGTCCAGTAAGTCGGATCAAGGAGCTATACGCCTGGAACGATACAGCGTCGTATGTTGACCGGGAGAGTGAGAGCAGGAATGAGGAGAGGAGGGGTCGAGAGGATGGGAGCGTAAGTGAAGTGGATTCTATAAGGGAGGATGATAAGGAAGACAATGCCGTGAGAGCTGTTGCTGTGGGGTGCGATACAATAGGTGTCAACACTTTGAGGGCCATTAAAAGTTGGGAAGACGTCGCTTTCAGCCAGGCATGGCTACGCTCAACATTGGGACCTTTCCTAGGCGTCACCTCGCGTTCGACTGTCCCTTCTGCGACCGCGATGAGATCACCGAGATCTGTGACTTCGCGGACTAAACCCTCCCTAATGCATATTTCGTCGCCCACTGATTTCAGTATCGCCGTCTGCATGACAGACAGAGCGAGCGAAACGATATCTCCATTGGCCCAGCTTTTCGAACTTTGGGAGCCCAAAGCAATTCTGCTCATGGTGCTAATGACTCCAGGAAGAACCGTTGGCGCGAAATCTTCAGAAACATAGAGATCGAAAAGGATGCGCAAGAGCTCGAGGGACGTCCGTTGGAGGCGCAGAGACGAAGGTTCCGCAGTGGTGATCAGGACATTTATTGTCTGCCCAAGAATCGGAATGAAACTGGCCGTGCGCGCATGTTCCAAGTACTTCAAAAGTACGATGTTCTCAGGAGGAGATATAGAACGCGACGACGTGGGGCCAGTTCCGGTCTCACGTTTCCGGGTGAGACTGATAAGACAGCGTATTGCAGCTTCTTTTGACTCATCGTCTCTTTCTTTCCCTTTGCCTTTGCCTCCGATGTTTCCTGCGAACGCACCACATAGCATGAAGAGCTGTTCCCATGTTTGAATGTCGCAATACCACCACCAGTCCTCGCAAAGGATCTGGAGCGACAACAGTATCAATTCGAGGACACGATCTGGTATAGCTGCCGGCTCGTTGCAACGTAGTATTGAAGTTAAGGGAAGCGTGATGTATGATATAAGGGAGGGCGAGAAATTGAATCCAATGTGGTGAAGGTCTTGGAGGCGTTGGTTGAGTTCTGTGAGAAGAGAAAGAATGCGGGGGATAATAACGGGAGATAGGAGCGAGTTTTCGAGCAAAGGCACGCATACTTGTTTAAGCTGGTACGTACAGTGAACTAGGGCAACACGGGAGGGACAGATGAATACAGTACCTCGTTGAATACGTCCCTGTCTTTTGTCTCTGCCATTTGTGCGTGCTGGAAGCTGATGACAAAGATTACTCGTTGACGGAACTCTCTGTGACTTGAAGTCGGAGTCAGTTCATTCGTCTTGTGTCTCTTCCCGATTCTCTCTTTCGCTTTTGCCGTAAATTATTCGATGCACCTCTGCCCTATGTAATCTTCTCGTCATGCCCTTCTCTTCTCCTCGGATTCTACTTATAGACTCTTACGACTCCTTCACTTACAAGTGAGTCCTCAGTCTTCTCTCACGATCCCATCTGCCAACGGTCTCTTAAGCCTTGCCGCTCTGTGTCGAAAATCGATACCTGATTCCCACATACACATTATTCGGAATGACCAATTGTCCGTCGAACAATTGACCTCAATTCTTCCTCAATTTGCCGCCGTCGTTATTGGTCCAGGTCCAGGATCCCCGGAAATACCTGAAGATGTTGGACTCGTCCCACACCTCTGGAAACTTTCATATCACTCCCTCGTCCCTGTATTTGGGGTCTGCCTCGGACTACAGAGTCTCGCCGTTGAATTCGGCGCCCACTTGAAACGATTGGATGTGGTGAAACACGGCCAGATATCCCGGATCGATCACAACGGAACTGGGTTGTTCAAAGGCATAGGCGAGGCCCATGCCGTACGATACCACTCTTTGCACGTAGTGCTGCAGGGTGACGGAGACATCGAACCTCTGGCATGGGCAGACGATGGTGCCGAGAACGGTCAGGTCGTGATGGCCATCAAACACAAAACTAGACCCTTTTGGGCCGTCCAGTACCACCCCGAGTCCGTGTGTACGTCAGAGGGCGGTCTACAAGTGATACAAAACTTTTGGAGGTTAGCCAAAAGCTGGTACGCCTTCCAGGAACGGAATCCGCCATCATGGTCTGATCTGACCGCTTCTCTGGTTGGTTCCCCCTGGCCCCATCGCCCCTCGACTGTTTCTTCTCAATACGACACTGTATCGGTTACAACCTCCATGTTGCACCTACCTAACATATCCGTGACGGATATGTGCAACCTCCTTGATGCACCAAACGAATCTGAGCCATTTGTTCTATTGGAGTCTGCCGCCCAACCGGGAAGATACTCCATCATTGGCTGTGTTGATCGAAACTCGTTGAAGATCAATTACAGTGTAGGTGCCGATTACTTATGCTTGTCGCGTGGGGGCAAAAGCTGGCCTGAACCCCTTGGTCGTAATGACGTCTGGTCATGGTTAAAAACCTTCATGCAATCCCGGAAGGCGAATGATGGACCTTCGGATATACCCTTCTGGGGAGGGCTGGTTGGCTATCTCGGCTATGAACTAGGCTTGGAATCAATGCAAATACCCGTTATACATCGCAAGGGTTCGCCCGACAGGCGACATCCTGATCTCTGTCTGGTGTTTGTGGAGCGGAGCATTGTAGTCGATTCGTTGTTTGACGATGTCTACATACAATCTCTGAAGACCGAAGACAACGAATGGATAGAAGAAACAGCACGCATTCTCGCCAAGGCATCAACGCCGTCAGCACTACCCCGCGAAACACCTGTTCCATTGTTCTCTCAGCCCCCGACTGTTCATTTCCCCTCTAAAGAAACGTACAAGTCGCGTATACGCAAGGCAAAGGAGCACCTTTTTGCTGGGGATTCCTATGAGCTCTGCCTCACCGCCCCCACCCGCATCACAGTTCATCCACGACAGCACCCAGCCAGTTCATCTTGGGAACTCTACAAACGACTCCGCCGACATAACCCAGCGCCATACTCCGGTTATATTCGCCTTCATCCATCCACTCTCCTCTCGTCATCTCCGGAACGCTTTCTGTCGTTCACGCGTCCTCCCCACTCTCGATGCCAATTACGCCCGATCAAGGGCACTGTCCGCAAGGCCCCTGGTATTACTCGGGAAGTTGCCGAAGCGTTACTGGCTGGCAGTAAAAAGGAGGTTGCGGAGAATCTCATGATCGTGGACCTCATTCGTCATGATCTTCATGGCGTCGTGGGGGATGACGTCTCAGTCAAGCAATTTTGCCGTGTGGAGGAGTACGAGACCGTATGGCAAATGGTCAGCGTCATCGAAGGAGCAAGGCCCGTCCCAGGCGAGCTTGGCTGGGATGTTCTGAAGAGGAGCCTTCCTCCAGGTATTTCCATCTCTTGTTTTGTGGTGTACTCTGTTGCTTAATGACTCGTTTCAGGGAGTATGACTGGAGCACCGAAGAAGCGCAGCGTGGAAATCTTGCAAACTCTAGAAGATAACGACCGCAGCATATATTCTGGGGTCTTTGGCTATTGGGATGTCGGAGGTGGCGGCGACTGGTCCGTCGTTATACGCAGCTGCTTCAAGTATGATGATCGATCTCAGGACGAAGCCATCGACCGCACCGACCACGAAGCCAAGACGTGGACAGTTGGTGCAGGCGGTGCTATCACCGCACTGTCTGACCCGGATTCGGAATGGGACGAGATGGTGGCCAAACTTCAGAGTGTTCTTGGTATTTTCGAAGCCTTTGCGGGAGACCCTAGCTGAATCGTGTGATGGAACTCTGTGTTTCCATAATCTACGAACTTGAAAACCCTTCCAGTTTTATCGTTTCTTTTTTTTGGGATATTATATTGAATTCAACTTCAATCGCCTGCATCATACATGTACATATCGTTCCGCATACACTTTAGATCTCTGAGCAATTTAGTAAGGATAATACTCTTCTAGGCCATGAGTTCGATATGCCTCAGCTCACTATGAAAAAATGTTAGCACATGATCCGGTTTTGCTTGACTCGTCCTAAACTCACTTCTGGACTTGCTGACCAACTTTCATTGGTCCATATATGGTATCTTCTGTATCCTCAGTTGACGGTCCTTGACTTTGGTTTTGTGCCTTCATGTCTTCAGAGCGCTGGGCCAGGGACGGAATGGGCGCAAGATCGTAGTCAGACGACAGGTGCCAAAAGAACGTGGAGGATATTCTGATGAGAGGCCGATCGGGAAATTCCACTCTGCGTCTCTGGATGGTCTTTCACATTCGTTGAGCGCAGGTGAACGACAGAAAGGGCACACGGAGAGTATTACCGCTAAGGTAGCCTCATTTACCACAACTTCGTGGTAGCCTGCCTTGATAAGACCTCCGCTGAGGTGCTCCAGCTGTTTCCCAGCTTGTACAAGTAAGTAGCGACCGGTCGGTGGAAACTGGACGAGAATGCGTTTCCCAGTGTTCCGGGCCCATATGTGAAGGCCCGGGTATCGCGAACGACCATGGATAGTCAAAAAATTGAGATCAGTGTGGAAGCCGGCAAGTATGGTATCTTTCTTGTCATATTTCACGAGATCTGAGGCTGTAGGTGCCAAGAGGTGAGGGCTAGACTTTATGAGAACAAGGAGACTGCTAATAAGAGTCCTCGTACCCATATCTCCCAGCATCCGTAAACGTTTCCCGAGGTAAACCTAGGCCAACTGCGGCCATCTCTGCGAGACCTTCAACGCTATTGTGAACGGTATGTCTAGTGTTTGTTATTGAACCGTCAACGCCATATAGTACTCACGCGGATTTCATCGCAGAGCCCCATTTCTCCATTATTGGAGGCCACCTATCCTTCAAACTCCCCGCTTGTGGCACAACGTTTGACGCGTTGAGAGCGGGGAATTGAGTCTCATAGGGTGGCATATCGCCCATTCTCCAGAAAAATCTGCATTTCGGGTCTGGTTGATGAGCAGAGACATCCAAGGGTCGTTGATCGGGCTCTAGTCGGTCAATGACCCTGAGACAGGGCTCGTCGACCGCACACTTGGGTTTCTCGGTATTTTCGAGGGTCACTCCGACCTGATAACCGAGTTCCGGGCGCTCGTCCTTTTGCAAATCAGGAAGAGGTTGAGAGAAATAATCCTCGAGGAGGTCGAGAAATGTAGCGTTGTCGTCTTCGGACACGCGACTGTCCTGCAGAAGCAGCGCACCATAAGTGATCAATGCTTCCGCGGCCTAAGAACGGAGAAAGTCGGTATTATCTTTCGCGTCTGAGACATACTCAATACAGATACCTTGGTGCATTCCGAAACCACTGCTGGAGAGTCCAAGGGCCGCGACCTGTAAATATCGAGATCGATGATGGGCAGCATCTGAGAGAGAGAGCTAGAGAGAGAAGGAATGATCACGCGCCAACGCCAGAATGGGTTATAGCAGCTTACTATACGGCTTACGTACGAATATTCGTGACCTAAAAGTGTATGGGATAGGCGAGCACGCGCTTGCAGCACCTTGACCCTGACTCACATCCCCGATTTTATACTCGTTACACGCCATGATCAAAGCGGGTTTCATGTTGTTGTGTGCTGTGTCACTCAAATCACTGACATAACGTCTTGAAACAGATATGGAGCATGAAGAAGAACGAGGAGGCGGCTGCGAAGAAGAAGCCCAAGACAAGCGCCGCACAAATCCGGGTACAGAAAGGTTTGCCTTAATTTCGTCTGCGGCAGCTTGCGATTTGACTGATGGGTCGTACTGTAAGACTTGACTGAACTCGACCTGCCCTCTACTATGGTCACCCACTTCCCCGACTCTGCCGACCTCCTCAACTTTACTCTCACCATTACTCCTGATGAAGGCTCGTCGAGTGTGACTCATCTTCATACCTTGTCTCTTGACATCCCTTTCATCCAGGCATGTACAAGGGTGGCGCCTTTGTCTTCTCCTTTGTTATCAATATGAACTATCCCCACGATCCACCAAAGGTGAAATGCACGCAGACGGTGTGTTGTTAATTTGGTCCTTGTTTGTTGAATGATCAATTCATCTCTTTTCAGATATATCATCCGAACGTGGATCTGGAGGGGAACGTCTGCCTCAACATTCTTAGGGAAGACTGGAAGCCCGTTCTCAATCTGAATTCCGTAATGGTCGGGTTACAATACCTGTTCTTAGAGCCAAACGCGGATGATCCTCTGAACAAAGGTGCGTAAACCACTTAGTGATGACTGTTCATAGCTGAGTATTGGTTACAGATGCAGCCGAGGAGCTACGGAGAAACAGGGAGCAATTCATATATAACGTGAAGCACTCGATGCGGGGAGGCTACGTCAAAGGCGTACAATATGCGAACGTCCTTGCCTAGTCTCTTAAAATCTTTTGTGATCTCTTGGCCCTCCCTCGATTTCTTTCCGCTCTCTTTAATTTCATTGCCCAATGACCTACACTTGTTGTCATGACGCAAGGAGTTTGTCACTAATCCTCATTCCCTCGCGAACGGGATTGTGTTCATGAGCTCGAACCCGCAATACATCTCTGTAGTAGAAGTACACCTATCTCTTGGCACGATACATCAATATTAACCCCATAGCATAGCACTGGCTACACGTCCGTCAGCTACCTCGATAAGTTGTGTAGGAAAAGGGGCTGATCAGTAGCGGAATGTGATAATGCTCGTCGGGATTGATCACAGTGAAGGGTATCTGAGAGCGTCATTTTCTCGTATCCAAGAGGTGTTTCTGCTTGCACTTACTTCAACCCAAGGGTAGAAAGTTGCTTTCCCAGCTCTGTCAAAGTAATCTTTCGTTTTGAACACGATTTTGTACGAGCCTCCGGGTTCCAACTTTACGCGTTGGGTTGAGGGTGGATCGCTTGAGAGAAGGTCCATACAACGCCCGTCTGCGTTTGTCACTCTACAGCGCATGCTTTAGGAAGTTTCCGATGTTGCGTCGATATCTTACCCGTTGGCTAGTGATTCCCAGACTTCACCCCCTGCGGCGGGCGCGGACGCATGCATATTACAGACCTGAAGACTTACACCTACTCCAGGAGCAGGTTTGCCGATTGAAGAATCGAGAACTGTAGAATAAAAAATGAACGGATTCTAACGTCGTTCCAGTGGTCTAACTTACCATGACAAGTGATTGGTGAGGAAGACATGACCCAATTGACGGTTGCTCGTACTCAGAATTGGGAAATTACAGTATCTTATCTTATCTCCAAAAGAAAAGCTCACATAACCGCCCATGGGACCCTGAAAACGCGAAGCAAAACACTTCAATGGCGTCCACATCAGCATCGCGGACCCCACCTCTTGGAAAATATCTTGCATCTACAGGTACGATAATTGGTGTAAGCATACTGTTCCCGCTGATAATCTCTTCAGATAAAAAGACGCGAGATAAAGCCGTCAAAAATCTCGCCGCATTCCTGTCGGATCCAGACCGTCCGCACATCTCTAACCATGAAATGGACAAACTATGGAAGGGCATTTTCTACTGTGAGATTCGATCAGAAAACGAACATAAATGGGGATTCTGATGACTGCCTTTGTAGGTTTTTGGATGTCGGACAAAGCATTGGTTCAGCAAGCCCTCGCGTCCGAGCTTGCGAACATACTCTTGAGTGTAGACAACAGCACTGCCTCTTTTGAGTTCCTCGGAGGATTCTGGAGGACGATCGTACGGGAGTGGGAAGGCATTGACCGTCTACGGTAAGCTTAGCCTCAATCGACTTTTCCGGCCACTCCCAAGTCTCACTCATCCAACCAATGGCCAGAATGGACAAATACTACATGCTCACCCGGCGCTTCGTCAACGCATCCTTCCGGTTATTGATGCGACACGATTGGGACTCTAGCAGCTTCCAAACGTACAACGATATTTTGACCGCGAAAGGCGGCGGTCCCCTTTGGTATGTACCCGACCCATCGTCGCCTTTCACATGCCCCACACCTTTTTACCTAACGTTGAAAAAACTCCAGCCCAGATGACAATAGGATACCCTTGAGTCTTAAATATCACCTCGCGGACATCTACCTCGAAGAACTCGACAAAGTACTCGCCTGGGACTCCGAAGCCGGCGACGAACGCCCGCCTCGCGCACCCATCGACACGCTGATCGCTCCTTTCCTCACGCTCCTCGCGCGCACGCCATCGAACCACACGTTCGATCGCGTGACGTCCGCGGTTCTAGAGCCCCTCGTACAGTCCCTCGCGCCCGCGGGCGAGCCCGAGCCCCCAAGCAAGAAAAGACGGCGACTCTTGGGCACCGAAAGGTCGTTCGTGGCGGACAACGCGTGTACGTCAAGTTCACCGACGACAACGGCGGCGGCGGCGGCGGCGGATACGGATAAATCGGCTCTCCATCAGGCGCTCCTGAAGCAGGTTTTCTCCGTTGCGAGCGAGCGGGACACGAGGGACTCGAACAGGCGCAGGTTGTACAAGTTTTGGAAGAGTAATCTGGAAGACGATGACGACGACCAGCGTGCGCCACGCGACGTCGACGGGAGTTGAGAGGTATTACCTTCGCGTTGCTCATGGACGTGTCTGTATGCATACATGTATGGCATCCTCGCATCGAACAAGGCTTTGATATGTCACATGTCACCACCTATGAAAGGCGCTCTGATTCACTGTCCCATAAGACTCCGAGAGGGATCACACGAACAAAGGGCCCTGTTTGCTACTACATGGCCCCAACGAGCAAAAAAAAACATATATATATATGAGTTTCGCCATCAATGCCGTTTACTATCACCTCGCATAGGTCGTTGCCCCGGGGTCGTGGCGAATAGGGTGTATAATATATATTCTCCTCCGCGAATGCAACCCAGAATACTGTACAAATGAATATATGAATCTAGTAGCAGTTAAATGTCTGGTAACTCCCTCTGCAACAACCTGTTCCATGTGCTTTCCTTCCACCAATCATTCATGAACTCGATCCGGTCCCATAAGGTTTCTTCGTCTAAACCGTAGATCTCATATTTTCCGCCGTTCATGGGTCGATTCTCTCGACGAGCTACCTCGAGAGCGGCTTTGTTCTCTCCCCTAGAAACCACAATTGGTTAAACATAACAAGTGTGCTTTGATTGGGAGAATCACCTTAGTAGGTCTAGGAGTTCTTGTCTATCAGGGAAAAAGAGGCGTGACTCGAGAACGGCCAAGATAGCTAGGGATACGCGGAACAGAAACGAATCGCCTTCCAAGAGGATAACATCCCACAGGCGTGCGCATGCCTCGAACGGGAGATGGTCGAGGAAAAGTGGAACCATCCAGTCCCTGAGATACGCTGAAGGGGATATTTGATGCTGTTTAAAGTTGAAGTAAACTGGTGAAATGAGTATCCACCAAACATTCGACGGTTTCATCCCCAATACATACTTTTCGGCATGCCATCCGCTAGCAAAGTGTCAAAAATCCTGTCAAGACGATTAGGTTCGGCTTGACCTATACGCAAGCACTACTGACCTATAATAAGCCTCCATCTAGGAATACCAACGATGGGTCAATATAAATCTCAGCGGCGGTGGAATTTGAACCCTTACGTCGTCTTTTGTGGATAGACCTCCGTAGAAAGAGCGCATGCAATGGCGCTCCAATAGATTCTTCATAACGACGAAACCGGGGGCTGCTGACATATTGAGCAGAATCATTGCCGCAATCCTCGCAGTCCCTGATACATAGCCCAGGCGCTCATCCGAGCGAGATACGACCCATGCACATAGCATATCCTTGAGTTCCGAGTACAAAGGCCCAGTATCCGGATCGAAGATGTGGAGAGATGGAAGAGTGCTTCGTATGTCCTGTTCAATCATATTGAGTGGGGTCGTCGGAAATGTCCCGGCTGAGAGGGCACGTTTTGCTCGAGCAAGACAGATTCGATATGCATCTACCCAGGGAACGTTCAACGATCGTGCCAGCGTGAGACAGTTTGGATAATACCCTGAGACAAAGCCAAAGAGTTTCCGACAGCACGCTCCCACATCGTTGCACGTAGTTTAGTAGGTATACCTGCCCACCAAAGCTTTCGTGTTGCCGGATTACGATGAACTATTTTCCAGTCCGGCAAAATCTCCTTCTCCCATATATGTAACGACTGCTCAATTTGGAGCTCTCTTGCTAGCCGACGTTCGTGTAATGCTTTTCTTCGCTTCTCCTCTTTTCAAGAAATGTGTTAGCACTTTCTTCAGAGAGGCGGAACTAATGTGTACCTGCTGCCCTGCTTTGCTTCATCATCCTCTCCCAATCTGACAGATGCTTCTGGTCTTCAAGTCTGCTCTTTGGGGGAAGATGGGATGGCCTTGTCTTACTGATAACCCTCTCCAACATACTAGGTCCCGTCGACCGCGTGGATTTGTGACCGGAGGAGGGCGGCCGCGGTGATGACGAACCCGGAGAGGGGGGGTTAAGGTGTGGCAACGAGGTAGACCTTTCATGGGCGGTCTGTCCTGGGTGTGTCTCTAACTCGTTCCCTGAGGTCGGCGTATCGGGTGGGTGCGCAGACGGGGGAGGAGATAAAGGTGGCGATTCCTGGCTTGCATCCGGAGTGACTGGGTCAGAGTGAGATTCTTCCAAATTCGTCGCAGCAGGTTGCGCTTCCAGGGCGCCGCTGTTCCTGGCATGTTGTTGTCCTTGCTCGTCATCTGTGGCTCCGAGCCCATTTTGTACGTCATCGTGGTCCTCAACATGAGGGGATTTCTCTTCGACAGGACTCAAAAGCGAAACGGCATCGAATTTCGCATACAGTTGCTTAGTATCTAGTGCGGGGCTCGGGATATCCCTGCAAAGTGGTGAGGTTCGCGTCGAGTGACAAAGGATGCCGTATACTGACGGGGATGGCCCTGCGAGACGATCCGCTGTATCTCCATCTCCCGTAGTGCCGACACCGGGTGACTCCTCTGCACCCGCCAGTTGTTCATCCTCCCGAGAAGATGAAGCCGCCCACGCTAAGTCGGCGCGAATGGCAACTGAAGAGAATTCGATGTTGGGGTCGATGTCATCGGTATCCGAGAAGGCATCATCAAAGGAGAAGGGGGTCGTTCCGGGTAGACTTTCTTCGACAGACTCCTTGATGTTTTGGACATGATCCATCATCCTCGGCCCAGTCGCGTTGGTTATACATAGCGAGCAACCATCTCGCTTGACATCCCAACTCAAGAGGGCGTGACACGTGACGTGATCAGAGGGCGCGCTTGCACTTGAACTTGACTGCGTATGAGCACCTTCGATTGTGATTGTACTTTTTAAAGTGATGATTGCCGAAGTTTTACTCGTCCTGGCCGGTCATTCTTCTTCTTTATTTCCGACGGATCATACAGTCCATCCATCCTTTGAACAACTTCTTCATCCAGGTGAACAACAATGCCTCGAATCCATCGCCCTCATCGCGTCTCGATATCGCAAGATAAAGAACGCCTCATCAACGCTCTCTCGTTCCTCATCTCGATATGTATGCGCACTCGCCTCAACTCTGAACCAAATTCTCAAAAAAGAGTACGAGGCGCTCGTCGTGGAAACTGAAGATAAAGTGCTCAGACGCGACTCTTCGCTTGTTGCAAGCGGTTCCTTCGTCCCTTTGTCATCCATCCGCGCCACCTTCGCCGAGTGGGACGCGCCCTTCGTGGCTCTGGATGCATTAGTAGACGACCTTTGCGCACACTCCGATTGGAAACCTGGTCCCCTCATTGACATGCTCACGTTACGTTCTTCAACGGGCATTCACCGCATTGCACACATCATGTCTCGCTTATCTCTAGCGGTACAACGCGTTTGGAAGGCGCAACTCATATCCCTCTTGATCCACGGCTCAATTTCTGATACTGATCCGCTTGTGTCGAAGGATTATGTCTTTCTAGACGGATGCGCCCCTTCTTGCATCTCAGCTCAGGCGAGAAGCTCGATAACCTACGTGGGCAAAGCCATTGGCAAAGTCAAAACGGCTAGATGGAGGGCTCAATTCCCTCAGAACCTCGCAGCAGAGCATGCGAGACAGTTAGAAGCAGTGCAAGTTGGGGATCAATATGCATTTGATCGGGTCATAGCAGAGATCCGCACCAACGTCAGCGAATGGCTCTGGATGAACGTCCTTACCATCAAAGACGTTGAAACTTCGGTTGATTCTTTGTAAGTATTCGCATGGTTGAATAAATCAAGATGTCTCATAAGAAGCACATAGAGCCAACTACTTTTTAATCCGCAATGGAGAATTCAGCCTTTCTTTAATTAGGGAGATTGAACGTCTCAAGATCTCTCGTCTAACCTCCCGCACGGGTCCATCTATCATGATTCGCGAACAGGACCTCAATCTTGCCCTGCTTCGTGCTTCTTTAGGAACTACCGCCCAATACGACCCATCACTTTCCCGTCTTCGATTTCAGCTCCCTTCTGGCCCGTTACGCCCTCTCCTCCCGTCATTATCCGACCCTAGAAATCTTGCCCATTCCGTTGGTGGCAACAATATGGTGGAAACGGCCTTCAATGACATGGTGCTTGGCACCGCGTTGAATCTATTATACAAGGTTGATTGGCCGTTGGATATGTTCCTCCAACCGATTGATCTGCAGGTCTACGGGACCCTCTTCGCCTTTCTTTCTTCACTAAGAAAGACGCACACGCGAGTGCATATTAGCTGGACTACGTTGTCCAATGCCCAACGCGCTCGTCGCCGTTGGACCGGACTGGGTGAAGGAGGTACAACAGAAGACTTGGCTGCGCGCCAAGCACTTTTGCGGTGTGGCTGGGGCTTGGTGCGAGAGATGAATTGGTTTCTTGACAACTTGCTCAGCTATGTCATGATAGATGTCATCGACAGCGAGTTCAGAAGTCTCAAGAAGCTGCTCAACCCGACGCGAGAATCCAAGGTTCAGAATCCCGAGGGCACGGGCGGCGAGACGGCAGAACCCCCCAGTCCAAAAACTCCAGCGACTGCAGAACACCCCCAGCCTGGAACTGAACCGACTGCTACCCCGGATCTGGACTTTACGACGTTGCAGAACATACACAGCACCTACCTCGAGAGGTTGTTAACTGGCTGTCTTCTAACAAATCCCATGCTCACGGCTACTCTTCGGCCCATCTTCGAGCTGTGTGAGCAACTTGTTGCACAGATAGAGAGATGGGGTGGCGATGTGTTACCGGCACTTCTGTCCGAAGGTAGTATGGCCGGTGGGATCGATGGGGTCGGCAAGATGGTTAAAGAACGTTGGTTCGTTGTGTCTGAGATTAACGAGGTTTGATTTTCGTCTTCGAGTCCTACATCCCAACTAATCTCTGCTTCGTGTTGTCCCCAATTCCCCCAATCTAGACATTCCACTCGCTCCTGGACACGTTCTATGAGCAATTGACGCAGTCGACGTCACAACAAACATTCACGGGAAGAACAGACCTCTCAAAGTCAGGCTTCCTTAACAATACGATGCACAACGTATCGATATCGACACCCGGGATGCGGTCGAAGGACGGCAAGAGGTCTGACAAGATTGGGGAGATGCGACGACACATTGAGCGGTTATCACTTCGGCTCGACTTCAATGAGGAGTTCAGCCGGCGTCGAGGTGCTAAAACTGGGGAGGATATATTACGTGCGCTAAAAGTATAATCCGTGTAATCTCGGTAGATATGCCGGCATGATGTAGCATGATATAGTTTACGCCGTGATTACAATCAAAAATTGTAAAGACCTTAAAGTAGACATCATCTGATGACATGGCTGCGTCGAGGGTGTCCAGTCGAGTCTCTCAGCAACTTCGCTTCCTCTCCTCATCATCCACAATGTCTGCCCGTATGCTTTCCACTTCCTGACCCCATCATCCTCCCTTTTCACTTACTCACTTCCTCAGAATACACACCCCGACTCATCGGTGCTCCGAACACCCTCGGTATGTCCACTTCCAGAAATGTGAAACAATGGCGCTCAACCGCAATGATCGATTTCGCGAACCAGAACATCGCGTCTACATCGAGCAAAATGGTCAGGTCGTCTCCCCGTTCCATGACATCCCGCTCTTCGCCGATCAGAGCAATGGCATACTCAACATGATCGTCGAGGTTCCCCGCTGGACCAACGCCAAGATGGAAATCTCCAAGGAGGAGTCGTTCAATCCCATCAAGCAGGACATCAAGAAGGGTCGCCTGCGCTACGTGCGCAACTGCTTCCCCCACCACGGCTACATTTGGAACTACGGTGCCTTCCCTCAGGTCAGCTAGCTCCCTCGCTCACTGCCACCTTCATCGTTCTCGACCTCCCCGCGCGGCTCGTAACCATACTCACCCGTATATCGTTTTGCAGACTTGGGAGGATCCCAATCAGCAGCACGCAGAGACCAAGGCCAGGGGCGACAACGACCCACTGGACGTATGCGAGATCGGGGAACAGGTGGGTTACGTCGGGCAAGTCAAGCAAGTCAAAGTCCTTGGCATCATGGCCCTCCTCGACGAGGGCGAGACCGACTGGAAAGTCCTGGTCGTCGACGTACAGGACCCGCTCGCATCCAAGCTGAACGACATTGAGGACGTCGAGCGTCACCTACCTGGCCTCGTGCGCGCCACGAATGAATGGTTCCGGTGCGAAAAAGAAACTTCCCTCCCCCCCTTCTGACACCACCCACGCTTCCAAAATGCCACGCACGTCCCACTGAATTTTTCTCTCCAATCCTGGCAGTATCTACAAAATCCCTGATGGCAAGCCCGAGAACCAATTCGCTTTCTCCGGCGAGGCCAAGAACAAGAAATATGCCGCAGAAATCATTCACGAGTGCCATGAAGCGTGGCGTCGCCTCATCAGCGGCGAATCTCCCGCTAAGACACCGACCTACGAGCTGTCGATGTATGCTATTTTTTTTTGTCCCTCCAGGACGACATCGGGGGAAACTGAGCTGACACTCGCACAGTCGCAACGTAACCAACGAGCACTCCCCCGGATACGTCAGGCAGAACGACCATGCATATACAAGCCTACCTCCTGACTCCAGGAAGCCGCCAGCTGCTGTCGATCCTGCTAGTCCGTCTCTCCACTTATCCAGCGCGCATGATACTCATCATTCTTTTCGCGCCAGTTTCCAAGTGGTTCTACATCTCCTCTGCGCAGGTCTAGATTCGTGGGTGGAGAAATCAAGAATGTAAATGGCTGGAACGGGTCTGTTGATTTAACTATTTTGACTGGCATGGCAGTCGTCGAGTCCTTAGAGATGAATGCAATAATTGCGGAAGTCATTATTAGCATGATTTTGAGCTGTCTATGGATACAAATAGTAAAATGACGTGACGCTCGGTCACGGTTTTTGATCTAAGATTCGATCCGGCTGCGCTGGCGGGTATCGACAATATCGGTCGGCAATGGAAGTGACCGTCCAAACGCCTGTTCGCTTGGTCAACCAGCGTCAGAGCCCAGAAATGCTTCCATACTGACCTTCTAGAGCAGAAAAGATGGAATACTCGGTTGTGGTGATCCCCGACACCGTGTGCGTCTCAAGGACCTTGCCTGGGCTGCCACCCTTCCTTGGGCGCAGCTCGGAGCGTTGGTACGTGAACGTGAAGGGTGGTTCGCCAATGAGCGTGAACTTGATCTCGGCTTGGTCACCTGTGGAAATCAGGATGAGCAGGGATGGCTCGGCAGTTACCGACGAGATACTCGCCTTCATGAATGTCTTGGAAGATCCTATTCCCTTGGCCAACCTGGGCAGTGGGCAGCGGATGGACCGCGTAGCTCAAATCCGCCACCGCGGATTT
>Ga0307512_10002710_pt1 | contig 21739 bp, 21 predicted proteins | sample 14_EM_MG_FD_200267 | JGI IMG/M metagenome (GOLD analysis project Ga0307512, IMG submission 200267) | Populus trichocarpa ectomycorrhiza microbial communities from riparian zone in the Pacific Northwest, United States - 14_EM | ecosystem: Host-associated > Plants > Roots > Unclassified | place...
CTTTCTTTTGTCAGAAGGGGACGACGGGTAGTAGGAGTGGAGCTCCGCCATCTAGCCGGCCAGCCCGGAGGCGGAGGGGACTAAGGGGCTGTCATACTCTAAGTAGAGTGAATACAGTATGATTAAAGCAAACAAAAACCGTGTCAACATTAGTCGTCCTATACCAAATATGCTGTCACCGGCCGGCGGCATCCCAACCACAGTGAATAGTACAGTATAATCTATGGGTATGGAATCTAATTCCTGTTTCGGTTTCATGTTTAGTTGTGGATTCCGAGCGTTTATTGAGATGCCATTGTAATGTGTTTCCTGTACCTCCATCAAAAATATCCAGCCATCTCAGATTTCGGCCATTTCTTTTAAGCACGTGCAGGGCGACGCGTACTCTGTGCCTTAACGCAGTTATGATCCCAGGTCTTACAGGGCGGCAAAATATATTGGTAGAATCATGCCGGTGGAACCTCCTAGCCTATTTTTAGAGTTGAGATTGCTCCATAATTACTACCAAACTCCAAAAACTACCGGGAAAACCGAGCCTATCGTATTAGGCCGCCGTTTCATGAGCACATCTACCTACTCTCAACACTTCGGAACGGCTTTCTGAGCGCACAATCTGCTCACACGACGTCTTAGCTCATCCAGCAGAACATAGTGCAGCTAGCTGCGCGATAGTGCTATCATGAAGAGCGAATATGATTGCTATGCGTTGCCCGATGCAAAGTTGGAGGTATCGGAGTCAGTATGGAAGTGAGATAAACAACGCGCCATTGATGAGTGAGATCATGTGTGTATAAAACTAGATTAGCGTATCTGCCTTATTTCTTCATCAATTTTTCTTCTTACATGTCAAATTTTTATGCTTACAATCCTATTCCAAACGGTTATTTATGATTTAGTCCCCTGCAGGGGTCTGCGGTTCATTGTGGCTACATTGTTTTATATTGCTTTACTTGCTTACGGCTCTTGGTACGGCTCTTGGTGCGGCTCATGCTGAGGCTCATACTGAGGCTCATGCTGAGGCTCTTGTAGAGGCTCTTGTAGAGGCTCTTTTTGGGACCCTTTTTGGGGCTCTTGTTGCGGCTCTTGTTGAGGCTCTTGTTGAGGCTCTTGTTGAGGCTCTTGTTGAGGCTCTTGTTCAGAAGAATAAAAGACGAAGACTGGGGTGTCATAGTATCTTATCATATCTTATCTGTCAAAATCTTGTTGATTTAATCAATGACTCCTCTTCTCCACATCACGAAATACTCCAAAGCACAATGATACCCGACTACATCTCCTCGCCGCATCACCATATTCACGACTAATATCACCGCACCTTCGGTCTCGTAAAACCAGCGCACAGCTGATTAACAAGCATCTCTCTCCCGCTGATTCCTTTGCTGCGACCCCGAAGACCAGTCCGGCCGCTCTTGTCGCATCCCGCCGCAGCGCAAGGCGCCCCCCACAACGACGACAGCTACCCAGACTTGCATGGGCTGAGTATGGGGATACCACCTCCGAGCCCGCCCTCTGCCTCCGTACTTTTCTAGCCAGAATAGCGTCCCTTTTCGTTTCGTTCTACCCTCCACAGGATCTCGCATGAAGGCCGATTGGCACGTACGCACGTGAATGTCGGTCAGCTTTTCTTATGATTATCTATTATACTACTGTCTTCCCGGCTGTTTTCTTCCACTGACATGTCGATAGTACACCCTCTTGCCCGCAACCCCCCCCACACCCAGCCGAACGAATACCATGTCTACAGTTTCGGCGAAAACACATCACCTAACCTTTCCCGCCGCGCGACCTCCGCTTCCGAAGTCGAATTCTCACCTACGTTTCCCAACCACTCCACGCCCATGTACTAAGCGCTGAAGCTTACCCACCGCCACACAGCCGCGAAATCGTTCAGTTGTCTTGTCGGAGACGAGGAGGTGACCTCGAAGGCGATTACGACTGTCGTCGGGATATTGATGAGGGGATATTTTTGGCTGAGACGGTGTCGTTAGAGAGGTCGGTGGGAATAGCGAGGAGGGTGTTGTTTTGAGGCGGAATGCATGTACATATCAAAATTGCCGTTATGGAGAAACGATTACGCCGAGAGGATTATCGTACTTTTTGACCGGGTGTTGAATTTTTGTTTCGTAGGCTGGGATTTACAATAGTTTGCCCTTTTCGAGGTTTGATTGCGGTTGGCGAAGGACCGGTGGGCGGGGGCGAGGTTCTGTGATCACCGTTATGATGTCTTGCGCCACACTTCCGGTCTATACGCAATGTAACGCTGCCCAGTTCTACCAGAAATCCTCAGATTCATCCGAGAATTCAACATCATGCACATCCGCCCCAAACTCGATCAGGATGTCTCGGCAATGTCTCTTAGCCAGTTGGAGTGGTGTCTGACCATCCAAATCCCTTGCATTGACTTCGGCTCCATTCTTCAAAAGCACTCTGATAACTTCAATGTCGTTTTCGAATCTATCAATAGTTACTTCACCTTCATAGTCGCGCTCGAATCTCTTATGATCCCTAGAAACAGATGCGTGTAGAGGCGTACGACCGAAAACATCGACCGCGTTGACGTCCGCACCATTATCGAGCAACACCTTTGCGCTACTTGGGAGCTTTGCCATATGCAATGCTGTCCGGCCATCCGAATCTCTTGCATTCACTTCGGCTCCATTTTTTAAAAGTGCTTGGGTAGTGGAGTCGATGTCGGACACAGTCAGTTCGAAACAAGCAGATGCGTGCATAGGTGTGCGACCGGAGATATCGGTGGCATTGACGTCCGCGCCGTTTTCCAGCAGCACATTTGCCACATCTGACCACTTAGCTATGTGTAACGGCGTCTGGCCATCGGAATCTCTGGCCATGACATCAGCCCCGTTTTCCAAAAGAACCCGGGCAACTTCGGATCCGTGGTGTACCAAGCAAGCAGCTGCGTGAATCGGGGTAAGACTAGAGGCATCGGTGGCGTTGACATCCGCGCCGCTTTCGAGCAGCACATTTGCTACAGCTGAATTCTCAGCCATGTGCAACGGCGTCTGACCGACCGAATCTCTAGCATTGACCTCAGCCCCGTATTTCACAAGAACCCGGGCAACTCCGGATCCGTCGTGGAAGAAGGATTCCAACTTAGCAGCTGTGTGAAGTGGGGTACGACCGGAGCGATCCGTGGAATTGACAGTCGCACCGTTTTCGAGCAGCACTATTGCTACATCTGAGTACCGAGCCTCGTGTAATGGCGTCTCTCCGCTCGCCGACCGAGCGTTCACGTCAATTCCGTGTTCGATAAGCACACGTGCACTACCCCCACACCGACTATAATGCAGTGGCGTCATTCCCCCGTAATCTAAATTGTTCGGGTCGGCTCCAAACTCAAGCAGAAGCCGAGTCACGCCTTCGGTGCTTGCCTGGGACAGTGGCGTTATCCCGTAATTGTCATCTTGATCTTCTATATCGGCCCCATTCTCGATCAGAAGTCGCGCTACTTCGTCCAGACCTCTCCGACAAGCCTCCTTCAAAGGTGTTTGCCCAAAAAAATCACTGCTATTGACATCCGCTCCGTGCGAAATAAGTTGTTGCGCAATTTCTGGACATCCTACGTCATGCAGTGGCGTTTTGTGAATCAACGATAAAGTGGCGTTGACGAGGGCGCCATTTGCGATCAGTAATGCTGAGATTTCTGCACTCCATCGGCAGGTTATATGCAATGGTGTCTCCTCAAAGGAGTCTACATTGTTGACATCTTCGCCGGCGGCGATCAGGAGCTCGAACACCGGTCGCGGGAGCATGTTCTTAGCCGCTATGGCAAGATAGCCATGTTCTGTAGTTCTGAGCGTTTTGCTAGTATCCAGTACTGCCTTTAATTTGTTGACATCCGCACCTTCCACCGCTTCGACTAGAATTCCCTCGTACTTGATTTTGGATGATGGAAAATAGCTGCGCATCTCGAAGTTATTAGTGTTCGGGCCTCGCCCTTTTATTTGAGTGATTTCGCGAACAATGTGAATCCGCCGAAACACATCTTCAGAGCGGAGTGGGCGATTCTGCATCTTGGCAGTAGGGCTTGTTTTTGCATTATTGTAATGTCTTGCAAGACTAGAAGAGAGCGCTGATGCCCGTTTTGTAGTGGGATCTCTGCGTACAATGGGTGGCTTCTCGGGGAGTTCAATAACCCTCTCTTCGTTAAACACCTGAAACGTTACTTGGCATGAAGGACTGGAAGAACATCAGTGAGGGATCGGTAAAGTCATGTGAAGAAGACAGACTCACCAACGCAGCCGCTGGCCAAATAATAGAGGACCTGAACACAGAATGTCGCAGCGAGGACATGCTCTCTCTCTCACCGATATCTTCCGAAATACCATACTTAAGCCGATGGACATTCCCGGCTTGACGACCTGTGTCCAGTTGTCCATAGTAATTAGTGCTCCACCGGAATCTTCATCCGCTAGAAGGTACTCTTGGCGAAGGATTTTGTCGTGTCCAGGCTGGCTTTTGTATATGAGCTCAAGAAAGCCGTGGAATATCTAGCAATTTACTTAGTAAATTGAATCATAGAGGGTGAAAGTTTTAATACACACATCAATAGTACCAGTGAGATATATGGGAACGTCAAGCTCCCTTCCTAGGGCATCCAATAGGATCAGTGGCGCCTCCGGTGAAACTAAACCTGCTGTGGGTCGCTGCACGGCATATTTCAAGATGCTGTTCTGGATACTTTGAAGTAGTTTCTCAAGCCGTTGGACTGATATTGAGACGTCCTTCAACGCGATGGTGTTGGTATTGACGCCTCGTCCCATAACCGTCAGTTCTGAGGAGTTCGAGGCCGCAATATCCCTCAAGATCCGACTATACTCGAATTAGCGCCGCCGTCTTTGTACTAGAATAAACATACCACCGCAACTCGCAACTATATATATTGATCGCCTTCACGTGTATCTCGAGGTTCCGTTCTAGCGCCACCGCATCATCGGAATGAAACATGCACCACTTTATCTTCGCCAATTCCCGCTTCACCCTACTCCCCTTCCCATTCATAATCGACTGAGTATACTTCTCAGAGTCCTTCCAGAAATTCTCCAGCAGACGTTTACAGATACTGTGTTCCTCAGCCAACGCGTTGAGGGTGTCTTTGTTTGACGAGTTCGGATAGGCGAGGTCCCACTCCTTAGCCGCTTGAACCGCATTTTTGATGGCCTTTTGCAGTGACTCTAACCCTGCGGAAAGTCGCTGAAGCTCTACCGAGATACCACGGGTTTCGCTCAGGGCCGTGGAGAGATCGATCGCTAGCTTAAGGACGCCGAGGAAGTCGCCGACTGAGTATCCGAACGACATGGTGATGGGTATTCGTAGTCTGTGAGCCTGCTGATGGTGGAGATTATGTCGTTCTGTCGTTCTGTCGCGTTGGCTGTAGACGTCTGAGCCCCGCTAGGCGCCAAGTTTTTAGCTGCTGACCCCTGTTCCCTCAGCCACGTTGCATACATCAATAGGGAACCATACCTTACTCCGCCCACGTTTAATCTAGAAACGCATGCACCACTCAATAGTTGCGCAAATAGGAGTACCGACAATAGGTTACATAACATAGCGCTACATTTCAACAGGAATACTTGAGTGATCTCGAGTGCAACTTTTGATTGAGACAACCTAGAGTATATCACACGTATTGCGCCCGTTCTGGTCTACTTCCTCGTATTGAGCGGCATTAGATGCAGCCTGAAATGCGTGTTTAAACTGTACCCTAAACAGCATGAATAGAGCGTTCATCTTTCTAACTCAATCATTTTAGAACCCTACAATTTGCCACATATAACCTTTGCGCAATAGCAGATACCACTTTGCGATATTCCATAATATGTCCATCGACATATACACCTTCCTTCACTGTTGCGCCCGTATGCATTCTTTCAGGATTAAATCTCATGGAGAGGGGTCATCCCTGCTGCTGATCCCAGCATCTGGTGCTGCCGATATTGTATATCACGCTAGCAGGGAGCCCGTCACACGCTACGACAGGAGTACTTGGGTTAGGCGTTGTATACGAAGCTCTTTTATACTAAAGTTGCCTTCTGGGTTTAACTTCAATTGCAAGATTTTGATTCCTAGCTTCCATTTTCAGCGCCAACAGAACCTCTAATAAATAAAACTCCAGAATCTTCTGACCCGCTGCAGAATCTGACAATTGATACAACGGTCGATTTGTATGGGAATGTCCGCCATCATAAATAGGTTCGCGAACCACAATGGGGGTGTTGTCAGGAATCACCTGCGCATTGCAGGTTTTGTCTGGCAGAGGTCAAAAGTATAATGGGCCGTGGTTAGTATATCCTCCAATACCCGTTCCTAATCTTATAGGTTCCGATATAAATACTCCAGAATCTCCCTAGTCCTCTTCAGCACATGCCCTCCTCGAAATCTTCAAAAGCATTTCTTTTTCGTCGACTACCGACTCCAGCTCCTCGTCAGCATAACTTTATCCAACTGCATCTACCACAGACACAAGCGCAGGAAAGTTAGTGAACATCCGAGTCCCCCACCATGCTTGACTAAGCTGATACAAAACGGACATCTACTTTCACGTTGTAGCCAACCGCCAGGTAGTTTCCAGACATATATTTTCCTCTACCCGAACCTTTGTTAAAATCTCGGCAAATGGATAAGATTTCTGTTACGATATAGAAGTTGGGGAGAACCGTGCGCGTGTATTCTATGGTACAGAGAAGAGAGAAGGAGAAAGACTCGAGATATATGGACGAGACATCAGCCCCTGCAGTAGTCACTGTGTATCAGATCTGTAACATATCTCTGGCACAAGTATACCTGTAACAATTTCAAGAAGTTGAGAAGGCGGGTGAAATTCCGTGACGTGACCGGCTTCTCCTTCCATAAGTACCCATGCATGTCCAATCAAATCTGCCAGAAATCAGATGTCAGCGTGTTTGTCTAATAGATCCCATCAGCTCATGATATTCCAGCTGGTTGTTGATCCGTTCGTGCGCATACTGTGTGCTAAATAATACACCTCCGTAAACTCTATTGGCTCATTCAGGTAGGCTCTCATCCATGTCCGCCAGATGCTGTTGGCTAAAGTGTCCAATGTGAGTATCCCTCAGCTAATATTATCCAATCTAAGTCGATAAATTCAGCACAAAGTTTAGATAGACGGCCAAGAGCTGGCCGTGTAAACCAATCTCAAAACGCTATCAATGGATGTAGCTGAGCCAACAACTAGCAGTCAGAGTGAGAAACGTATTATGCGTTAAGTTGACGGTTTGGGAAATATGGCTACCTGCTTCCTTCTGCTTCGAACTTAATGCTGAACGCTTCCGATGCATATTTCCTTGCTTGTATTTCCCTTGGGGGGTTATGTTGGAAGACGCAGATGCAAGTACACAATGAGTCGCGAGCGTGTACACCACCGGCAGAAGAAGCCCCATTCGGCCTAGCACCAATTCGAGCAATCCTACTAAGTAGACCAATTCATTACTATACTCACAACGGTTTAATTAAAATGGACGGTCTCATCTACATACTTGGCATATATGACGAGTTTGGTGTGTGTACCGAGGTCGAATGACATTTGGCTTCCTGGCATTATTGGTCTAGATGAATTTTGAAAAGTTGGGTTTTGTGAGGGAGCTAGACCAAGTTTCCGCTCAGTTAATACATACATTATTCACTTGGGTAATCCACGGCAATAAGATTTCAAAGACATATTTTTCGCTTCCTGATGGTGGCAAGCGATTTTTTGGTCTCGGCTACGATACTCCGTGGTTTATCGCTCTAGGCCTGTTTCGGCAACTGCAACCTACACTTTGTTGTGCGGTGTTTGTGGCGGTCTTCTTAGGTCTAGTTGTTAGGGCTAGTAAGAGTAGTCTTCCATCATTTTCTGGCGAGCTACTCTTTCTTCTTGTACTTCTACAATTCACACAGTTTCACCTTTTGCTGCGCTGCGCGTATCTTCACATTACGCCCAACACACCCTACGCGATCCACCACCATGTTTCTAAATATGCCTTTTGACGTTGCATCCGAGAAGCTCCTGTGGAACACTGACAAAGTTCCCGAGGATGTCAACCTCGTGACCTTCCGGGACCAGTGCCTGCAGGCCGCAGCAGCACACCCGAGTCCGGCCGTCCAAACAGAGCTCAAGCATCTACGCAAGCGGCTCCAATTCCTTGCATCCGGCGGCGAGATACCAAGCGCACCGAGGGACAAGCTGAAAGAGCACTTATCTCAAGCTCGTAGGTACTGAAGGAGCTGAGTGAACACGCTATTGACACGGTGAGCACGTGAACACGTGTCGTTATCTACTTACCAGGTATACTTATCTGACTTAACTATTAGGACAATCAAAAGCTAGAAAGCCAACTAATCTTAGGGGTATTTTAGTAGAAGCACTCAACGAGATCATTTTTGAATGAATCGACAACAGAGGATTGCAATTGAAAGCTATGGTGACCTGTGTTATGGAATTAACAATGGCAGGGAGGCTATTGCACGAGGGACGCGAACTCGAATTTCTCGGGGGAGCAGCTTAAGGACGGAGGACTTGGTCTGGCTAAGGGTAAATGCAAATGTAAACCCGTTACACAACACCTTACACCCTGGGTTGCATGCACTTCGACTGTAAAGGGTACATCTTGATCGGATGCGGCAATTAAAACAAACTCGGAACGCCGCAGCCCACAGACACATATCAATGGGCTTCGTTGATGCTGCTACTGAAAGATATAGGGTGGTCTTAAGACCATGGACAACCGACGCGACATGTATCCGCGAAGCAGCTAGGTTGATTAAGGGGCGACGAAGTGCGGGGAGATAGCGTTGACGTTTGTCAAAGTATATCGGGAAGTGTATTAGACTTTGGGTGTGATTTGCTTAGCTAGCATGGCTGTCAGTGATTTTTTTGTTTTGAATCCGATGTTGTTGGAGTTCCCTTGAGAGGGTTATGACAGGAATGAACGAGTAATTGAGTAATAATGCTGAGTCAATTATATTTACGGGAGAAAAATAGTCTTAAATGCCCCATTTGACCTGGCGTTAATTAGAGTAATCCTTGACCAATTAAAGTAAACCTTATTTGATAGAAAAGAAGAGGACTGTGAATATTCTGTCGGACAGCTTGCTTCGACAGAGACTATGCGAAAATTCTAGCCGTCTAGCTTTAAGGACTAGGCTGGAACACAAACACCCCGAAATATAGAAAACCCTCTTGGGATTCTGTTGCTGCATTAACAGTACTATACCGAGCATAATGGTTCGTACATCACGCGTCACTAAGGGCCGTCCGGTATATAGAGATACCCGTTTCGTCACGCATCACAGTCGCTCTGACAGTAGTTGTAGGGGTACGTTTTATCGACGTCACGGAGGAAAATATAGATTCTCAGCAGCAGCTTTAGGTTCTTTTTCCTAGATCTGAATACACATGTGAAATTTCCACTGGTAAGGAGCCTTTCGCTATTGACCTCAAGCAATCACCAAAGGAAATCCCAAATCCAACTCAATTAGTCCTGCCCGTTAGAGCCAAAATTTTAAGTCACACGACCTCCGATTTACAAAGAAAAGATGTCACAGGTGTGTAGATTTAAAATAAAAAGCATCACGGCTGGCAGCTCGTCCGAACCATTATACTCGGTACAGTATCTGCGGTCGATGTGTCCTCCAGAATTGTCGACATACTCGCTTCTAACATTCTGGGCTCTGATATCAACCAATGTTTTCACCAGTCCGGACGGTCCCGGTCTGGGGTAGGGACCAGTACAGTCCAGTCCAGCAATATCGAAATACCAGACTAGACCACAGACTGCCGGCCTTGGACTGGACGGTCCCGGTCTGCACCAATCCCAGCAGCATGACTTACTCATACACATAGACTCTTTCACAAAGTGTCACTCGCCACTCACCACCCACCATCTGGCACCCTCCACCGGCTACCAGCCACTTTCCACTGCGAGTGCCACTCTAAGCATGCCTGTAATTTCAAAAAATTACTAGATATCGCTTTCATCATGGAACAATTACTAATATTGCTGGTGGAGATCTAGCGGTAACAGCTACTTTCAATAAGGCAGTCTGGACAGGTTCAGACTGAGCCGGTTCCAGTCAGCAATAAATTTGGACTGATCTGGTTTGGGTCCATGAAATGTTTGTACTGGACTGGACTAAACCGGGATGGTTCCGGTCCGGACTAGTCCACCTCTGGCCTGGTGAAATCATTAGTGGTAGATAACCTGCACTTATAAGCACTTCTTAGAAATGCACGTGGGAATGTACTGTCAAACACAATGGGAAGCGTACTTGGGAATGTGCAATTGAGCGTACTTAACTGGGAACATACTTGGGAGCCTACTGTCACACAGACTGGGATTGGGCAATCCGGTGCAATCAGGATCCCCCCCACTAGTCACCTCCATAAGTCCCGCAATTCTTGGTCAAATGTAACGATATTTCGCACAGCGTAGCTCTACTATATGTAGAAAGATTCTGCGCTATTATTGGTTTAGTACTGGAACATGTTGCGGATGGATAGGATGGGGTGTGTTCTCCATCCCCCTAGCGAAAACACATACTTCTCCACATCCCTTCCTTATACCTGGCTAGCAACAACAGAATCTATCTACATAATGTTGAACGACTCTGTGGCAAAGGATGTCCAATATAACCAAGAATTGGCGGACCTATGTGGGTGGCTGGTAAAGAGGGCCCGAAGAGGAGGAGGAAATTCACCATCCCCCATAGCTCCACCAGTTCTCAGTCACATTGGACACCCTTTGGCACAGAATAGTTTAACAATAATTGAATGAATTTTGTTTTGTCGTTGGCCTAGCACTACCATCGGTTGTGGACCACTGGCAGGGGATGTGTTTCCACCACCCCCCTAGCTGAGCACCACCCACTGGTCATCAGCCAGTTCCAGCACTGTGCCAACAATAATGCAGAATGCATATACATATAATAGAGCTACTCTGTGCCAAAAGACATCCAATTTGATGTGGAATTGGTGGAGTTATGGAGGTGAGCGGAAGAGGGGACTGGGGAATAGGTTACAGACAGATGGTCCGACTGATACACGAACTTTGACTATTTGCGAACTGGACGGACCAGTTCACGAATTTTGACCAGTTTGCAATCTGAGGACCCAGTATGTCACATTGCTAAGTACAAGATTTAATCCCACAAGACAAAGGGAACCGTACAATGAAGATAGTGTAAGACCTGTGACACATATACTTGGCATCCCAACTGCTCCAAGAACTTCGATGCTCAGTCTTCTACCATCACAGACTGCTACAACTGTCAGTTTGACAACCTTAAACACCTCATGGTGCTGGAAATCTGCATGACCCTGCACCTGGTAGAGAAATTTAGTCTTGACTTCATGCATATAGTGTCCAATATATATTCATAATATAGAAACTATGATGAAAACTACATCAAATAATACATTGATAGTGGCAGTGACTCGACAAGGACTTGTCGATTGCATCATGTTAAATCTTGAAGCCAGTTGTTGAGGCAGCTATACTGATCTAGTATTGTGTCCATTCATACAAAGTGTAGTGTCGTTAAATGGGGCTTCCCAGTGCTTGAGACAATTAAATGTAAAGAATTCACATAAATCAACCAGTTTGCACCCTTCTTGTCCAGCTTGTGAATAGGACTATTTATTGCGAAACCATAAGTCTAGTTTGCAAACTGGAAGGTGTGCTAATTGGTCCGATCACATGCACCTCCCCCATAGCTCTGTCAATTCCCAAATCATTGGATACCCTCTGGAATAGAGTAGTTCTTCTGTATGCAGTATAGTCAACTCTCCCGTCTGTGCGCAATATCTGTATGACGGATGGGAGGGCATGAACGCTGTACTTCCCATCCTCACCTGTTGAGGACGGCATGTTGGCCATCATCCACTGTCACTGGCCCACATCAGGCGCATACTATATGTACACTGTAACTGAACAGCATGCAGGAGAAGATATGAATGGAAATATCTTTATTTCTTGATTCTCACTCAGTTGTAAGCACTCAGGTTCAGTTTGAGCTTGCATTTAGAGATATAAATACAATTGGATATTTACGCAGCAAAAGCTTCAGCGAGAGCAATTGACAGCATATGTTCAAGTCCATTCACAGAGGTGGTTCCTCCGTGCAGTACCTAGTCAGTTCACAGAGTTGACAAAACATTGCAGATTATCTGTACATCATCATGATCGCTACAATTGGATGCCTATTGGGCATCCTGATGCAAAAACAATTACATTCCATCAGTGGAGCTGTTCATGTGTTTCGTGTTGCAAATGGTGGCGGGCACTATGAGATAGTCTGAAACCGATATTGTTCACACTATATAGAGGTTGGCAAGGCCTCATTGCCCTCTCCACTATCAGAAGCAGTTGGGTGCGGGGATGAGTGGATTTCAAATATGCCATTCGAGATTAAATGTTTCTAATAGCTTGGCAGAAGGTCTAGTATTGATGAGATGCTTCCCACAATCTCGGCCGTGGAAATGAAATGTGCACTGCGAATATGCGTTGAAACACCGCCAACGAACAGTCATGCAGCGGCCTTTACATCACACACATACCAGGATGAGTGCAGCCGAGGACTGAAGAGGAGCAACTTAATGAAGATTTCGTTTCCGATGCCTTCCCTTCTTGAATTTCGTAAGTGGATGTGGGATAGTACATGTAAGGGGGTCCACATCGGTAGTATGATTGAATCTGTGGAATGTACTGAGTTGGGCATTCAAGAATGTACTCAATTATGCTGCACTGAATGTAGGTGGTGGTACTGATCGAATTCAGCTGCATACAACCAGGTGCATGTACATTCATGCCATGAATGTTCACACAGGCATGCAGAGCAGTGTGTTTGTAATATGTCACTCACTCCATAAACAAACCAGGGAGTGCATGGAGGTGGGGCACGGACTCAATGAATTGGCTAGAATAGTATAGATAGCCTGATATTGGGTCAACAATGGCACTTGGTTCGCTATTACCTATTTTTTCGTACTCAACTATGGATACCTTTACTGATACTCCACCATTGACACCAATTTCGTCCATGCTTGCTGATATCGACCCTAAAAATGTTGAAGATCCAACAATTTCTGATAATGACTCCACCATCCGGTGCAGTGCACCCATCACTTTATTTACACCATTATTTGCAAGTTGCAGTCGGTCAACAGATATAGATCCCTCTGCGTCTCATATACCAGCTACAACTGGTTGTTAGTGTTAGCAACGGATCCAGCCAGCCCACCAGTGGTCCCGGTTTGGACCGGAAAAACAATTTGATTCGGTTCCAGAACCAGCCAAAACCTCAACTTACTGCTTCTTGCCAGGCCCAAACCGGACCCATATCCGTCAACCTGCAGGTTTTGTCGCAGTTGGCCAGACGCGTCGGTTCCAATCCCTGCGTCTGGTTATCGGGTTTTTCTATTTATGATTGCATTCAGATATCCTACTGCTAATTGCAACATATCATCTTTGGTACATTGTTGTCATTTTCTGACATATTGGCGGCCTTTGTAATCACAAACATGAGAGACATGCTCCCTGACTGATCCTGTACATCATAGGCAATGGCGGGTCAAGGATTCTTCGTCTGGCATCTTGGATTAACTTAGTGGCAATTGAATACAGACATTCATTACAGTGGCAAAGGCCGCATTAATACACAAAAGGGAAAACGATACGCTCCATGCCACATTTGAACTTGAACATCAACGGAGCGTCAACAATGTTTGGCCTTGCATCATTGTTAATCTGCATGGTGATTGGTTACGGACATTCATAAATGACAGATTGGTCACATGTGCAGGCAAAACACGGAGTAACACGCTTCCTTCCCGATTCTGAAAATGAGCGTCAACAGAGCTTCCACTATGTTTTGTCTAGTAAGTCAGGTAATTGATCAGAGACTTGGTCATTGTAATGCCTACTGAAAGTATTCGCTGTCTTGAAGGACAAACCGGCCAGGTATGACATCACTAATATCCCCTAAGAATCAATGTCAATGGAGCGTCACCAGGACTTGATCTTGCAACTCAGGTATTCGAAGAGTCATTTGCTTGTTTTTATGCATAAGCACAATGCTGGCTGCTTTCATTGGCCAACTAGAATGTGATGCGCTCCCTGCCCGATCTTGAAAATGAGCGTTTACACGGCATCAAGGATATCTGGTCCTGTAAGTGAGGTAATAAGACCGTAAATTAGTTGTTGTTATATATAATCATTGTATTGGCGGCCATTCTCGGCAAAAGTAACAGCTACATGATCCCTGCCCCATCTTGACAATGATTGTCATCCAAGTGACAACGATTTTTGGTCATGCATCTTTGGTAATATATGTGGCAATAGATTATAGACATCTATAAACTGGGAGTTGGTAGCCTTTATAGGCCAATAAGCAAGCGATGTTCCTGCAACAGCCTCCTGGACAATCACAACTTAATTCATTTTCAAGTCTGCAACGCAGTGATCCTGTGTATTTTACCCTAGATAACCGGTCAAAACATCCTATACAGAGTGTAACAGCCACATTGCGCATTGATTGACCATGATGCAAGGCCAGATATTGTTGACACTCCGTTGACGAAGATTTTGCCACGGGCATATCTGCAATATGGGACCATTCACCTTGACATAGAATCTCCTGAATGGTCATTTGGCAGCCGTTCTGTCCTCTTCGTGTACATTGTTCTATATCACTACATTCTTCTTCGATAATGCATATATCTTCTTTAAAATATACTTTACAGTGTCCACTAATTGTAGATGATAATACTGAAAAATCTAGTTCCGTTCAATTAATCCTCATCTTCATTGTTAGGTTTGCTCAAAAGACTGCTTTTGTCTGCAAAATGGAAATTATCTGCATTACCACGCACTAGTTAGTGTATTAACCGGTGGATGGTTCTTGATCAGTCACCAAATCTGGAATATAATCTTTATTGCTCTTCTGATCCTTGCGTTATGCATCATGATGGAAAAATTGAGTGTGGCGAAGTGGATTATGTATATACACATATCCGGGTGGCACACCTTCTATTTATGTATATCGCTTTCTCGCACTGTCACCAGGCAGGACAGGTGGCGTTTTGGCCGAGGTGGCACTGGTCATGGTGGAGGTGCACACATGCATTTGCATCTCCAGTGTGACTGCAGATTCTTTGCTGTGCCATTTTGGCAAGGAAGGCAGCCATTAGATTGATTTTGACCGATCATTGCCGGGTATCTTTCGATCACCACCTTCACCTTTTGATGCCCAGAAAACCCACTCATCGATTTTTCTCTTCTCGGACCTCTGTGCAAGGTTGCTTGGCTAGTTGGTGCAATTCCTTGATTGTGGCACGCCAAAACCCTCGGTTAGCCATTTTGACCATATTCAAAGCAAGGGGCATGTTGGACTGTTCTAGCTGTCCCCGACCTCCCTGCCTTGCTATAGTAGCTGACATTTTGAAAACCTACAAAACACTAGTTGCTGCATCTAAAAGTGAGATTCGGCAATTACCTCAACCATATATAACTCTGTAGCCTCCTCTACCGAGTTCAAAGCTTGATTCCTCCACTACTGGGGTCATTTAGCCAGAAATTTGTCCGCCAAAATACCAGAACTTTAATCATCATGATGCTCGATATCGTGGACAGTGTGGACAAATGCCTTAGTCGAACAAAGAGGCATTCCATTGAGGTCAGCGATACATTGATTATGTAGCTCTCTATGTACACCAGCTGTAGATTATATCGTTAGTTAACCACTGTCTACATTGGTATAAACCTACTCACATCCGATTGCATGCCACTTCCTATTCTTGCTCGGCACAGTTTTGAGCATGTTTAATAAAGGTTCATCCTAGGCCATTGTTTCAGTCACTGTAATTGTAGTGTTGCGGTGGACTAACCGGTGTCTGCGTTGCTACTGTGTATAATCTGTTGGCACATTGGATGAAGCACCGGTTGTTGGGCTTGATTCGCATCCAATCGTACCTGTCAGAGGAGTTTGGGAAGCCAGGATATACTGTTGTGGAAAGGTGAGGAAGATGATAATGAAAAGATATGGGAAGTCCTGAGGAATATATAGATACCAACGAGTCAACGCAGAATAAGGGACAGCCAACTTGCACGTTCTATTCAAGATGAATCCTACTCCATATAGATGCAAGTTTCAGGGCATTCCCACGGATCCGCGATTTGTAGTTATTCGGTAGAATGATGTGTGGTTGTTTACAGGGATATATTTCGGTGAACCACTGCTAATGTCTCATGTTTGGAAGATATAAAAAGGTCATTCTTCAACAAAAAGGACATCTGGTGATGTTTGTTTCCAGACATCACCAGGATCTCAGACGAATCACATACTAACCATCAAGTCATGATATACAGTTAGCTTGACTATTGCTAATGAAGTGATGGTCATCACCCAGATTTTGCTTTGTTCAAGTTGATCAAACCGACCAACCATGAAATAAAGGATGCAGCTTGCCTCTGTGTGGTCCATATCTTGAAACATCAAACATCTCGCACAACAACATAGTCACCCCACGATGCATTGGTCTATGCTCCGAAACAGAATCCGTTGCCCCTTCTGGCAGGGAAACTAGGCAAATCAACCAATCAGTCCACACTACGACATTATCAAGCAAATAAAGGCAATTGTGGCTTGGCGGCACAAAGGGTCCGAGGATTGGGATCATTGCGCAGCTGTTGATCCAATTAGCACCATTCGGCGGAGAAGAGAAGGGAAACGCACATATTAATGAAAGAAGAGAAGGAAAACTGTATCGAAGATTACGTAGAGCAAGAGACCGCAGGTGCAAAAATGTGACGTGAAGATTCAGTGACAGCAAATTATGCACGAGCTGTTATGGGGGTACTTAGTTAACCTTAATTGGTATTTAGTAAAGCCATAGATCCTATATTGAATAAATCCTTAGGTTCTTCCCCGGACAAAACTTTGATATCCGAGGAATTGGTTTCCAGATCCTCAGGCCTTTCTTTGCCTAGCCAATTTCTGTCTTTGCTTCCTAGAAAGTTTCTGGATTCCTCCTTTCGGATGTAACCTGCTTCATCTGGTTGTTCTAGAAGATTGATTATCGTTTCGGTTTTGGGTAAGTGATTCCTCGATGTGTCCTTGATCTGCGTCGACGGAAAGCGACTTCGCAAATTCTCGTAGCGTCGCCAATACTCGATGTCGACCAATTTTTCTGGCTTCTAGATTATCGATATGTGTTATCAATCCTGAATCTAGCCCGATCACTACCGCTATACACCAGGCACAATTTGCCACAAAGAGGTATTGATTGTCTCGGGCAAACCCTATTATCTTTTCAAGAGCGTAAACCATAACGTCGTAATCGCTATCAAAGGTTATGGTCATTCCTCATCCCGGGGAATACTTTTCGGTGCAGGGCTGCTGCTACACCAAGCTAATAAATTCTATGTATAGATATACTAGGTATAGGTATCATAAAAACTCAATAATAAATAAAGGTCTTCTTTCGCTGGTAGGTTTCTGACTGTTTGCTGCTGGAGCTTGTCCTTTCATTGCCAGGACAATGGGATCTTTTTATAGTCATGTTCGAGGGACAGTATTCTTATCGCCCATACTTCCATGCTATGAGTCCGCTTATCATATAATTGCAATGTTATGGTTGGGTCTTACATTCTACTGAATGCACCGAATAATTGATTGCCAGGCTTCCGTCAGGTTATTGTGTTCATATGATGTAGTTTTGAAGCGTTACGCTCCTGATCAATATCAGGCTATCCATCATATTAAATTATATCAAATGACGTCTCAGATCATATCATCAACTTGGACATATTGCTCTGTGGTTTGATTCAGTAGTTGGAACATTAAAGACTGACAGGTTTTTCTGCGTAATCGCAAGGTAACTCTGTTCGATCTTCTTAATGCTTTATATTAGCAATATAATTTGCCTCACCATAATTGGCTATTCAGCATTGCTATCAAAGATTTAATCAGCTCCCAACTGATACTTTCCCAACGAAGATTGTGACACATCTTTATTATGACGTTGCGATGCATACGCTCTCAATTCAATAAGTCGGTTCGCTTCAGGCCTCTTATCTTCGGCCAATGCCAATAATTCCTCAGACACTGCATGATTAGGTCTCGACCTTCCGTAGACCGGGGAGTGCCGCACATGATCTCACCGCTTTGCGCATGAGTGTGATGATTCCTCGTACTATCATATTGCATATCGTCTGCTGTGCATGTAACTCTGCGTAATCGCAATTTCACTATGCATTGTCCCGCTAGATAAGATATAGTAATCGTGGCCAAGAGTTACGCGCATCTAAGAAGATTATTCACCTCCAGAGCAGGCAGCATAACTTCATCATCATAGGTGAATCCGACAGTGTGAGCGTATCGTCACTGCTTGATCGACAAGTGACTCAAGTCTAATCCCGCTAAAGGTCACTTGACTGACAAACATAACATCGTATTTGAAGACAGGGGTTTGGCATAATATAGGTTACCCTATAACATGTATCTTCTCGATCTGTTGTGTATCATTATCACGGTCAGGGGAGAACCCCTAACGCGAGCAAGATGATTTTGGCCAAGCTGAACAGAAACAATGGACAAAATGAAAACCAGAAAATGCATTTGAGGAGATGTTGAACACTATCGGATACAGTCTGAGCGATCTTGCAAGTTCCGATGATGAGGAGGATTTGGATGATGTGGAAGATGTACAAGACACAGTGCTTAGCAAGCTGAGCGAAGATAATGACCCGGGCTGTGTGATGGGCACAATCTCCAAAATGGTACATCACCACATGGAGAATTTTTGGCCGAAGCCAATGTAGCTTCACATACTGACTCAACCAGGATTGGGGGACGCGGCCGACTACTTCTGGGAGTGAGATACGAAGTATGGGACAGCCGAATTAATGGTTGGCCATTGTGAAGCATCGAATAGACATGACTGCTGCCACAGGATTACAGACGACATTTAGAGAGCTTATGCAGACTCTTGATATCGTCCCAGGACAATCGCAGATGACACAAGGAACTTTTTGATCAGGAAATAGTCCAATGAGGCTTCGTTCAGAGACGCCACCGTCACTCACAGGCTTGGGATCCTTCCTCCTCAATGTGGTAGCTACTTTGTTGCCGATTGAGAATGGGAAGACTATTGAACCTCTAAGCTTTGACCTCCGCATATTGGGACCCTAGCTAATTATTGTAAAGAAATTCATTTTGGATGAAGTCATGGTTACTGATCCTCCATCACCACAGGTATAGTTAGCCAAACAGTTAATATTGATGACGTGGCTCTGGTAAAAGCAATATGTAATCCTTTTTCGCAATGTGTACCCAATTTCTGGATTTCAGTGACAAACTCGTGAGACATGATAATTCGTCATTATGCGTGCAAGGGTCATACAGACCATCCGAAAATTGTAGACTCCAAATCCAGTTGATCGACGACCAATGAACAGTATATCATCTTACCGCTTATGGGTAAATTAGTTTGTAAAACCTAAATTTGAGATGAAATATACTAATACAGTTTAAGTCAGTGATGTCATACAACTTCTAGAAGAGGCAGTCAATTCGCAAGCTGAACCCGATTGAATGACAACCATCATCCTGCATTAATTCATCCATCTAACTGCATAACTCTCCTTTCTGACCTGCTGCACATGGCCGAGATACGGACAATTGCTTCTATTGTGTTGTAGAACTTGAGCAGAACAAGTTGAATAAGGAATGGTGAAGAAATTGGGCAATCGACATCTGAAACCGGTGGATGCAATTTTATGCTATAAATTGCAGGCCGAAAGTGCTGAAATGCTATAGGCCTACGTCATTTAACCGGAAGAAGAAGTGTATAGTGGTAGCTCAAAATCTGAGAGATCTCGAAGCTTCTGGATGCAAATGCTGATACATAGAAAGGTTACTTTGGCAGTCAATAATGATTGCATGGATATTGAGTACGATTGTTCAGCAGTGAGCCTCAATGAAGCATCAGCCATTTTGAGTCTAACCCATTCAGCAATCAAATGGTTGCATAGTCACATTCATCCCAAGAGGAAGTATTGGCTGTCTTTAGCGCTCAGATGGCGAATGACACATTCCTTGCCCCATTGTTGATGTGAGCGTCAATGGACCGTCAACAATCTCTGTTCATGCAACGTGGAAAATTACCGTGCTGTGGGTTGCCATTGACTCATCATTGCAGCATTGGCCACCTTTGTGAGAAAAAAAGGCAGCGACAGTATCACTACTGCCTGCTGAAAATTAGCGTCAACAGAGCGTGAACTAGTTTGGGTCATGCATCTTTGATAATCACATGACTATGCAGCGGTCGGAATGCGTAATCGGAGTATTCGTCTCCTTTATGGGCAAACATGCTAATCGCGACATCACTACTCCCTCTTATAAATGAGCATCAATGGTGCGTCAACAATTTTTACTCATGCATCTTGGAGAATCAAAGGGCTATGCAATGGGGTTATCCCATAATGGTACTATTGGCCGCCTTTATGGGCAATAATGGTAGGGACGGTATTGCAACTGCCTCCTAAAAATGAGCGCCAAATGAGTGTTAACAGTTCTTGTGGGTGCACTGTTTGCTGCACAACATTGATCCGCACAACCTGGTTCCCAAATGGACTTCTCAACGGTCAGTCCTCTCTGTATGTCCTTGAATTGAACTCCACAAATATGCATGCCATGTCTCACAGGTCTGACTATTTTCTTGCATGTAGCTCTAGAGTCAATATTTCAGAACCAGCATTTCACTTTAGTATAATATTACTTTTCACTGCCATTCAATTCGAATTACCCAGCTTATAAACCACTACAGTGATGTCAGATTCAAAATCTTTAAATACCTCAACCATTGAGCTTATGATATCTTCCAAAAGTGAATGTGTCATTATTCGCAATATGAATTACCTTACGTTACAAATCATATTCAATGCTTGTTTCGCATCTATGGATGTACGCGCCGAGTGTCTGATTGCTTGGAATAATTCTTAACCTGCTCTTGCTTGGTGATTCTATTTACACTGCGGAATTGATACGACCTGCACTGCAAGCATCATATCTATCATTTGTCATCAAGTTCATCGCCATCCATCACATCATGGGACCAGTTCAATGTGGGAACAATTGCGGGCAAAAGCGCACATCGCAACATGAAACAAATTGACACAGTCGGAATGTATAGAATTGACTTGTTCAACTGTCGATGAAACAGCTTTGGCCATACTGACTAGACAACGAAGTCGCGGAATTCCAATAGGTAGTTTCCAGAGGACATATATATTTGACATTGATGTTGTATATATATTAACTGAATAGACAGAAAAAACGCTACAAACGTGCCACCTATGGTAGGCAATTTTACGACCTCATATGGTCCTTGGCATTGGTAAATGGCTCGATAGAACAAGGTCTAAAAGTTGCGGGCAGCTGCCCGCTCGCTAGGTAGTAATAAATTTGTAATGACTGACTCCGCGCAGAGACTGCGACCATTCAATACCGAACCATACTACTCAGTATGTGTCGGTATTGTTCGGCTATGATTTTCTTGTGCGACAGCAAGATTACCTCTCCGCGCATTTTAGAACTCTTGCGATTTAGCTCTTGTTCTGTCAGTATTTTCAAATATTCGTCAGTACTGACCCGTATTGGGCCATATTTGTTTCTCGTTTTCAGCACTACCTGTGGTGCCTTCAGAATTCAATCGTTGTACATACTG
>Ga0307512_10002711_pt1 | contig 21732 bp, 22 predicted proteins | sample 14_EM_MG_FD_200267 | JGI IMG/M metagenome (GOLD analysis project Ga0307512, IMG submission 200267) | Populus trichocarpa ectomycorrhiza microbial communities from riparian zone in the Pacific Northwest, United States - 14_EM | ecosystem: Host-associated > Plants > Roots > Unclassified | place...
TGGCTTGCCCAGAATGGGAGGTGGTGACGTATATCTTCACATGTTTCGTGCATAGCCCAGCGAAGGACGTCTAGAACGCATATGCGATCTCCGGAGGCTGTTTCAGAGGGAATAAGGCTCCGAACTCGACGGTCGACCTCTCCCGGTGCGAAGAACATAACATAATGGCCCTTCCCCAGCTGACGCATTCGCATGCAACCTGCATTCTAGTTAGCGTCCTCTCCTTTCAGCGGTCATTAGGCTTACCTTGTACCAGTCTATCCTTAGAGACCTTTGGACCAAGTGTAACTGCTGCGCGCATTCCCTTTGGAAGTTTGAGATCAGTCCCTCTAGTGTGGGCTTCGTCGAGATATACGACGCATTTGTCTAATTGCCTGTTGAATGGAGACGAGATGAAGGGCTCGATTGTTCCATCCGAAGTGACCACAGTGAGATGATCAGTGTCGTTCAAGAAGATAGCTGCAGACACATCTGGCCGAAGGGTGAGCCAATGTCGTGCAAGTTCTTCGTTCCGTAGTTCAAGCATCTGAGCCCCAACGTCCAGTAGCACCCGGATTTCGGGATCTTTCTTGACGAGACGCTGTAGGAAAGCGGTCGCAGATTCGCGCTCGCCGTTTGATTCGGTACATTCGTAACAGTCGTTCTCAGGCAATAGGAGGTGTTGCAAAACGAGGGCATTTGTACCGAGAACAAAATCTGGATCTTCCTGGGAGATTGATGTGGGTAATAGAAAGCGGTTGTCATTTGTGCCGCTGAAGCCCGTCGTAATGTTCTCCTTATCTTCCACCAGATCCCAAGGAGAGGTTGGCAGTTTGAATTCAAACTCTCTTGCAGCCCGAGGGAAGACCACTTGTGATAGGTAGAAATCCACCGTTCCTTTATTTTTCGAGAATAATGGGACGAGGAGCTCATCAACCTGGGTTTTGTCCTCCGTATTCACGCCATTAAGCTGTCGTAGCTCCCCAGGAATGTCCTGTCCTAACTGCACCCACTGATCGTATTCCATCTCCGGATTATCAAGCTTGACTAGCAGGTCAAAGCACGAGAGAATCTGGTCTTTCGTTAAACCGCCATAGTAATAACTGAGACAGGTCAATGGGATTGCAACGTCTGGGTGACCGAATTCGGCTCTCAGGCTCGGAACGTCCTGTGGTTATTGTTAGCGGCTTTCTACTACGAAATCAACACGGCATACCTTTGCTCGATATGGGACAGCCAACAACGTCCTGCTGGGGTCGAGGCCATAGTCTACTCTCCAGCGCCGTTCCTTGAGTATGTAGCCAAGAATTCCTTCGCCGTCCATCAAGAGCCCGCGGAGTAGGAGAATTCCCTTCCACATGGGCGTTCCTGCGCAATGGGTGTTAATCGAATTGCGATCCTCGATATTGAACCTCCTCTGCGTCACGAATCGTCGAGTAGCCTCCCGAATTGGTGGCGGGAGAACATGAAGTGGGAGATTGGATAGTCCTCCCTCGAGGGCATCGTCGATGATGAGTGAAGCTATCTCATGAGAAACAGCGGAATCGTGGATGCGAATAATTGGAAGTCCTCTCAGCACCGTTTGCATTTCAAACGTCTCTGGGAACCTCGTATGTAATCCATTCGCCTGTGCTTGCAGCCTGCCGAATATCTGTTGTATTGTAGTCCATCGATTGGGATGATCATCTACAGGCATCTGCTCTCCTGAAGTGTAGACAAGTTGATACCGGACATGGAGTATCTCGTCGCTCTCATCAAGCACATCGCGTGAAGCCTTGGCCACCCAATTCTGTAAGTCCCCAAGTTTATCAGCTATTGAGTCCCTTTCGTTGTTTCCGTCGGACGTGAGGAGAGTGTCGACATGCATGAGTTTCTGAGAAAGTATATGTTCGGGCTGGATAACGAGGACACCACATTCTGCGACGCATCGTTTATAAAGACAGCTGAGGGTATTAACCAGAGAGGTGTCCATGCGAGGACTGCGAGAAAAAGGAATATAGAAAATGGGTCGGTTTGCCAGACCAGAGAGCCGGCTAACGAGCAATTGGAACATCTGGTTTGAAAGAGGTTTGAGCGTCACAACTCTCACTAAGTTTGAGCCTTCCGCAAGGGTCGAAGCAACAAGGGGTACGATAACTGATGATTTGCCCTCTCCCATATTGAGTTGGAGAGATATGCTCCGCCCAGAGCTCGGAGAAACCATTTCGCGTGCGACATCTACCTGAACTGGACGAGCCACGAGATTTGCCTCGATCTGTTCAGTGACCATATTAGTACCACCTTATCTGCCTCATTTGGAAGCAAACGGACGAACCTCGATCAGCAGCCAGTCGGGTCTTTCGGAGGTCGATTCTGCAAGCAAGTTGCTGCGGATGGCCTCGGTTTCTCGAAGAAGTTCCTCGCGTTTTTGTCCAGAGGAGAGCTCCAACAAGCGTAGAGAATGTAGATACTTGAGAAGAGCGGTTGCATAGCACAGGATTAAGGACCGCCATTGATTTGGAAGTCTACAAATACGATCCCAGGATAATTGGCGGAGCAAGGAACGGGGTGTTATCCGGGGCCAGAGGCCGGCGCTGTCGTTGGTTTTTTCCAAATTCCGAGATGGAGAAAGAGCAGCTGAAATTTCGGAAAATATGTCGTTTTTCCTGCGAGAGCACTCGTCGTGGTAGTCAAGTAGGACCATATGAGAAGGGATAGCGCCCTTCTAGGGTTGAGGCGCATGTTGTTCTAATAGCGCGAGATGACTCTTTTTCAGCTCATTTCCGTAGACATTCTGCCAGGGCTGTTGAGAACAACAGAACTCATTAATCAGCTTTTCGAGTCTGTCCGGGGAAACTTGATCTTGAAAAGCCGCCTGGTCCGTAGAAACTCGATCTTGAAAAGCCACCTCGTCTGTGGATGGTGTTGGGACGTGGCTGGTGGACAAAAATACATCATGAAGCGAGAAGGAAGGTGCCTGCGAGTGGTTGGTGATGAATCGGGGCGAAAACGTGTATGGCCTGGTGGGGGTGGATCTCGGGACGTCCCCATAATTCCGCAGCACACTCTGTAGCAGTTCTACATGTTCTCTAAGTCGGTTGTTCCGGGAGATCGACCGGATATATTCGTTGATGCGTCGATCGAACTCAGATTTGTTAAACCAGTTTCCGGGTAAACTCACATATTGATAACTTGGCCATAGACGTAATAGCAATTCCGCGACTCTTGACGATTCTCCCTCGATGGTCGTATTGTACGTGTGGTTCCTCCCGTACCATGAATCATCTGAGGTCTGAGCAGGCGTTGAATGCATGGGTAGGGCGGACCTGGATACCAAGTCTTTAAGATACGTGAGTAGCGGAGCTAGTCCATCAGAAAGCGTATAACTTGAAGTACAGTCCGTTGGAGGATAGAGGTTGCGGCAACGTTCGTCCAGGGCAAAGATCATTATGAAGGGGATGGTGTATGTATACTCGGACTTGCTGTAAGCTGCGGCTGAGAGAGAAAAGCACAATTTGACTTTTGTATTTCGGCGGTCGCCATTTACCTCCTCACGACAAAGGTCATAAATCGCAAACCAGTCCCGAGGGGCATTAAATTTGAACCAGTATCGACTGTATCGCAGTGAGACCTTGCTTTCGGAAGGGCCGAGTGAACCCCAAGAATTCATAGCATCCCAAAGGTTCCGCCACCTGCTGTCCAGAGAAGGTTGGCCATTCAAAATAGACCACGATGTTTGGAATACCACATGTTCATCGTTTCCAAGATCGGAAAGATCCCTTGACATGTAGATGACGTCGTTTGGGGATGATGGCTGTTCCGAGGTCTGCAGATCCGATGGATAGTATGAGTCGTTACGCGAGGCCCCCCGATTTAACAGTGATCGATTACGACTTGAGGTGTCAAAAACTGCAGGCGGATCATACAGGACCTCCAATGCACGTGCATGATCAAAAATGGAGCATGCGACACGGAAGAAGTCATGATGTTGTGACAGCGTCGGTAGGTCGTTCCATTTAACCGTGGCCATGGACTGCAGATGAGTCGGATAGTAATCTCTGTCTGGTGTCAGGTCGCTAATCATTCTGAGCAGCTTTGCCTGCTCGATATCGAGTCTTTGAAAGGATCGGCACGAAGCATTTTGCAAAATGTGGAGGGCTTCTTCTGTTCCAGTCTGGCCAAGCAGTGGGTCAGGAAGACAGTGACTGGTGAGGGCGTGCAAATAACATTGGTATAATTTGCTGTTGAGGCCCGCAGTACTTGTGAGGCATCCGAGATCGGTGCCGATTGTGTATTCGTGCCAACGAACGAGCTCCGTGTTATGGGTATCTATCGAGACGCTGTGAAAGCCTCCAATTTCCTTGAAGAAAATATCGCCTTGTGGGATAATAACTCGTGGAAGGAGAGAACCTTCAGAGCCGGGGCGCAAAATAAGCTTGTGTATCAGGCCAAACATCGTCCCACACGTCTGAGTGTCGTCAACCACGTAGCCGGGCATGGTGCGACACTCGAGCTCCCAATTCGTATTGACAAAGAGCGATAGACGAAACCGAGGAAGGGAAACATCCAATGTGTGGGCGGAATCATGATGTGTTACCATGATATTTTCAGGATATTCTAGTGGTGATAAAAGACCCGAAACTACCCTGAAGGTAGGCGAACGAATGTCGATGAGTCGTATCGAGGAATTGTCTTGACCAGGCTTCTGGAGTATGGCACGCGGATGAATACCAGGTTTGCAAATATTGAGCTTCCAGTTGGACGGCTCAGGCACCCATGGGGAACCAATCGGACGAAATTCGAGCTCACGCATGCCCAAGTCCAACCAGTGGACGTATTTGTCAATTAAATGGGTAGGGAAATCGTTGAGCAGTACGGGCCGTGGGATGAGTTGTAACCTTCGCGAGTCTCCTGGCATCCGTGCTTGCAGGATTAAATCATCGCCATTAAACGCGAATAGGATCTTTCGTTGGTCGTAATCACTATGAATATAGGATCCTCAAGAGGATTCGGGCTTACCTGGTATCCGAACACGGCAAATCGAGTCATATATTCCATTCCAGGAACGTCGGCAGGAACCACATCGAAAATTTTCTGAAACAATCTCAGAAAAGATGGAAAGGACAGGCGAAAATTTGCATAGACAACTCACCGAGCCAAGTAAATTCGCATAAGTGGAGTGCTCTACAAACTCTCGCGGAAGTCTTCCAAGTTGTTTTCCATCGACGAGAAGTTGTCCAGTCAGTAAATCGTAGTGTACTTCCTGTCCTCCCAATGTCATACAGGATATCCAATGAGAATTCGGCATGGGAAGCGAATGCCAACTTGAGGAGCCCTCAAACCCCACCCACACTTGTGCAAGGGCGTGATCATAGCTACTCGCGTGCAACAATTGATCGGGATTGGTCGGGTCCGATTTACAAAGCAGGGGTTCCAAGTCATGCAGTAGTCGGCGATGGCGACTAAGAATCCTGGTGAGATAAAAAGAGACATCCTTTGAGTCAGGTGGAGGTGTGTTGTCGTGAATAAGAATCGCGCATTGCATGGCGATGGAAAAATCTTCATGATTGGCAAGGACGGCGGGCACGTGCTCCGGGCATACGTCGAAAGTCGAACAGCAAGTCGCGGCAAGCATACACAATCGCTGTTGTAAGCCTTCACGGGTTGTCTCGTCTTGCGTAGACTCCAGCTTCTTGCGTACTGCACAAACCCATCCATGTGTCACATTTCGAACCTTTCTCAGCAAGAAACAAGCCCGCACGGCAACATCCGGGCCGTTGTCGAGGCTAAAAGGCGGCTGCAGATGAGAGCTAAGGACAGATCAGGCAAGTGCCACATCAGAGTGATCCTCACATACCGATACTCCGTACTGTGATTTCCTCTAGCCAATTCGCCTTCACCTTCTCAAAAAGGGACTCCAGCTCGCGTAGGAGTGTATTTCCGAAGCTGGAAATGCCAAGATCTATGTGCCACTCACGGGCGCAGTCTGACAGAGGTCCGAGTTGCCAAGCTGCTTGGGTAATCAAGGTGTGCACCTCCTCAAGACGGAACGAGAGGGAAGGCGATGCGAGTTCCCTCGCAATGTTTAGCCACTGCAGGCGTGGGCCGCTACGCAAGCCGGCAAACGCGATAAATTCGTGTAGGTTGATTTCCTGCGGGCAACCGGCTTGACAGGCGATGACATCATTAGGCGTGTGTTGAGTGCCAGATACGAAATGATGGAGGCCACAATATGGGCCTGAATTTGGAACAGGAGGTGTGCACAACTCTGCGACACCAGACTTGGAGAAGGACTCTATCACCCAGGACCTATGACGGTCAAATAGTTTGAACTTTAGTCCATTATTAAGCAAGACGTCAGACTCTTCTGCGGGGATTTGAACTCTCTTGTAGTGCGACTGATCGGAAAATGACTTCGTGGTTGAGCCAATTGTCACTCGGTTGCATCCCACTGCCCAACCGCAGAGACCTGAGAAGGTATTCAAGAAAACATAGGGCTGACCGGGGTCACCTGGGACTGAGCGTAGGCCAATGTCGCGGAGAACCATGTAAGTTATATCGCGCCAGACAGAGAACGGTCGTGGAGGAGATAGCTCGAAGACTACTCGCTGTGCGTCCACCTCCGAGGAGGGTAGTGGCCACTCATGGACATCGATTTTCAGAGAGTTGGCCCGCTGTTCCAGCTGGCATTTCTGGCAGTTCCAGGTTCGGTGTTCAGGCCAGGGATATTTTGACCACTCGTGACTCATCGTTGAAGCATCGTGTAACAGTGATTTCGACTGCTGGTTCAAAGAAACCAGTTCTTGGCGTTTCGTCTCTCGTTCTTGCCGAGCAGATTGATTTATCTCGCCATAGAGGCGCTTGAGGTCATCGGAAGTCCGAAAGAACTTGACAGCGAAACAAGATTCACCGACATGGTTCGAGAATATGGATATGGATTGACGAGTTCCCTTGTGTCGCTGACACAGATACTCTTCGATATGCAAGGCACGATTAATGGCGGATGACCGATGAAGGAGTAAGTCATGGAGGAACTTAGAAGGAATTTCGGGAGAATATTCTTCCAATAGGGGACACTGCTGAATCGCGAGTCTATCCAGAGCCACCCAAAGATCCATGATGGTCAGAATCATTATGGAGTTATCTTCGGGGTTCGTTCCATAAAGTCCTTTCGCATCAGCATAATACTGTTGGATGCACGAAGCAATCACGTCCAGGGCGCTCTTGTCGTTCATAGATGCCTTGACCCATGATTCCAAATACCTCTCCACAGATTTCTCTAAATCTGCGATCGCAACGTGTCGGCCGTTGGCAATAGCCGCTGCGAGTTGGCCGTCCGAAAATTGAGAGAAATCACACGTGGGATAGAGGCGTGATTCGTGGGGGTTAAATGATCCATGTGAGTGGCCATGTGAGACAGAATCGAGCATCCTCGTGAGGTAGTGGTATGAGGAGTCAAGGGAGATGTGTGTATCCGGGGCGAAAGTGAGGGTCTTGAGTTGTGACGTGGGAGCACTTGATTCGATGGCCTGGAATGTCGACCATCGTTCCGAAAGTAGGGCCTCGGTGTCTAATGCGTTCTTGTGGACGAAGTCGTAGACCTGTTGTGGCACAGCTGAGCCCAATTTGGAGAGACGCCGGGTCATTTTGACTCGCATCACGTGGAGTAACTCGCTCGGGAAATTGCGTTGCACGCATTTACGCAGAAGATGTGCATGAAAGAATAGCATGAAGAGTTTGTAAAGGTTGTCGCTACGAAGCGAGGTCTGAAATGTGACTCTGAGCACGAGCCATAGCGGGGATCTTCGCCACGGCTTCAACGCGTCACACCACAGGACTTCATCTCCTATCCGTTTTGTGATGCGGTCTACTTCCGGCTGGCCAAATCCCCTGAGAATTCCAACCAATAGCCCAGAAATGTATCTAGGGTGGACGGTATCGCGAACCTCGCGGACTTCAGACCCTGCTTTGATGGTAGTCGGAGCGGAATCCAAGATATCGACATCCATTTGGACAAGGAATGACGAAAGCTCCCGGAGGAAGCATTCGCCCATAAAAATATCCATGGGTACCTGGATTGCTGGTCCTGGGTAAGAGCAGAGGAGTTTTCCCTCGGTCGTCATCACATCGGTATTCTGTGGTGAGACTTCGAACACCTCGAACTGAACGAACTTGGCGAGGTCAGGTTTGCGCACAATGAGAGCGGCATTTTGTGCGCGGATATGCATCGCAAATACATCTAATTTAAAAATGATCGAATTAAAGACGGAAATCAGTGCGGGGTAAATGGACGTACCACCAACGCCCATATCTGAAAGGACACGCTGGAGGCCAGCCTCCTCGAAAGGGGATGTTGCAGCGCAACGAACTAATTCCATCATCTTGATCATACGCATCCACAACGGGGATTGTGAATAAGGGAGGTATTGTTGGAAGTGTTGGGCAGCTTCTATGAGGTTGTCACATAGTGCCACGTTGATGTTCCGTCCCATTTCTCCCTCTGGGTCTTCCTGGGGAAGCTTTGGGGGCATGGAGACGTGTTCGATAACTGAACGCAAAATGCTAGAGTCGGGATCATTGGTAGTGGGGGCAAGTATGACTTGTCGAGAATGAGATCGCGGATGTGGTAACGATGAGAGACGGGTAGAGGGTCCAAGTACACGCCACCCTGAGGCCATGCTTTCGAGGGTGTTGGCGCCAGTCCTGCCAAAAGTGGACGTCTGATTGCGGTGTGCTGACAATCGCAACAATTCAAGTCGCAACCTTAGAAACGACTGGTGAACCTATGCTACCTCCGTTACCTGGGCCCATCATCGTTCTTTGTATTTATCTGTATGTTCATGTGCCTTATGACAATAGGGATGAGCCAACTCGGATCCTGCGCGATGAAAAAAACACTCACCACACCATTTTCGTAGGTATTCCCAGACTAATATTAGCTAATCAACTCTCACCGTCATCTGGTCACCTCACCACGAGAAGCTTCGCACTGCATTGATAATGGTCGATAGTCGGCTCGGGCTCAGGATTGTCCAGGATAGTCCAAATTTGGGTCAGACCGAGGGGAGGAATACATCCACTTCAATTCGATTCGATCATATCGTATCTACTCCTTGGACAAAGGCCTAATCCCGATGCCGATCCTAGTTTGCTTTATAACGATAGATAGAGTCTGAGTTACGGTAGGGCCGATGACACAATGCGGGTAGGCAGTATTGACCGATTGGCAAGAACTATTGTGGTGGATTTATGTGATTCGTGCTGGAAGGAGTGACATGGACACGTAAAACGAAATAACGGTGGGGAGATCGATGTGCGAACTTGGCTGTGGATGTCAAGTAAACGCATGCCTCTCCTAGTAATGAGTCATGACGCACGTACTTGATAGAACGCCAATTGGAAGACGGTGGCGGGAGTGACGAGTTATTCTGTGGACCGCCGGACGTTTTGAGGGTTCTGCATGTACCTCGGGGAATGGACGTCGGGGAATGGACGGAGAGCCAGTCATGAAGTCTTTTGATTGTTCCCCCGGTATCGAGGGAGAAACCACTGACGGGAAAGTCTTTATTACGACCAACAAGCCCGAAGGGCCCTAGAGAGTTTTCTCATGACTAGAGAGATGTGACAGAGGGAATCACATTGGATGTTTCGAATTTGATTTCCGAACGTGGTTGGGCGACAGAAAGAACACGCAGGAAGCCTTGAGCCCGACGGATTCTCAAGCGCACCGATATAGGATATATGACGCCGGGATACGTGGTCGACTTCGAAACAAAGAATTTGCAAGTCCAATGGAAACGTCGGGGCGCCCACAACAGACCGCCAAAATTGAGGGGTAAATTTGATAAGGCGCGAGACGACAGAAACAGGTGAGCGGGAAAGCTGGGGTGAGGTCATTGTTCGGAGGTCGGTCAAGAGGTTTGACACAGTCCGTATCGGAGGTGCGTAGATGGCACATTATTCCGGCGGAAAGGTGGGATTAAGCGCTGAATGAGCGGGAGGATAACATGGTGGCATAGTCGAGACGCTGTACAGCAGTTGTGTTTGAAAGGCTCTGCAGGTGGAAGCTGAAGATCGTGGACTAATGCCCTTACTCTGGTCTTCTCGGTTTGAGAGTCGGACGATGAACACGGCGGAGATGCGGGGTGCAAACTGCGAACTTCCGAATCGGAGCACGTGCGCAGCTTCACCCTCTCGACTTGTCTCAGGCCAACGGTCAAGAATGAGACTAAGCCTTGTCGTGTCATGCTCTTGTCGAGAATCAAGCTTCAACAGTACAAATAGCGTTTCAACCATGGAATGTCTTTGCGTCACTGGCCTCTCCCCCGCCGCTTGCCTTTCCTTATGGCCTCGCCCTATCGCGCCTCGTCTCCCACGCTCACAGGCCCCGCCCAATCTGTCGTGCACGCTTCCACATCTACAATCGTGCAAGATGAAGGAGAACTCGTGATAAAGTTCGAGGCCGCACGCGACGACGAATCACGCTTCGAGGAGGCGTCCTACAGTGCCAACAGCGATTCGCAAGACTCAGACCCATCGCACCTGAGGAAACAGCAGCCCACACCCACGCCGCTGCCCTTCCTGCCAAAACCTAACGCTGACCCGAACCTGGTCAAATGGGAGGGCCCCGACGACCCCGAGAACCCGCAGAATTGGTCGTTCTGGTACAAATGGTGGCTCACCACAGTTTGCACTATGATGACGCTGAACGTGTACGTCCTCCGCCCCCGGAAACCTTTTTATCACGCGCGGTCCCTCATCATTCCTGACACATTGTCTACTAGCACGTTCGCCTCTTCAGCGCCGTCATCCGCAGTGCCGATCATTGCGCGCGACCTTCATGCCTCCAGGGAAGTAGGTGACCTCGTACTCACCCTCTTTCTGATTGGCTTTATGCTCGGTCCCACCTTTTGGGGTCCCGGGTCTGAGCTCATTGGCCGGCGGCCCATCTTCATCAGCACTCTCGCCATCTACACCCTCTTTCACATCGGCCAGGCACGCGCAAACGACATGACGACCTTACTCGTCACGCGCTTTCTCTGCGGCTTCTTTGCCGTGGCACCGCTCACCAACAGTACTGGCGTCATCGCGGATATATGGGATCCGGTGAACCGGGGCATCGCCACGAGTGTGTTTGCGTCGGCCGTCTTTCTTGGCCCTGTACTTGGTCCCGTTATCGGTAGCTTGTGAGTTTTTTCTCTTCTCTTCTTTTCCTTTCATTTGTCCGTATCAGTGTCTGGAAAGTCGTTGACGCCCATTATTTTATCCATGCAGTGTCACGACTAGTTCCCTCGGCTGGCGCTGGGTGTTCTGGGTCATGATGATCTTCGCGGGGTCATGCACGCTCCTCGGCTTCCTCTTCCTTCCTGAGACTTTTGCGCCTGTGCTCCTCGCACGAAAGGCGAAGCGTCTGCGCATGGCCAACCCCGAGAAGAACAAGGAAATTTACGCGGAGAGCGAACGCGTCAGCTGGGCTCTCAACGACGTTCTCGAGCGCACCATCTTTCGTCCATTCAAGATGCTCTTTGTCGAACCAATCTTGCTGCTCGCGACGGTCTACCTCTCGGTTGCATATGGTGTCATCTACGCAAGTGCGTCCCATCCTTCCAAAATAGTTGTCTTTGACGTACGATTTTTGACCTTGGCGCAGTGTTTCAGGCGCTCCCCGTGATTTTCATCCGCACGCGCCACTTTTCGGTCTCGAATGATGGCCTAGTCTTCATCGGCATTGGTATCGGCTCCGTCCTCGCCACTGTCGTGAACCTCTGGTTCCTTCACCCGTACCCTCGTCTTCTCAAGCAGTGGCATGGGTTCCCGCCCGCAGAGGAACGCTTGTACTCCGCAATGGTTGGCGGTCCCATTCTAGTGGTCGGGATCCTTTGGCTCGGCTGGAGCGGGAACTACGAAAGCGTGCCCTGGTGGGTTCCCGGACTCAGCACGATCCTCATCGGGCTGGCAATCACGCTTGTATTCATATCTTTCATCGTGCGTCTTATTTTTTTTTCCCCGACTGTCCATTCTCTTCTCATGAGCTGACGCGGATGTGGTGCGCTGGTTGACAGAGTTACCTGGTAGACACGTACCTCATGTACGCGGCGTCCGCGCTCGCGGGCCATACGATCATCCGCTCGGCGACCGGTGCGGCGTTCCCACTGTTCACGACGCAGATGTTTGAGAACTTGGGTACCAACTGGGCCGCCACGCTGCTCGCTGGCATTGCGCTTCTCCTCGCGCCGATTCCGTTCCTCTTCTATAAATACGGCTCGCGCATACGCACGAAGAGTTCGTTTGCGCCTTGTATTGACTTGAAAGTCGCCAAGTTCCTTGAGGAGACGGAAGTGGCGGAGAAGAAGGGGGAGAGGTCGGTATAGTATGATTACTAGGGAAGAAACCGCTCGGACGGTGATTAATAGCATACCCTCCGTGTGTAACACCATAAAAGTGGCGGTAATCGGACCGAGCCGAGTGACATGCTTAGTCATCTTGAGTCACCGAAATAGCGAATCGCGAGTTTTGTAACCCGAACCCGAACCCGAACAACGAGGACCAAAGGCCAAACTGTCCGCCTACCTCCTTCACCACCAAACTCCATGGAGTCCCTCAATCTCAACGCACTCGCAGGATCTCTCCCCACCTCCAATCTCGCAAATGCAGAGAAGGAACTACTTAACAATTTCAGAGGTATTTCTCACCCTTTTTCGCTGCCCTATCGCGATTGCCCTACGGAGATTCCTCATACTTTTTTTTCACCCCAAAAGCGGCGGCGATGAGTATAACAAATCTCTATCGCTCCTCACGCTCGACCTCTAAGCGCGCGTACAACTCGGGCTACGCCGCGGCGTGCGCCGACCTGCTCCAGATGATCCAGCAGGGTGTGTCCGACTCTGAGACGCCACCCACCATTGGGCGGGTCATGGACTGGGTCGAGGCACGCCTCGAAGCGGTCCGTGCGCGCGAGGAGGAGGAAGACGAGGAAGACGAGGAGAATGCGAGTAAGAAAGACGGTGGCCAGGCTACCAAGCTTCGTGCGAGCTCTACACTCCCTCGGCCAAATAGCGCCCCGGCGGTATCGCAGCAGACGCCCCGCGAGCAGGTGAGAAGTGGCTTTCATTACCTCTCTTCCTGTTCCGCCCTTTTCTTTCTCCATCACCCCTCTCTACCACCCGTCTCTCGCGAGTTTTGTTGTTCACATGCTAACGGATTATTTTTTTCTACTTTTTTTGTGTTTTTTTGGGCGTTCTTAGGCACCGCTTGCGCCGTCGAAATTATCGCAACCGATCGCCACCGCACCGACCGCAGTACCTTCGACGCCACCCTCTCCACCGGTCACCGCCACCCGACAACTACTTACCCCCACGGCCCCGTCCGTCCGCACTCCCAAACCCCGCGCATTTGCATCATCCCTCCAGGCAAAGGAGAACCCCATCGCCTCAATGATGACCATCCCGTCGGCTGTACATCCGTTCCCGATATCCCCCGAGTCACCGTTCACGTTCACCGCGTTCCCGTCCTTACCCTCCTCACCCGCACCGTCAGAGCCGGCGCTCGCGATCCCGCTGCCGCTCACCGTGGCGGCCGGCGCGAAACGCCGGCATGCTATGATGGTGCTCGCAGACGACACTGCCGCCACAGCCGCAGCCGGGTCTACAGGTGGAGCCGCAGGATCGAGTCGCAGGCGCACGCGGTCAACACGTGGTACGTATCAGAATCAACATACGCAGGACGCGATGGACATTGAAGAAGATGGGCGTGAACGCAAGCGCGTTGCACGCCGCTGACGCATCTCCGAATTTGTATGTATTTATTACGCCGTGCCCTCTCCTCCCGTCCCCCGATCATAATCTCTCTCGACTTTTTTCATCTGTTTTCTTTTCTCTTTAGCGTCCAGGGGGTGCTGTTTTATTTCTGTCACCACGGCTCTCGGTATTTTTACCTGTACAATACCATCACACAAGTCAGTCGAAGGAAGCGCGCACGAGAGATCTGTTTCTGTCCCTACACCACCCATCCCACGACAATGACGAACCCCCATACACCGAACGTTCCCTACATGTACTTACATATCCCCATCGCATCCTTGCCCCATCGGCAGTTGTGAAACACATCTCTTTATTATAACAGTGTTTTGTTTTTCTCTACGTATCGGCGATAATTGAGCAAAAAAACTACGTATCAAGTGAGCCTGACGTTATTTGGCGCAACAACGTACTTGGCACAGCACCGCCGGAACCCAGCTATTGTCGCCCAACACGTACGTATGACACATCGTGGATAATGGGACCCGTATGCTTTTGACAGCCCATACAGGTCTTCCAGGGCCATCAGGACTGAGTCCGGGATTTGGCACGAGTCAGCCCCGAGCAGAACTCGAGACAATACTGTAACAAGAAGCGATACAGTCAGTACCAGTACTGAGTATAGGTTGTGGAATGCAAAGTACATTAAATGATGAGCAGTAATCATCATTACTACGGCGGTCCTACGGTACGAGTACGCTCCCTCGTAGGCAATTCTGATTCCGACTATGCCAAGTTTTTTTTTTTGAGGTAAGTTGTGCTTATCGTCACGCTGCGACACATGGCCAGGCACCGAAATAGCAAACGTCTTACATCTTAGATCCTAAGTTTTGATGTTGAAACGAACTGAACGACCGGACTATGTCCTCTGATCCTCCCCCAGCACTACAAGGGTACCCCAAGCTGCGCCGTCTGCATGGGTACAAATTCGCGATGAGCAGGCAGTCTGCTAAATTTCAGAATTTCAGAATTATATACGACCAAGGGAGCCCTGACGCAGAAATAGACAAGGTGGGTGAAATACAATTGCGCCAAGGGTGAAAAAAGTAGAAGCAATTGTGACAGGCAATGGGCACAGCACATTCACGTCACGACTCTTTAACTCGCAGAGGTCGAGTGCCAGGTTGAAAAAGGAAGGCGACGGCCATCCCTCTATTCACGTACTGCTCCACCCTCGCCACCGCACGCCCTCAGAATTTCATACTCTTCCTCCCCGCGCAACACCCTCCAAACGCACCGTGCATCTTCGCGCCACTCTTCCCTTCCTTCCGCACCTCCCGCACTTCGACCCTCTCCATCCCGCCGCTCCTCGCTCTCCTTCACCTGCGCCCCGAAGCCGCGCCAGACGACCGCCGCGCGCGCACCGAGCGCGCCCACGAACGCAGCGCGAAGCGGCCACGAGGGCAGGGCTGCAGCTGCGAGGCCGACGGCGCCGAGGAATATCCCGATGTGGGCGCGGGCGGTGTGCGCATGGTGCGCGAGGCGGTGTAGTGGTGTGTGCCATGGCCCTGCGTACATGCGTACCAGCGGCGCGAGGAAGCGCGGGTGGAGCGCGACTGCGGCGCCCACGGCGACGCACCATGGTAGGAAGAAGATCACGCGCGATGCGAGGGTGAGCGCGTGAGCGAGGGGAGTCGAGAGTGTGAGGCTCGGCGGCGCCCATGGTGCGTTGGGGGGTGCTGGGGTGCGCGCGACCGCGGATGCGGATGCGGAGTCAGCGAGCTCTGGGCTCGCTGGGGCCGACGGGAGCGTGTCGTCTGCACTGCGTCTGGTGGATGAGCGTACGAACTATGATATGGCGTGCGAGTTTATCGCGGTGAGTGATGTGATGACAAAGCGGTCTACCCAAGGATCGTACCGGGGGTCGGGCCTGTGCTATGCAAGGCGTCCTGTTGATCGGGACGTTCGGGAGGCTGAAAAGAGACTGGCAATTCCGCAGAAAAGTCGTGAGCTTTGGAACACCGCGACGGGCGGGCTTACCTGAGAAGAGGCCGGTGGATCCATCTCAGGTTGGCTAGTCGAATCCGACATGTCTGGGGCGTCATACTCAGTGAAGGGCGGCTGCACGCCCGTCGAGATTACGGTGTCTGTGCTAGGCCGTCTCTTGCGCTTCCCGAGGCTAAGCAGGACTTGTCTGGCGCGCCCCAGGGTGCCCCTAGAGATGCTCTTCGTCACGGGCTTGAAGGGCCGAGGGTCGGGCTGATGCTTCCCGTGCACCAGCGGGTCAAGCGGTGCAGCTGCAAAGGACGGCGGGTCGAGCGGCGTCACAGGTGCTGAGGAGGACGGCGAGCTAGCATTGCTAGTCGGGTCGCTCGGGGAGAGTTCTGGTACGTTCAAGTCGCGTCGCGAGACCTGCTCTGCGGCGGAAATATCCTGTGCAGTGTGGGTGTGGTTTTCCTCGGTCAGATAACCAACGAGCCCCCGGAAAGCGAGCAGAACTTACTATGTGAGGGGCGGCGTGCATGGTGGACAGGTTTGAATGAATTGGCTGTGTGCTGGCACTGGCAGAGGGTGGTATATATTGTAACAAGCAATCGAGGCGTGCATGACCTGGAATTCATATCGCCGTCAGCCTCCAACAATTCAGACTACATGGGCCGCATGACTCGGACAGCGTGAAATGCACTTGCCCCCAGGATACACCGCATTACCTTGGCACGAATATAATTCGATGAGTTCATGTGCGTGTTTCCGCACGCGATGACGGTTTCAGTAACTTAGTTCAGCAAAAAAAAAGAGTAAGCATCATGGTATAGAGGCCGCTATTTAAGCTGGCTAGCTGATGCCCGAAAACAGTTCTGTGCGCGGAAGTTAACTATATACAGTGACGCACACCGGCATTCACTTTCCCTCACCCTCGAGTCCAGGAACCCTCCACCCCTCCCCCTCTAAACCCACTTTGTACCCAGCAGGAGTCTCCGAGGCCTGCTGCCTTGGCACCTATCCTGCTTCACTGCGAGATCAAGACTGCACACCCCCACCATGGTGTGATGCATCGTGCTCTGCATAGCTCGGCGGAGCTTCTGATCCTAATCTCTCCGCTCGAAGTTGCCTCATCTCACGCCATAGGCGATCGACTTGTGATTGCAGTGTCCGGAACAAGGGTAGTGACGTCGGTGATCCTCTTTGTTCTGTGACCGTAGCTGGGAACGACGGGGACTGAGATCCACTTGCATCACCCGGGAGGTCCACGGTGACGGTATCGATGGCGGGTCGAGAGAGTTGATTCTCCGCACGCATTCGCGCAAGCTCCTTGTCTGACAAGCCAACCGGAATAGATGCGGGTGACTGTGAATGTAAACCTGGGCGTGAAGAGTATGGATCATGGGCGTCAGCATCCGTTGCTACTGTCGCGGGTAGCCCAGATTGCGGTTGTTGCCACACTGTCCCGGTCATTGGATCCCCATGGGTCATTTCGGGACGACTTGAGACGAAAGGTGTCACCTCGACTCCTGAGGCTGACTCCATAATACCCCTTGAAAATGCCGAGGATCTGCGGTCATTGTATCTCCGTCGATACCATATGAACCCAAGGATTACTGCTGCGAGTAGTATTAGGGCAGCAACAGTACTTATGACAGCTCTTGCTACCACGCCGACATGCGACGTTTTTGGTTGTGGGGTTGTCGGTTGTGTGGCTGTCGGTTGTGTGGTTGTCGTCGTATTATCGAACTGGATGTCTCGTACAGGAATTCTGCGCATGGTGAGTCAACCATGGGAAAAAAGCGCTCTGAACACGGACTTTTGGAACAACGGTGCAAACATTGCGCCTTGTGCTGGGCTGACAGGGAGATGACGATCATGCTTAGTATGTCATGTGGGGATTCGGAATACTAGCTCACCTTCCTATTCCAGAGAAGTCCTGGCCTTTTACGGCAGAATAGCGGACAGGGAACACCCCCATACTCTGATCTCCATATGACGACGCTCGGTCGTGAACTCTCCTGATAAGATCCGAGCGCAAAGTACTATTCGGAGTCATGGCAGCCACAAACAAGTTCCAGCCTAAAACTGCATAAGCAGATGTTATGTCAAAAACAAAGAGTACAAACTGGAAACTATGATGGGCGATCCCGACTTAATTGGAAGGCCAAGGTAGTGAGTGATGTCACTATTGGAGACACGATCTGGGAGGTTGCTAAGGAAGTTACTTTGGTCATCATAAACCTGAAGTATAGCGAAGATTGAGACAGCGCGGGTCAACTTGAATAGGTATATGTACCGATAATTCCACCACATCAGTGCCTAGCCACACATCAGCGAAGAGGTTGTAACCCAGCGTCCACGTGAATGTCACGTTCTCGACATCAAGGAGGTGCCCGTCAGTGCCTAATGCGACGGTCTTCCATTGGGTGTAGAGACTGTTACTTATATTCTATAGGTGGGTCAATCTCACTGTATAGTGTTTGATGAACTGTTACAGACCTTGTATTTATTAGCATGGTCTATGTGTCCCGCAGCTCGGCTCATTGCTAACATTGCCCCGATGGCGATAATGCCCTTGATAACGAGGTTGGTCTGGTTATCAGGAGAAGAATTCCATAGTGTCTCATCAGCATCTAACCTGTCAGGTTTGCGCTTTTTAATGCTGGGCAGTTCATCTTTAGAAGTGACATACTGATAAGCGGTGGCTACTGACGAGTCCGACAAAAGATTCGCCCAAGAGGTCAGCAATGAATACTAGCGATGTTAGTCAGTCCTTGATGTAAACGATGAACGATTCTCTGACATACATATCGGCTTATGAGGCTTCCATCTCCGCTCGCACGGGCATGGGCGTAAGTCATGATCAGCATGTTCCCTGTCTCTAAACCAGGCCTCATTCAGAGATACGCTGCACCGAAGTTGGCAGCGATTTACAAACGTTCAACACCTTGACTGTGTGTTGACTTGCTGGTGGTTACATTAGGATAGCTCGATCCTACGCAGTGCGGTCTGAATATTTGTGTTGACATCTCTATGGGAAATAGATACCTAGGACTTTGGCAGCATATGGGACACCGTAGTTAGGTGACGCTTGGAACCGAAGTAGGGGCTCGAGAAGAGGTTTGCCAAGGGACGGGTCGACGTACATCAATGCAGGAAACGCAGCATAAAGCGTCTCAACAGCATTTACTCGGCTAAACGGAATCAAAGTATCAAATTCAGTATCTTTTATGACGAGAGGCATGTTGCGTCGACTCACTTAGGGCTGCTCCCGCCGATGTCCTTTATGAACATCATTACGTCTGACGTGTCTAGTCTGCCAGAATCATCGGTTCCGATGGTGAGCTGGGAGCTCCCATATATCTGATGGATCGCCAGGGAAACCAAGTCTCCGAGCAGGCCTGAGACAGAAGCAGCGTCCGCGAGTATCCTCTGATCTAGTTGCTGTGCTCGTTGGGAAGCATCGGAAAAGTCGTTCAAAAAGTCAACGATCTGAACCAGGATATTAGAACAAGAACTTCTCCAAAAATGCACAAGGTAACCAGGGATTCATCGTCACTGTATTGTGACTTATAATACGGGCTACGTTGCTGAGAAGAGGAGCCGGATTGATTTGCATAGCTGATAGCTGGGTCTGTGGTGTAGCCAATCGCCCAGACAAAGGGAGCCTGCGTGGCTTGAAGGGTGCCTAGGTCACGCGAGATGGCAAAGTACAAGTCACTGGCATTCAAGGGAATGTTGTTTTCAAGCGCGTCGTTCTCCAAGAACCCACCGAAGCGAAAATATCTGAGGCTCAAGTCAAACGGGGCAACTGAATATGTAATATTGGGATGCTAGACGATCAACTATGAGTGACGATATGAAGGGGATTACGGTCACTCACGGTCTTCGTAGCATAGTAAACCGTACCCCACCCTGCCTGGTTGGCAACCTCGCTAAACAAGACCGGATTCCCGAATGTAATGGTATGGTAGATGACGTCCATATTCGATGTCACATTGGAGGACACACTAGCAACGTCTGATATCCACCCTGCAGCAATGGTGAGAACATAGTGTGGAGATTAAGCACAAATTTCGTACTTGCACTGATATCAGCGTACACCTGCATACTATGAGCCGCATTGTCAAGCGATGTCGCAGAGAGAGAAATGTATGAGAAGGGTATCGATTGCTTGACCCAATCCCCCGGCTTGCGGGGGCGCATAAGTAGGAGCCGAACTGAATGTATTAGACGGGTAAAAACGAACCTCGACAGAGTTTAAGATGGTAATATTTACTTGCATGGGCCCGGCTATTGTGGTAATTATGATCTGAGTAGGCGATAGCACTCTATTCGTGATGTTTGCAGAGGTGCCAAGCTCTGTCAAATTTGTCGTAGTTACGTTGAGAGCTGATCCAATGATACTGTACATGCTCTCGTCGACACGAACAAAGATACGAAAATCTTGCGTCTAGAACCAACGAAGGGATTATCGTGCTTGGACGCATTAGACCCGGAGAAAAGACGCACCTGAGAAAGATCAGAAGTCGTTGCGGAGGGGGCGTCATGGCTCGTAGCATTGGCAGTCCCATTTATCTGGGGAAGCCAACAACTGAGGTATGGAGAACGGACTGCAAGGGGGATCGCAACAGAATAGTTTGCCTGCGCCGGTTGAATATGAAACAAAACGAGAAGGACAAAAAGTAGTATGACAGGCATCTTGAGGAGAGCGACCGAACGAACAGGTTCAACCATGACAGACTGTTGTAAGTATCGACGTATATATATGCTTGATATGGCTCGGCTTAAAAAGGAATTTCTTGAAGTCGAGAGCATTGAAATTGGTCCGTCTCACGTATTGTTGCATTGCAACCCAGGAAACCAAGGAATCCCGAGGATCATGAACCTAGAACCAACGATTAGAACGCGGAGCGAGCATGTTTGATCCATGGGGGAGTCGCCTCGGAAATTAGCCGAAAATCCTGTAAAATGCCTCCTTTATCCCCTTGGACATCGTGGACTTGTTTAAGTAGGCCGTAGTGAATGATGCAATGGGTATAGCGTGAGTGTGACTTTCAAAGACGCCGCGTTCTCTGAGGATCTCTCTGGCCCCGCATGAAATCTACAACAATGTGCTTTGAAAGAACCCAGTTTCCTGAGAAACAGGCCTACTGCCGCGGAATGCACAGGAGGTTTGTTACTATCGGGTTGAGGATATAGAATATAGAAAGGCATGTCACGTCACGTGCATATACATTTATAAATTATTTATTTATACGACGAATGGTCGATTTGGTTCGGTTCGGAGTCCGATTGGATTTCCATTTCCACTACAGAACAACGGTACTACTGTAGTTGTAGTCAGTACTGACGCTCAGGCTAGTAGCATTTATAAGTTACGTTTATCACCACTGATCGCTGGTAGCGCTTTAGCCGCCCGCAGTACCCACAACCACAAACTTTGCCAGCTTTACATCACCCACTGCCCAAGGCCGAAGGGAGGAACCCACTATTTGTACATGCAATTGTTTCGCCACAACTGCGCTTCTTCATCCTCCCTTCCTCGGAGTCTTCCACCCTCCGTACTGCCGCACTCTTCCTCTTGCTCCCACACTCGCTCTTGGCATCCCTGTAGCCGACGTCTATCCCACGAAGACGGCCATCCAATCATTTTTAGTGCTGGTCGCACTGGCTGCAACCATATACATCTCCGGACCAATATTCTGGCGTTCCATCAGGTCTGACTTGCAAGGGGGGCGCGGACCGGCATCCCGGGACCCGGGGTTAGGTAGTTAGTTCACCCCCCGATGACGGAATGACAAAAACTGACCCCCCCAAAAAATCGAAATTTGAGGTCAGGAGCACCCATTCGGAGGACGAAATGGCGGAAGTTTGAGCAAGGAAGAACGCTAGAAGCGATTGAATGAGGGCCAGTGCTTCCAGCGCAGCCGCTTAAGTCACCAAAATGAAGAAATGTCCAATCAAGAATGGTGGCAGTGGCGGTGGCGAATGGAGCAGACGGTCAAGGGGGTGGACAGAGCGGGCGCAAGTCGTTGAGACCAGAACAGAA
>Ga0307512_10002712_pt1 | contig 21730 bp, 31 predicted proteins | sample 14_EM_MG_FD_200267 | JGI IMG/M metagenome (GOLD analysis project Ga0307512, IMG submission 200267) | Populus trichocarpa ectomycorrhiza microbial communities from riparian zone in the Pacific Northwest, United States - 14_EM | ecosystem: Host-associated > Plants > Roots > Unclassified | place...
CCCCCACATTGCGCTTCTCTCTGCATCATCTTCGTCGACTCATCTCTTTACCAATCTTCCGCGGAACCCTTCAGCATCTATGCAGCACAGTCTAGTGTACACTATCATTTCCTCACTCAAAACACATAATATATGATCTGAGCGACTAGAGGCTCGAAATGAATAACAGATCCTCTCTCCGTGCGCGAACGCACGAGTTTCTATGACAAAAAACGACAGCTTGATCAAGGATTTTGGACGAACGGTACTACCGAGCGTGGTGACACGGGATACCACTCCAGTTATGGACTACTCTGATACAACAATCGAGTACAGGTCACGCAACTTGCCTTTGGCCAGAACCAACCAAGTCCAAGGACGGGATTAATACAACTTCTTTGTCATATATGGTCCCTCGAGCTCGTATCCAAGACGTCGGTAATAATCTCTGGTCCCAACACCAGAGATGACAGCGATCTTCACGCTATCATGCTCCTCTCGAGCTATCCGTTCCGCCTCCTCCATCAAAAGTGTTCCAAAACCCTACACCGTCGCCTCTTTGTTAAAGTAATGCATACCTCATTCCGTATCTGGGACGCACCTGGTGTTGGAATTTCGTGGGATCCCTCCCGTGAACCGGGACCGCTGTCCCGTAAACGTGCAACTCCCTCACTATACTGGCTCCTCCTACGAGTTCCAGCCGAAACGTGCCTTCTTCAGAACACTTTCGCAGCCGTAGTAGTCCGATGAGAATATCCCTTTCAGGGTCCTCGTAAGACAAGAAAGTCTCCCAACCCCCGTTCGCGGTATAATCTCTTCGTATCAGCTCCACGCACTCCGGCCGTACTTTGTGGTGGATCTCGTGGATACCTACCTCGCGGAACCTGACGTCCCGACACTCCGCCCCGAAGTCTTTCATCCGGTTCAAGGCGAGCTCCCGGAGGTTTCCAGAGTTCTCGCAGCCGCTCGTCACAAGCGGGAGTGGAATATCCCTTTGTACTCGGTACACCCTTGTCCATGGTGGGACAAGGGCCAATATCCGAGCTACAACATCGACCAGAACGTTTGGGGTGTAATTTTTATACCTCCCTGTCCGCCAGAGTTCGTACAGTCCAGTGCCTCGAATGACAAGAGTGGGGTAGATCTTTAGGCCGTCGCTCCTGAACGCAGGATTTTCGAAGTACTCCTTGAATTGTTCAAGGTCACGTTCAACGCCGATATTTGGTAGGTCTGGCATCATGTGAGCGACGACCTTGAAACCCGCGTCTTTGGCAAGATGGAAGGATTCGGATACGGCACGGACGGTGTGCCCACGGTTGGTGTCACGGGCGATGTCCTCATAAACTGATTGTACACCGATTTCAAGCCTCGTACAACCATACCGTAGCATCTGACTATAACAGTGTTTGAAAAACGCAGGCGCCTGTGAAATGTGCAAACGAACCTGAGGTGTGGCTTCAGACAATAATCGGGTCTTGTTTCTATTGTAATGCCGATAGCCTTCGACTTACTCTGCTCGGAGTACCTATCAGCATTGGTCAAGGACTCAGGCACCTGCGGATGTCAGACAAGACCATACCGAACGGCTTCATCAACGTCAATCCCGGTGAACCCTGACAGGGCGTTGTGGAGCTGAGCGACGAAAGTATTCCTGTAATCCTCGGGCATACTCATGAACGTCCCACCCATGATAATGAACTCGACCTGATAGGAAGTTGGACCAGTGTGAACCAAGATAAAGATAGTCAAGCACCTTGTCCACACTGTGACCCAACGCTTTGAGCTGCTCAACTCTCCCTCTAGTTTGTTCGTAGGGGTCATACCGGGCGCGGATAGCCCTCATACTTGTTGGCTCGTAGCCGGTGTAACTCTGAGTACTGTAGTCGAAGTCCGAGTCGGGACCACCAGGACAGTATCTGGCAGTTCAAGCAACCTCAGTACCAGCGAAGCAAGGAACCACAATGTGTTCACATACACGCAAATATTGCCTGTCATAGCTATGTGTGGGCACCGGTGAGGCTTGCACATAACTGCGACCACAGCGATCTATGGGTGATATCGATGAGATGGAAAACTAGAGAGGACAGGAACGAAACATACACCACTGGCTGTCCTGATCGGTCTGGCCCTCAACTTAGGTAACAAGGCCTTCTTATAATCGTCCGGGATGGCGCTGATGATGTCGACCAGCCTCGGTACGCCTCCATATCCATGTTTCTTGCTTATCTTAGCTCGTACCTCGTTCAAAGATACCGACTGGCCGGAGTCATAAGCTTTGATCAGCTCCGCTGCTATTCCTGAGGTCACTCGCAGAAGAATCTCCGCCTGAGAAGGGCCTGCTATGTTTTCAACAACCTCCTTGGTTAGGATAAACCGCTTGATCTCACCTTCCGACTTTTGTTTCTGGGACATCATGACTGGGTGGGGAGTATCTTGACGGCAGGGACCGCACTTTCTCGATCACTTTCAATTCTACCGCCACCACCGCGTCCGTCGAGATGGAATCGGTCATTATTGAGACAAACATGGGGGACATCAAGCTCGAATTGTACTGGAACCACGCTCCTAAAGTATGTCCAACTCATTTTTCACCCAATTTGTCGCGCTCAGCCTTGCAAGGAACCAGACTTGCAAAAACTTTGCTGAACTGACAAGACGCGGGTATTACAACAATGTAGTTTTTCACAGGGTTATCGCCGTATGTCACGCCAATATACTCTGGAATCATGAATGATTCACGTCTCTGCTCAGGATTTTATGGCACAGTCGGGCGATCCTACTGGTACCGGAAGAGGCGGAACTAGTATCTATGGGCATCGATTGTAAGCTAGTCTTGTGATGTCATTTTCACTGACACTCAATCTACTGTAGCGAAGACGAGCTTCACTCGGAATTGAGGTTTACGGGTGCGGGGATCTTGGCAATGGCTAACTCTGGTCCCAACACCAACGGTACGAACGTACTCATCATCTCAACGCGTCACATCTAAGAAATCGCAGGTTCTCAATTCTTCCTCACTCTCGCCCCTACACCATTCCTTGACAACAAGCACACGATTTTTGGGAGAGTAGAATCCGGAATGAGGGTCCTCCAGAGACTTGGTGCTGTGGCGACAGACGGACAAGATCGGTGAGCCTGTACCCTTCACGTAGACCGACTCTACTCATATTTACGCGCGCATTTTTCATCAGACCAAAGGAAGAGGTGAAGATCTACAAGGCTCGGGTAGAGTAAATCCTTGTCAGATATCTTCTCCAAGATGCTTTTGATACGTAGTTTATGTAGTTTCGGGTTTCGGAGCTGCATCGAAATCATCGGACATATTCTCGATCACGTTTACTCGATCATCATTCCGTCTGACCTTTTGCCTCGACTTTTCCCGGTCTGCTGTAATCATGAGTGTCCTCCGACCTTTCAAGGCCACAGATCTCTTCAAGTTCAACAACATGTGAGTCGACCCACAATCAGAAGCACCATTATCAACTCTAAGCCGTCCTCAGTAACTTGGATGTCTGGACTGAAACTGTGAGCTGGCAAACCACAACCACTTTGAGTCTTGAAAACTCAGTTAATCCTCGCGGGTAGTACGCAATCTCGTTCTACCTCACCTACCTGTCTAGATGGCCCGATCTCTGTAGCGTCCAAGAGGCTCCCTCAGGTCGCATGATGGGTTACAGTTCCGTACCACGACCATGATTAAAACACGTGCCCCGTCCTAACCACCTTTTTCCCCCTCGGTTCTTAGTCTTCGGAAAAGCCGAGGGTGACGGTCTCGAACACCACGGACACGTAACCGCGATCACCGTCGCCCCCGAGTACCGCCGACTCGGTTTGGCACGGAAGATGATGAACCTGCTCGAACTCGTTTCGGACGACGTCTACAAGGGCTTTTTCGTCGACCTTTACGTGCGATGCACGAACGATTTAGCTATAAACATGTATGAAGGGTTCGGATACAGTGTTTACAGGCGAGTAGAACAGTACTATGGAAGCCTTGGCCTGGGGAAGGCAGCAAAGGACGAAGAAGACGCATTCGGTGAGAATATCCGTATCCTTTGAATACTTCTTGTGTTCATAACCTCTCTCGGCAGACATGCGAAAACCATTATCTCGGGATCCACATCGACGGTCTGTAAGAACAAACGGAAGGGATATTATCATAAGCGCGAGAGAAGCACCCTAGTCATTACAACATGTTATTCGTCCAGAAATATTACACTCTTCCACTCCAATCACAACTTCAACGGGGGAGGTTCCTCCAGAATCGGTGTTAAAGCAGCGATCTCCTCTTCGTAGAAACCGTCGAGTTTTGCGAGGTCACTACAAAACTCGTTGATCTTGAACATGACCTCGTCAGCCAGAGCACTGGGTCTCTGCTCCTTGCTCTTCAGCGAGGTTCCAATTCGTCCAGGGGCCATGAGACGGTTGGTCAGGAACAAAAACCCGTTGCTTCCTCCCAAAATCTGCGCAAAGACCACCCCGGACCTATGGACCCACTGCGAGTACTTAAACGGTGCCCTTCGGTACGAGTAACTCGGATCGATTTGCTCCGGGTAAGTGCTCGCAGCCTCGATATCCAACACGAACCCGAACTTCCGCAACAGCGCACTCTCGAAGTAGTTGTTCGTCTGCGTGCCTTCTGGTACCCTTTTCTCTAGATCATGCACGACCGGAGGGGGGACGGAGAGCCTAACGGGATAACACGACTGGAACGGGTTCTGTTCTCGAATGTCGCATATCTGGCCAACATACGCCTCGACGAGCTTGAGACCGTATCTTTCGATCGTCCTGCTCCATTGTTTGAGCTGGTCCTCGATGCAGCGAGCGGTCGTTCCAATCCACTGCAACTCGAAATGGAAGCAGGTGGCGGGGTTGTGGATGATATCACTATGTAGGATGACGGTTTCGGCCTGGTCGCTCCTCTGTGTTGTCTCAACGGTGGGGGAAAACACAGAAGTAGCTGACGACATACCTTGTTTCCATCGATATCGATGACCAGGCTCTGACTCAGGATAAGGCGCTTCCTCGTACGACGGGAAGAAACCCGGTTGCTACCCGGATAAAACCCGGACCCCTCCACCATTCCAAAGGTCGAGGGGTGCTTCGTTCTAAACCATCCTCTAGGAGTCGTGGGGGCAAAATACTCAGGTCTCAATTGATAGAAGTAATGCCTGTCCTGCCAGTCAGCTGCAGTGGCCAGCGAGAACAAAAAACTACTTGCCCATCGAGGAAACCATGAGTCCTTCTCGCATGGTCAAACAAACCCTGCGCTTGTAACCTCCCTCCGATCTCAACCGCTTGTTCCTTCGACGAAACGTCTCGGAACTCCTTAACCAACCAATTCACAAAATCCGACCCACTAAAAGCGTCCGTGTGGACCCTCCCATGCCACCTGTAATCCTTGATCGGCAAACTCACAGGGTCCTCTCGCATGGCTTTCGCAATAGCACTCAAGCTCATCTGTGAAATTTCCTTCTCGCTCTTCATGTTCTTCCTCAGCGGTCCCAAAGCGTGAATCTCATCTAAACGATTCATCAGTGCTTCGTCGAGGACGCAAGGTGCTGGACCCAGATCTGTCGGTAGGAACCTAACGATGGGTTGGGTTTGGGTTCCAGTCCCGGGACTACCGTCCGGGGCCTGCCATCTGACACGTGAGAAAAGTTCTGCAAGCTTGTCCATTCCAACGAGACGAATCTCTTCATCGTCTAGCTTTTCGCCGGTAGGCCCGATATTCGTTGGGGGGGAATCTGTAGAAGGTATGACGATGAATCTGGTTCGCCAGTACCTGAGAGATTCGTGCAGTTGGTTTTCGTAACCCGCAATAAGCATGTCGAGTCTAGCAACCGGTCGTCAGCCTACGTTCGAATGATGAGAAGATAATGTCGAATCAAACCTATTCCAACCATAATTCTCCAACCCATGGGACACAAACGACGTCTTCAGCTCCGTATACCCCTCTCCCAACTTCGGCCAAATCAAACACTGGTACTCGATCGGGGTGCTCACCGCCATCCTTCTCACATACCTCCTCACCCTGATTGATTCACCCGTATACGAGATCTGGTGGATTTCGTTGCTCATACTCAAGTACACCGGATCGTTCGAGTTGTTTAGGACATCTGCGGCTCCCACAACCTGAGGACTCAGTTCCTCATCAGGGATGAATACGGACGGACGACGAGGGAACCTTGCAGGGGGTGGGCCAGGTTTACTCGTATTGGGAGTAGAAGATTTGAGGATAAACTGGAACCCTTGAGCAAGTCGCAGAGCGACCATCTCCCGCATGATAGACGCAGCCCAAGCCCTCCTCGCCTCATCCCTGCTCGCGCCTTTCGGGATCACAGGAGGTTTCACGAGGAACGAGCGCATCTCCGGCGGGTCCACCACGAAATCGTACGAAAATATATCGTACGAAGTCTCCAGCTCCGACTTTGTGGGAAAATGTTCGACGGTCAGGGGTAAACAAGCGGGAGTGACCATCGACTTCCATTTGATTTCCATCCTGGATAGCGGTTCAGGATACGTATGCTGCCATCTCCTAGCCAGGGAAGATTGGGGGTACGGAACATATTCTCGTGGGAACGATGGGTTGGTTCGGTTGGGAAGCGAGGACGGGAACGGAACGCTGGTGTTGTGCTGTGTACTTCCCGTTCTTCGCATGATCGTGATCGTCGCTTCCGTGCGAGGGGGGGTGTTTAGTGGCGAGGTACGAGTTAGTGAACCTCGGTGTTGTAGGAGATTGCTGTCTTCTTCCAGCGTCCGGGATAGGACGGAACTCCTCGGCGATGCTCGAGGAAGGATATTGACGGGTTTAGGAGAACGAGGGGTTGGGGTCTTGAGTCCAGAACTAGTGAACGTGAGAACTGATGAGGAAGGTGTAATTGTAGGTGTTGCTGCTAAGATGGGACTCGTCACCGCAGAAGCAGAAACATTCGAAGTTTGTGGTTGACTGATACCACTCCTAAACGGATTGAACAACCACGCTGGCGCGAACCTCGAGCCTGTCTTCCGCGACTTTCCGGATGCACTCGTGGATTCAGAAGAAGTGGACCGCACGGAAATCTTCGAATGTATAGAAGAACGGGATGGAGAAGAACTGAGGGGTCTCGTCGAGAGTGCTGATGATCGCTCGTTACCCTCGGTAAGAAGCTCTGTGTGCGGAAGCCGTGGACTTTCTTCGATGGGGGGAATGGTGAGGGACCCAGTCCTTTGGATCTGCCTCCCACCAACCGACCGATATGACGAGGATAAGATCGTGCCGCTCCCCGAAGAAGCGTAAGAGCCCTTGGTGACCGCAGGCGGCCTAACATTTCGTGAAAGAGCGAAGACATCTTGGTCAAACTTTTCTGCGTCTTCCTTGGATATCGAGTACTCGAAGTGTTCCTTCACGGGGGTCGTCATAGTTTCCGAGTAGAATTTGGGCAAGTACGGAATCTCGATGCTTGACAGGACATCATGGTCGAGTAAGCCCAGCGCGCGAATCTCGTACATCCTCGCGCGAGCAACGAACCTATTCGGATCGGTTTCGTGAGCTACGAAGGCAGATGGATCACCGTTTTTCTTGCGTACCTGTCCTCTCGGAAGGGTAGGTCCATTTGCTTATCCCAAAACGAAACGGACATCCAGAAAGGTTCCCACCAAAACATCGTCCTTTCCTTTCCCAAGGATTCGTGTGGGTCGTCATCTCCACCCCAGAGCGGATCCATGCTCCTCATAGCACCCGTCGCTCCACCTCCTACCTTCAACTCCGGTTCCACACCCCAAAAACAAAATATCGGACTCTGGTGCAAGGGGGGTTTTGTGAGGGTGATGAGGTCCACGGCAAATCCTTGATCGACCAAACGAGTCGTAGTCAGACGGAGGAGGTGTTTCGAGACGCGGAAGTATCCCGTTCCCGGAGTGATGATAATCATTGAGACGCCGGTCAGCGACAGCGAACGGTCGATATAGTGAGCTTCAGTAGGGTTCAGAGATAGATTAAGAGCCTCTAAAATTGGACCATCGTGAGCATATGAGAGCTGCCCCACAAGTCGGGGTGGAGGAGGAGCCTGAGGTGAGGCCGACGAGTGTCCCAAAGATGCTTGGTGGTAATGGTGGGTCAATAGAATATCCCGTTGGAAAGCCCAAAAAGAGTCCTTGAGGCTAACCAGGGTCGACTTCCAATCGTAAATGACTTCGAGGTCATTTATGACCCGATAAAAGTCCTTGTACCACCTTCCTTCGTCATCTCTCCTAAGCGGCCCAGCGGCGTAGTCGATCTCCGACTGATCATAGAACACTCTAGACACGAGTACGATGGTGACGATGTGGTTGGTCCCGGCTTCGCGCCACTTTGTACACAGCGCCGGCAAGAAAGAATGGACGACCTTCTCGTAATACCACTCGCCATCATCGGCGAACTGCCAAAACTCTTTGCAAATTTGGATGAATAAAGTCGTCTTTGCGGATGAGGAACGGTAAATCGCTTTCGTCGCGGAGGTCATGCAACCTGCAGTGACCTTCGCCAATCAAATTCTAATATATCAGCATATCAGGGATCACAGGGAAGGGGTATCCAAACACCCACTCTATGACCTCCAACGTAGATTGCTGTCACCTTGGCGGCTATGACGCCGATGAATGAGATGTCCTGATCTACATATACGCATTTTCCAACGAGGTATTGTCCAAGCCTCCACATTTCGTTTCGGCCGAGGTATTGGTCCTGGAATGCAAACTCTACATATTCCGCTTTGCACGAATCTTTATCGAGCTGGGAAAGAGATTTTAGGTACCGAGCTGTGGAGTGGAAGCTTCGGAGTCGGCTCGCCGAGTACCTTCGTGACGGTGATCTCTCCATTGTTCCTGATACCGAACACCTCAGCAATATTTCCAGGGATAGATATCTTGAGAAGGGGACAGGAAGATCGTCACATGGAATGTCACCGGGGCGAGGAAGATACGTACCTGTAATTGAGGCTTGACTGAATTGTATTCCTCCCTCGGGACGAAAAAGAGGAAGCCGGAATCCGAGTTACCCAGGGTCACTCTCAACAAATCTCCCTCATTGATGCCAGGCCACCAGTTATGGTTGAAGATCACAGCCGCCGACTTTTCTGGATCATGTACCCACGCGGCGAGAGTTTTCGATTCCCCAACCTTTACCGAGGGGGCGGCGGTCAAGGATGATGGGGTCGCGCTTGCGTTAGGTTTATATGCGGATTGAGCGGTGTTGGACCTCTTCCGACTATATCGCGAGCTCTGGGATTGAGCTCGACTGGAAGTCGACATCGGTCCGCCCGAGCGATCTAACGACCCACTCGGCGAGTGATATAACCGACCGGGGTGAGATAGTTTTATCAACAGCGGATATGAGCAGCGTGGTGAAGGGGGGGTGATTAGATGTTTTTTGGGTTCCCTCAGGTCGGAGGAATCTGGGCCCGACGAAGAGACCACGAGGAAAAGTTCAAAGCAAGTCGCGTAGTCCGAGTGAGAGATGAAATGCAAGCCCACGTGAGCGGAGAGGTAATCGGAGTTACGTATCCGAAGACCCCCACTCATTCTCTTGGGGACTGGTCCGTCTGTCGGTTCTTTTGTTTTTGTGAGTCTGGGAATTCTCTCATCTGCGTCTTGTTCCAACTCATCGTCTGCAGCGTGCTTTCTGGCCTTTCTTCCACATCCTCCTGCGTCATCTATACCCTTTAGCCCTTGATGCATTCTGAATCGTCATCGGTCGTTTCTCCATCCCCAATGGCACAGTTGCTCGAGCAGCTTGCTCTAGACGATCTGCAACCCACAGCTCTCTCGAAAGGTTCTCTCGACTCTCCCATAAAAACCCTGACAGAAGAACCGGAATCACTAGGGTCTTCACCAATAGGAGTCGATTTCCCCTCTCTCCTTACAAACTCTAGAGATTCGACGCTCACGGGCGGATCCAGCGCGTCGTCGTCCAGGACATCTCGCGAAGGCAGTTCTATTATCCCCGCTGGCCCCGCACGCAATGCAAGCACCACATCACTTCATAAATCCGTTGAGACCCTACCGGCACCCCAATACGACCCGATCAAAACTTATCCCCGCTCACTCCACATGTCGGCATCTTCACCTACGCTTCAGAGGGGAACAAGCATTCTCCGTTCCTCCTCATTCGCTGACCGAAGTGCTCCCGTATCCTCAACCGCATCATCGCCACCCTCCCCGACTAGTCCTGGAACTCCGAGTGTGAAATTTGCTCCTCTTCCCGAGATCGAGCGTTCGAAGAAGCGGAAACGTAATCATACCTTGGGCATTGCCGCCCGCTCGCAGATGCTCGCCCGCCGGAGACAGATGATGGATGAGGATGAAGACGCAGACCGGCCCCCGAAGCACCTCTGGAGGTCGGATGACGACGATGAGGGCGAGGATCCGCTGATCACCCTCGGCCACATGGTGAAACTTGCGAGTATCGGAATCTGGCGTAAGGTTGTGTTAAAGGATAGGAAGGCCCGCCCAGGCATGCAGGGGAGAAGCAATAGCGATTCGGCGCTGGAGGTTACGAGATCGGTGACCCATGTAGATGATGAGGATCCGAACAAGGACCTCGCTGATGAGCCGGTGGAAGACACGGGCGACGACAGGCCTTCGCCGCCGCAAACCGAAATAATAGCCAAGACGGTAGATGATGTGGTAGCGGTCCAAACACAAGTAGCGTCTACCGTTCCGATTCCGACCAAGGAGTGATAGGGATCCCATTGCGAGTGCTTCTTCATCTTCCTTTTCCTCTTCTGATCCACCTTCGATCCGTTTTCATTTTCACTTCATTTCCCTCTCATTCCCTTCCATCCCTCCCCGATTAGAGGACAAGGTCTTCAACTATATCGTTCGAACTTTACTCCCCCGTTTGAGGAAGATCATCAGACGCAGTTAATTCGGTTTCCTACCAAATTATGGATCGGTAGCTTACGATCAACGAGTATGAGAATCACAGTGGTATCGTTATTATATATATACGGAAGCACCCTCGATGCTGATGGAAAAAACGGGGTTACAAGGCGGCAGAACACGGTGACAAGGCTATGGAATACATGCGAACATGGTACAAGGGGACTGAATGTAAGAGAAGGATCCCCCGAGGCAGGAAATAATGGTAAAGAAGTCGACAATCAAAAGCTGGTCAGTGCATGATAGATGCACCCTCTTTGGGTGGAGCATCTATATTCTTCTTCTTCGTCTTGCTTCCCTTGGGGCGACCCCGCGGCCTTTTTCCGGGTTGAGGCGGCGGAGCGGACTCGGGCTCCCCAGTGGTGGTTGGACCCTCGGCCACGTTGGTAGGGCCCGCCGGGATGGTACCACCATTGATAGCGGAATGAGGACGTTTATTGATGTTGGCTTTGCTAACGGATGGATTATTAGTGACGAGTTGCTGGTGCATAAATCTGTAGGCAACACGTCGATCAGCACACGGGGGGTCGAGGTCTGTAAAAAGGAGACAACTGACTCTCGCTTGCGGTCATCCAGCGTCTCCTGGAGATTTGGAAGGGGAGCCTGACCGAGTTCAGCACGGAGTTGATCCACATCGCGCTTCGCGATCGCGTATTCGCCGTCGGTGATGGTTTGGATTTTAAGTCTGAGGTCTGAGCACCTGTAAACGTAAATTATAATGAATACGTCACCGGAAGAAGGCCGCAGAGAATCGCATGTACTAACTCGCGAGTCAGAGTGGTCTCCATTATGTCCGCCTGCGACATCCAATTCAAGGGGGACAATAAGGGAAGGAGGCAGCGGCGGTGACAACGAAAAATGTGAAATACGAAAGACGTTCAGCCAAATGCGGGGGGATAAAAAGATTTTCGGTGACCTTGTCTCTGTCCTCGTTGACCTACAAATTAAAGAGGATTAGGACGACTGGCATGTCGAGAAGAAGGGGTAGAAGATACGAGCCTCTCGTAAAGCATTGAGCAGTCTATTCCTCTCGCTTTCGAGCCTGAGGATAATAAATAAATAAAATAAGTGATCGAGCAACAAAGATCAGCATTCCAGGGGTCCAGGGGGAAGCGGCCTCGAGAAAAAAACGTGGGGGAGGTGATGGAAAATAGATCCTCAACTTGTTCTTCTGTTCTTTTAAATCTTGAATCGCCTTGTTCTTCTGTTCCAAGGACTCGTGCGCAGAAAGAATATGCGCGGTATGGAGTTGCAGAGTGAGGGCATGCTTCCTGCGAGAGATCTATTACTATTTTCTCTGGTTCGATAAACGTGTTCGGTGCATACTTGAGTTCAGCGGTCTTTGCGAGATGAACGAGATTTTTTGTCCAATCGCCGGTAGCTACTAAAGGTTTTGAGGGCGGAGCCGGCTGAGTGGAAGTTGAAGCGGTCGTAGGAGTCGCCATTGGGAAAAGTCGGCAGGCCAGGGACGATTGAAAGAGTGACAAGGGGTCCTGGGTCACGTGGATTTAGAAATCCTAAACGGCACGTGTGGCGATCAAAGTTCAACGCGTGTGATCGTTCCCAATGCTGTCCGGTGAGCGGTGGAGGTGTACGTGTCTGGGCACGTTTGGGGGCCATCACCGGTGAATCACGGGGCAATGACTCACATGTCTCTCAGATCTCGCTCTTACACTCCGAGATGCGGATGTGTATGGGCCGTGGGAGGTTGCTAACGATCCTCACCTTCGCCAGGCTATCGCTTATATCTTACATCCGTGGGGAACATTTTGGGCGGCCACACCGAGGCGACTGCTGGATTAGAGCCAGGAAAGTAGACAACGAGGTGTCGCATTGCGTGCCTTGAAAAAATTGATTGACCCCTCTAGCGCGCGTGTTCACAGAGCAATCAACCTGCCCACGCACGCAGTCAGGGCCTCTCTTTTTTTCCACGCCGCCGGTACGATCTCGCATAGCATTTCACATCCGCGCTCGGTCCGAGTCCCTCCCGCATAACCGAAGCCCGACGCGCAGTAATCCCGACCTCCGTGCGCCATGACAGCAAAGCGCACATAGGTGGGTTTGGTCGCGTGAATAAGCAAACGCGAACATTGAGACATCTTCTCTATAATCATAATCATAATCATAATCTTCTCCTCTCCTCAGTAGCAGCAGGGAAGCGGACGGGCGAGTTTGGACCAGAATTGATAGATTGCAGATTCCACGTTTAAGGTATCGGGATTTCCGGATTTCCAAACGCCACAGAACCAGGAATGGGTTGATGACTTCCCGTCGACAGCCGTGGGAAGATATGAAATGCGGGGCTAGTGAAAGGGGCGCTGATTGCAATTAAGTTGATTACCAAATTGGGAAAGAGATCGGATTACCTTAGCACTCCCGACATTTTTTTGCGAGACACTGACTGACGCCTGGGTCGCGCCTGGGTGCATAGCACCGTCCTGACTTCCCGTCTCTTTGTCTGCCAATATAAGACCATGTCTCTTCCTGTCAATCCTCCCGCTCTCCAGCCACCCCACCACTCCTCCGCTCATACATGTATCCCTCCCTCCACCCCGCGTCTTTGGTCCACGCTTCCCTCCATTCTACAGCTACTCTTCAGCTTGTTGATTTAGCCTTGACCGACTGCTTGATCGGTGAGTCCCTCCGCAAAACTCCGTGCCTTTGTCTTGCTCACTCTTGTTCGGTTTATTAGACTATGTCGTCCATTGCACTGTGGAAGCGGTAGACTTTGCACTCGGCCGTGTCTCTTCCCGCAGGAACTCAAATCCCAAAGACGTCTATCGCCGCACCGACTTCACCGAGTTCGTGGCCGGCGTCCTTTCTCGGTCCGAGATGAAAGCCCCCGTCATACTCGCATCTCTCGTCTACATTCACCGCGCAAAGCCTCACCTTTCCATCGGGACGGAGCAATGGGCCTGTGAACGTGTGTTCCTGGGAGCGCTCATTTTAGCCGCCAAGGTAAGTTTTGCACCAAAGCCCCGGATCCGGATCCGCTGTGCGCCCGTTTCATGCTGACGTGATTCACACTCCTCCCCAGTACACCAACGATTCAACTCTCCGAAACGTTCACTGGGCGTTGTGCACCGGTGTTTTTGGCAAACGCGATGTGGGGAGGATCGAAAGGGAGTTCCTCCAGGTCCTCAACTGGGACCTCTCAATTTCCGAGGATGACATCTTGTCCCATCATCATTTTATTTACTCGCTACACGCAAATTCGGTCGCCGATACCCCCGACTCACCCCCTCTCGTTGCTACCTCATCCTACCACAGTCGCTCGCTTGATATGGAAGAAAACGAGATATCCTCATGGAGTGATAGCGACGACTCGTGTTCCTCTGACTCTTTACTCTCCCCTATCACCCCTCCTTTAAATCTATCTGGCCACGAGTCTTACTCAAGGCAAACGGCGTCATCGGGCGTCACTCCTTCAAGACCCTGTCGTCCAGTAGGGGACCTGGGCCTTCCCGGCGCTCTGGATATTCTTGATTCGTTCCCCCTCCCAAATCAGTGGTGTTCACCAACACCCTTGGTCGACGGAAAGGGATGCAAATACCAAAACCCCATCTCACAATCAACCCGAGTTTGGGTATGATCGTTACCCGTCACTCGTTTTTTTCTCTCCTATTACCCACTCTCGCGGACATCTGTTGTTTCTTGTAAAGGCTTTTCATCGATCATCGTCATCATCATCGCCGACCTGTTCATTTTGTTATCGATCAACCATATCGCTGCTCCTGACACAATGTACATCGCCTATCATACTCCCTACACCCTCATTTCCCTCCCTTGTCCCTTCTCTCATCGTTATCGGTTGCCCTTAAAGTTTTGGGGCGCCCTTTCGTTGCGTTCTTGACCCCGAACCATATTATAGTTATATATTAAGTATTTAGTTGCACATACGGCACGGTACCCTACTGCCCTGGCATAAGTAAGTGTGTATATATGTTAAGGATAGCTGGCCCTTTCTCCTTGTAGACACCTCAGGCTCGTAATCGTGGATTGCTTTCATCTTCCCATTGGGGCCGATCGAATGATGTAAAAAGTACACCAAGATCCGTCGGACTGGTTACATCATCTGTTACGATCGGCGTGTGACAACGTGACGGATTCCCCTTGTTCGTTTTTCCTTTCTTATTTTATTTTATTTTATTTTCAAATCGGCATCTCGAACCTCACCAGACCTCGCCATGGAACTTTATAACCAACGGACCCCTATGCATCCCATTATCCCTCCTCCACACCATCCGCTTTCCGAGCGATGAACTCCTCCTCTCAAGCCAGGCTCCTCCGTCTCGTCAACCTCCCTCTCTCGAGATGCATCGTCGACCATCTCGTCGACGCCACCATTGACGTAGTCAACCACGGGCTTGGTCATCGCTCCTCTTCTCAACGAGGTCGCCTGCCCGACAGGAACAACTCCAACTTCAAGTTCAGGCGTTTCGTGCACTCAGTCATCTGTCGTGCTCAGTGTACGGTACCCACTCTCCTCGCCGCCGCGATATATATCGCTCGGGCGAAACCGTATATCACCATTGCCAAACCCGAGTGGGCCTTCGAGCGGGTATTTCTCGGTGCCCTCGTGTGTGCTACCAAGGTTTGTGTTTCATGGTTGTTAGCTTTGTAGTGTTGCTGTGCTAACGCAGCATCGCGTCGGTCGGCTTACAGTACCATAATGACACTTCGCTGAAGAACCCTCAGTGGGCACTCACCACAGGAGTATTCAGTCCCAGGGATATCAGCAGGATCGAACGCGAGTTTCTCGACGTTCTCGACTTTCAGCTCCGGGTGACAGAGGCCGACCTTCTCACGCTGGAACGGCCTTTCATCTCTGCATTCTTTAATCCGAAGCCCCGTGTGACCTACACTTCCTCATCATCCAACAAACAACAAGATGACGATGAAGATGGAGATGACGAGGAGGAGGATAACAGCTCCAGGTGGAGCGATTCCGATGAGGAAGATGACGCCACCACCGATTTTACCAGCTCTCCTTCTGGATCAGACCGCTCCATTTCCCCCAAGACCCCATCGACGGCTTTGGATTCCTTCCCCCTTCCTCCTACTTCGGATCCGGCGGAGTCGCAGACGAAGATAGTTACATCGCAACCAACGCAACACTCAACACACTCCCGGATATCTTTTCCCATCTCTGTATGACGTTCTCCCTATTCTCCTCAATCTCCTGCTTTGCTTTCTTTCCTCTTTCCTAGACGGGTTCACTCACGCATTTACCCCGACTGATCGTTTTCATCACTGGCCGTTTTACTGTGTTTTTTTTTCTGGTTATCCGTTTCGTTCGATTGTGGTTTATGTATCCTTATTCGTCGTTTGTTTTCACCATCTTCATCCCTACCTATTACATCACAAGTAGCTTAGTGTACGATAAACAGAGGGTTTGGTAATACCCAGACAAGTTGGTCGTGAAATCATCAGCGCGAATCAAATCACTCATGAAGGCCGGTGACTTGACGAAGTTAAGCGTGGTCGGCCGGCCTCTGGACAGGACATGTGGTGTTGGCATTTCGTTTCTCGGGACCGCGCGCTCGCTGAACAGATGGCCGGTTGACAGGTGTGGATTTGTATGCGGGGTTCCGGTCGCTTCGCATACTTGTTCGTATCAGGGTTGTACGGCTAGCAAGCGTATAGGATTGTTTAGAGATAGATGAGCGAGACGCGTTCAGCCACTCGGGGTCGGGTCGCTCTTGACTAGTTACTAGTGATCACTGCCTGGTTGTCGGCAACGAGACAAACCTGCGCAACTGATTGTGATGGTGGCGGGGGACTTGACCCAACTCGTTCTCCTCTACATAATCGCCGATTGGTGAAAGGCGTAGTCTTTGCGTAAAACGTGTGCAGAGGCACTTTCCCCCCTTTTTTGATAAGAGAGATCCAGACCGGTGGGGCGGATGGATTTAATGTTCTCTCGAGGCGGCTGAAACAGTTGGGATGCTGAGGGAAGGGGAAGGGTTAACGTTGACCCATACCCCGGCGTCTCGACCAGCCTTGTCTTTCCCTTCCCGATCATTGTCATGAAGGTCACACTACCCCCTTTCCGCTGGGGTTCTCGGCGTGGCATTCTGAGATCTCGGCCTTCCCAGAGCTATATCGCCTTATGTTTTTCAGCAAACCCCGGATTTCAGGACATGAAAACAAAAGCTGTCACCCGTCAATCCCCATAGCCGACAATCTGATGCCGAAGTCCAGCAAAGAACTTCATAGTTAGATGGGCGACGTACATAACGCTACGTCGCCACGAGAACCCAAGTGGAGTGATTGGAACGTAACTGGAATCTTATCGCAGTTATCTTTCCTCCCCCTCCAATCATCTCTTTCATTTTCGGGGCATACGTATAGTACAGTACACCTGTGCATTCACAGGGAAATCTTATGATTCAACTATCGGGAAACCGCGGACCTCTTATCGAGAGCAAACCCTAAACGCCGCACGAGAGTGACCCTGGATGGACTTGCTTGTTTCTGGTTTGAATGGTGATCAGACCACGAGACCGAATGGGGCGCCTTGCCAGGGTATGTAACCCTCAGTCCAGACCGCTATTTGCTGTGTAATTGCACATCACCATCATCGTCGTTTTCCAATCAGCGCATACGCATACACGCAACCCAGCAAACGCCCACGATGTTGTGCTCGTGACATAGTATAGTAGCTACCAGGTGGCGTAGTCCATGATCGTAGTCTGATGGTCCACCGAGCAAAGGAACAGACGGGACCCCCAAAAAAAGGGTTTTCCATCTCAGGCGGGAATCGCATTGACGCCGTGGCGGCGCTACTTGTATTTTGGGATGGAGATGAGCGGTGGAGGGTATTTTGGATGATCGCAACGTGTACGATGTGTGTCGTGCTTTGATGATAAGAGCTAAGGATGACGATCTTTCCGGAGCTGCGCTATTTAGCGTTCACCAGCTCGTATATGGAACTGTAGCCCAATCGATGGGGGTGGTGAGCCTTTTTGTATGGCGTAATGTCCGAGAGAGGTTGGTCGCTCGAAGGAGTTATCAATCCGAGAGAGATAACACGTATCGGGCGTCTTCGTTCTCCGTAGAAGGTCCGAGCGAGAGGATTGAATTAGGAGTGTAATGGGATTTGGCCGACGTTGAGACGAGCCATTCAGGAGCTGCGTTGAATCCAGAAGGGGGTGACATCCGTCGTCGATGTCGATGAGGTCGAGAACAAGAACAATACGGGGTGAGAGAGGGTGACCGATGACCGGTGACCGATGACATGTGGGATGGTACTTACCGTAATGTCAGAAAAACGTGAATAACAATGAGAATTCCCTTCCGTCCTCGTAAAAGGCAAAGATCGTTTCCTCCTCCGCGGGTTTGTGTGACATGCCAAGTGGAACATGCGTATATACGTCTGACAGCCAGAAATTAACGTTAACGTTCATGGGTACTTTGCGCTTTCGAGACGTATCCGTCCTCTTTTTTTCCCATCGCCGGAATGCAGGCAGACATCGGAGACGTTCGGGTTGCCTAGGGATCGGGCTCTTATGGGATCGTCGTATGATCGTCCTTTGGCCGAGAGACCCTCGATCACGGACAGGTGGACAGAGAGTGGGGGAAAATCCGTCTCGGGCTTGGTCGTCGTCGTGGGTGCCGATGTGGGGGTGGTGGAGCTCGAGCGGAGGTAGTAGACGTTGCAGCAGGCTATCGTATGTAGTAAACTAATGCTACGGTATCTTTCGGTCGTCAAGCTAATTTCTCGAGAATTCCGAAAGGAATGAGCTTCGTTCTGACGTTACCCCCCGCAGCGCTTATCGTATCCAACCAGGGAGGTGTGCACCAAGCGAACCACAAACCCACCCACAGATACCCTACCCCTCTCCACACCAACTCTGGCACCTGATCGCGAAGACGCGTGGATAGGAAGGCGCGGATCGCGATCTCCTCAATCAGAATAGCAGACGGCTGTAAAAGGAAGAATTGGAACGTCGGTCGACTCTTTTCAAAACTACCATGGATAGCGTAGTCTCCAACCGTATGTACCAAAGCTGATAAAAAGAACGCGGTTATCGCCTGGACAATCCTGAAAACGACAGTTCCTCTGTCAAAGTTAAGGATGATTTGGGCCAAGTGGGCACCTGACCGTCCAAGTGGCTACACGAAGGTGGCCGTAACCACCAGGGAATGGGATCAGATCGTGTAAGTGCGGCGATCTCCAGTGTCACTGCTTTCCTGGGAATAGACTCACCACTCGAAGGATTTGATGCCAGGTTTTTCTAGCGTGAGGCGTGACACCCAAAACATTCAGCGTGGGATCGGTTTGTGGAGTACCTAGCTGAGAATTTCACTTACGACCAGAACCTCCGCACGGAGTAGGCGTGCATTGGAGAGCCGAACATGGGTGGCCAGTCTTCTGGTTCAGAAGCACCGACCCCGACAGATAACGCGGCCGCGGTCGAGTGGAGGAGGGTCATCTCCGAGACGGTGCCTGCTGTCCACACGAGGACCTCCCAGAACCTTCTGAGAAGCGAGGAATGCGCCCGGATGAACTTCCCATCGCGAGCGCCTTCGTGGAGTGTTGGATTAAAGGTCGGATTTCGGAGTCGGTAAAGAAGGGCGCAGTTAAACACCACCAGGGACAAAATCGAAAGTATGACTCTCGATATGACGAAACGTTTTTTCGCGTTCGGGTTCGCCGCTCCGCATTTATCGACGCCCACGGTGGCACCATCCATCACTCCACTGGCGCGCATGAAACCGATTCTCCGCATATTTCCTGCGAGTTCCGCCATCCAACTCAATTTCTGAGCGAAGGGGAGTTCGGTTGGAGCAGGTTCGTCATCGATCGTGGGGCCCGCCCGTCGGAACTCGTTGGGAAAGTCGGGACATATGAACGTCATATGAACGGCTGCCAATAGGAGTATCCCATTGCTGCATCCGAGGACGTAGTCTTCCCCGGGACTTCGGAGTGAATACCTCGTGTAGCAGTGGAATAGAAGTGCGAGGAGACAGGCGAAAGACATTATCCGTGGAAATCGACGCGTGGTCGGATAGTGAACGAAGAGGAACGCGATCTGGATGAGAGCGTAGAATGCAAATGAGAGCCGCTCCATTTCGGTCAGCCTCAGGAACCGCGATCGGTGAGCGAGTGTGCACAACGTGGGGATGGGCAGCCCTCTGGCAAAAAAAATAGCGCGCGTCATTTTCCCACCCGCCAAAAAGAGAGACATTCGCGGCCACGTTCTTGCAAAAAAGTCCAGTTGAGTTGTGACACTGCCGCACCACGAACCAACTAGAAAAAACTACGGTTCGAATGGAAACTCAAATGTCTATCAAGGATTTCGCCCAAAAAGTGAATTTGTTGGTTGAGTGAAGGGATACGAAATTTATCTCTTGCAATATGGAGAAAGAAAAAAAGAACTCGCCAACAAAATCAAAGGGTGACCGGTCGAATGCCAACCCGCACGTTAATGTCCACAAAATTGTGTTGTTGGAGGAGGAGATACGAAATTTCTTAAGGAACTTGTTTGATGACTAAAACTGATTACATAGGCTGTTGAACGCGACTGGAAATGTGTTGGGAGACCAAGCGAGCAAAATCCTTCTCTCCTTCCATCTGCTATCACCGAATCAAATACCCCGAGTGTTTAATTCCCGCTCGCCTGCACATATAGGGCAAGCTGCGAGCATCTACGTCCCCCACACAGCCCGCAAACGAGCTGCGACCATCGCCGAGGTGTCGTGGAAGGTATGGATTACAGATGGGTCCAACTACTAGATTCGTGGGCCTATGACTCTACATGGCTTATGGCGACTCTCTCCGCTTATCGCTCCGCCAATTCATCCCGGAGACAGGGGTTGTGAAACTCCTCAGATTTCAACGAGATGCTTAGCCGTTTCTTCGGTGACATCTTGACGACAACGCAAATACCTCTACTACGTAGGCGGCTTCCTTCCCTCTCCGATACATACCGGGACCGGGTTCGTGATCACCTTAGTGCAACCGACTTCATTAACTTTCCCCGCTTCCGCCAGAGCTCAATTACTGCCTCTGACATTTTTGTCCGTATGTGTCGTTTTGAGGGAGACCGTCACTCAGTTTCCCTCAAGTTCAGTTGCGACAACGAATCTTGCCACCCTCAGACCAAGGAGCATAGTGCCGCCTTTTTCTTGCTTGTGCACAACGCGCCTCCAGCCGGACACGGTCTCGTCGAGAAGGCGACCTTCCGATTATGGCTCTCGAGTTATTTTCACGAGATGCGAGCCAAGCCACCCCAGTGCCAACTGTGCGAGATACCCTACTCTTGCTCGTCATTATCAATCATTCCACTCCCGTGGATTTGGATCGATGTCCCCCTTGGGGGTGATCAACTGTTTTTGTCGTCGACAACACTAACTCTGGAGCAGGGGTTGGGGTCAAACATTGATTACACCCCAACCAGTATCATTTATGTGGGTGGGGAACACCTTTCAACCCGTTTTGAGGACACTTCGGGAAGACAGTGAGCTTGCGACGGGATGGTGAGCTCTGGGTGATCATCTTTGGATCCTGTCACAGAGGACACCCAGCTCACCGACCTCGGAGACAAGGTGATACGTATTCTTCTTTACCGCCTTGATCCACCGATTCCGCCATTATTACAAGCTCTATGTGATCTTTAATCTTATACCCCGGGCACTTTAGTACATTATTTGTATATTACGACTTAACCATGGGAATACACGTTCCCACTTTTATGATCCATATTCTCTTGTGGTAACATTATCTATCCATCCAGTTTAAAAGCACACGGTAATGACCTGAATATACTGTGAATTAAATGGTGTCGTGGCCGCACGAGTCCTCGATTTTGGCGGGGGACAAACAAATATAAACACGGACATATTT
>Ga0307512_10002713_pt1 | contig 21728 bp, 18 predicted proteins | sample 14_EM_MG_FD_200267 | JGI IMG/M metagenome (GOLD analysis project Ga0307512, IMG submission 200267) | Populus trichocarpa ectomycorrhiza microbial communities from riparian zone in the Pacific Northwest, United States - 14_EM | ecosystem: Host-associated > Plants > Roots > Unclassified | place...
GCACTCTTCCATGGAAAGCAGCTCAGAGACCTGCACGTGTCGGCATCTGCCCGCTTTCCAGCCCGTCACCTTTCCCACCGCCTTCCAGAGTGCTTTCTGCTGGTCTCTCCACCGGCTGCAATGGCGGAAGAGGTGCACCCGCGCCTGGGCCGCTGTCCCTTCACATCACCAGCATTTATAGTCCTCTCGGTGGCCGAACCGTTTTAGGTTGACTCCAGTGGGTCCATGCCCGCACTTTAGTCGGTAGAACCTGGCAGCCAGCGACTTCACGCTTGTCATCGGAACAGGTCTCTTGGTCCCCCGTCTTGCCCTTGAGTCTGTAGCTGAAGTGCTTGCTGCACTTGTCGGCCTCCCACTTTGCCTTGGCGTACCCTTTGCTTTGTACAACGGGAGACGTGGGGATCCAATGGCGCTGGTGAGAATAGTGAGGCGACGAGAAGTGGGAAGCACTTCATAATTAAAGATTTAAAGATTATGATAAAATGAACGTGATGTAATTACGTAAGGACTATGGTGTAAGGACCAAATTGAAACGAATGTGATGTGAGGCTCTTCAGATATGGCTGAGCTGCAAGAAACAATGGCAGGTGCCACACCGAGAGCCTATATATCGTGGAGATATGTAGATATAATTTCGATACCAGCTGGCCAGCCTTCACCGCCCTCCTAAGCTAGATCTAGAGTTCGATCCCCAACTAGAACAAAAATAATCAATCAAAAGCGGAAGACTAGAATATACCCATACCTTACTGTAACCGTTCCAATCAGCCTTCATTGCCAACGGCGTTCCAGCTCATAGAAAGCATCATAGTGTTCTTTAGCACAAGTACACATACGGGTTACATTAGATGAGAATTTCAAGGATTTGCGCATATGATTGAGTGATGACTATCGAGCTGTACTAGCAAGGCGTTGATCCATGCATTCTAGAGCCCATCCATGTTTAACGCCCTATCAACGCACTAATCGTATGAAGTTACTTATGTAATACAGCCCGGATAAACAGTTTATAATTTAGCCCACAGTAACCCCATATATCTCCGTCTGTGCTCGGTAACCGCAGCACACCAACAGCTTGACGGGTTGACACGGCGCTAAGGCACTGAGCTAAAATTGACTTCCCAGGTTTGACAGGTCAGGTCCAAATGTTGAATATCAACCTTAGCGGGTGGTTAAAAGTTGCTAATATTTTTGATACCCTGTCGCTTCGTAAATCTATATAGTGTTCTGGACTTAGGACTGATCTCGGGACTAAATACTCTAGCTAATGTATTATTCGAAAGTTTCCGCCTGATGGCCAGACATACAGAGAAAGGCGCTACTTCTCCTCGTTCTACTCCTCCGCTATCACTTCCGGTGATAGTCTTACACCTCCGACAATCAGCATGGTATAGGTTGTTATATTACCACCTTCAGAGCCAACTCACGGAACATCCGCGTTGCTGACTCGCCGGCCGCTCTAGTGACATACTCAAGCAACACTTATACCTACAAAGTTTCCTACCTGCAAGAAGTTAAGATGGGAGGGCCTTAAACTTGGCGGATATTCGTTTATATAACATGCAATCGCATGTGGGCGGTGTCATTCCTGAGTACTGGATCGTGCCCTACAACAGTGGGGCTACTCAAACCAGGCTGTGGTTTAAATGCCAAGTTATTCTTATCATAAGTGGATCACATCGGACAAAAATGGACTACCTCATTGTTTTTAATGTTCTATCGATGTTCTGTATTGTGTACTCTGAACCGCTCTGTTTCCACGGTGTGCTGTTGAATAATAAAAGTACATGGACGGAACTTAAACGGGAATGTTTTGGAGCATTAACCTCCACTTCATAACCACTGAACTATAGGTTAATTCTTGGTATCTTATTACTAAATGAAGCATATAATGATAATCATCCTTCGAAAAGGACAGTGAAAACTTAACAAAAATTGACCAGTGTTCCCACCGGGCCTAGACGATCAGGCTTCACATGTGTACCGGCTTCCCGGCCGCCTGCCCTTAGTGCGGGCTTTCTCTAAAAAGCCCGGCCAGCCCAGATGTTGCATAAATAGTTCTCAGCCTTCGTTATTAAGATCAATCAAGTACAACTAGAGATATTAAATTGACTATCGCACAAAAGTGATCGTCTAAAGAGCAAAGAGAGAGAATGAGAGGCAAATATATACGGGATAGAAGAGGGCATACTCGGCGAAGCCAAGTATCACATCTGGAGACCGATGCCGAGCATCACTGCCGGGGCTAGACCTACTCCTCGGCATGGGGGCTGGTGGCGGCCCATGGGGGCTGCAAGCCACCGGCCTTATGCCCAGTTAGTTCACGGAGTCCCACCTTCCGTGAATGAACCAGTCAGATCAGCCCTCCGTAAACTGACCAGTCCTAATTATACTCAACCAAAATACCAACTACTCTGATCCCAAAGTTATCTATACATGAAGTATGCATGATTTATCGCGCTTTCAACTCCTGGTCTCCAATTTACCATTTCATTAATATTGATAGAATAGTTGTGGAAAAGAAACGATTTTGTGGCGTTTTGTAGGTGTTTTTTTAAAGCAGCTCTATCAATCTTAAAGATATCGTAAACCAAAGACCGGGAATTGAAAGAGCGATACATTTTATATTGTACATGTATACATCACTTTGTGGTTGGACAAATTCTCGTAGACTTAATTAGATCGACCTGTTGTCATTTTTGTGGGCGTAGCCGTGTAACTACTTCGTGAAGTGACTGATCATTTCATGGACTTTGCAGACTCCATCAAGTGACAGGTCAGTTCATGCAGCCTAGTTACTTCGTGGGTTGACTGGTCACTCCGCGGACTGACAGCCTCTGCAAACTGACTTGAACAATCTATGTACAAGAGAATCAGATCACTGGCGGACATCGGCATCGGTGGTACGGCAGGAGTTTATCCGGCGGAGAAACTAAGCCCACCCGAGATCCACCCGAGATCCGACTATACCGCAGAGCCGACCTCGTCCCGGGGCCTATTGCAACGACTTGTGTTGCATCAATAGATCTCAGCCTTCATGGGCGGCTTACTGCATTGGTACTGATACGGGCTGATGGTAGTTAGCCGTCGCTATAAATCGATGAGTACGTACGCATTCGTTCAGAGACTACCGCGCATATACGACCTATGTGGCCCTCTTAGATAGTACAATCAAACTTCTCTATCTCTACTTCTAACAACCTATGTTACTGTATGACCTAGAAGAAAGTCGCTGATACACTGAGGTCTCCGGATTGACTCAAAAGCTGTAGACTCATATTAGTAACTCATACACGAGTTTCCACTCGCCACCGGTATGTCCAATCCATAGATTTCCATACGCTTCCACAGAGCTCCAGGCTCTCTTGTATATAAAGTTAGAGATTCTCCCTTAGATAGTTCAACAGACTTCTTCCTCTTCACATTTACAACAACCTGTGTTACATAAATAGCTCTCAGCTCTCGTATGGCCGGAGATTGATGGCATTCAGCCGGATCTATACATAGATGAGTACGTACACTTTTATACTTGGACTACCATATATATATGGCCTTGTAGCCCACTTATATAGTACAATCAATCAAGCTTCTCTATCATCCTTACTATCTCTACATTGAACAACCTGAGGCGCGGCCCGGCCGAGTGATTTTAGGTGACACTTTCCGGCTGAGCAGAATCACTAAAGCCACTATACCATTACTAGCTATACTAAGACAATTAGCGTAACAAGAGACACCAAAGAAATTATTTTGATGAAAGGAATACTGTGTCAAGGCAATCATACAATGCTAGAATGTCCTGGTGGGAGAAATATAAAAAGAAGAATAGTCCAAATTAACACTTTCGTTTCCTCACTAAGCGCTTCTACGACTTCAACTACACTCGAAATAGAATGTCCAGCCAGTATCTACAGCTATTGTGTCTGCGTTCCACTATTAGGCCTACCAACCCCCGGGCTCCGGTCCTTGGCTGAATACGGAAATTGACACCACACTACAACACCCCATGATCGTCGCTACTAAAACTGCCACTACAATTGCCAATACACGGCTATCACCATAGCTGCCACTAGCGATAGTCTAGACTATTTGTAGTAGTATTACGCACGTCGCATCAGTTTGTCAGCACTAGGTTCCAGCTCCCACGCGATGCTATATTCTAATTACCGAATACCGTTATTAGGCGGTAACTTTGAGGAGCAATAGTCGGTGACAAGAAAACCGGTGAAATGGAGTTAAGCGCTGCCGAGAGCATGGGTGGGCGTAGCTGTAAGCTACATGAAGTTTATGTAAAGCACTATAGATTCCACGTATTAGTGTCCCTACGCTTGAACCCCGGCAAATCCAAGTAGAGTTCTGCTGGTTAGATCTACCGTCTACAGTCGATCAGAGGGTGCTGCATTCAACTGTTCCCAGGCCCAGACAGATTTCATTGCTCGCAAGCTTGCTCGGCGGAGTTTACACAAGCGTAGGGGATTGCGGTTACACTCGACCAGAAATCCTCGTGGATATTAAGGGTTCTGGATAGCGCTAGATTGATTACATTAGATTGCTCGTCATAAAAGCGAAATAAGTCCATGCGAAATTTTCATATGCGACCTCATTCTAATCAAATACAGTGAGTTTGTTTGTTTGAATCATATCGTATTCGACCATTACTGATCATGACATATGTGTTTCTTCCACTGCCCCCCCCCAAAAATCCCAATCACTTCCTCAGGGTTTTCAGCCCTTTGGCAAAGTCGTGAAAGCCGCACCCTTTGCAACCTCCGGGCACATTCCTGCCCCCCCCGCAATAAAGACCCTCCAGATCTCTACCTAGCTCCCCCTAAATACCCTTACCACTCCAAACCGCCTCCCGGTTCCCTTCCAAGGAAAAACTTAATTTGACCCCCATTCCTTAAACCTGCTTGCCCCGCTTAGTCGACACCTTCTTGAAGTTCCTCGCTATCGCCCTCCAGGGTTTCATATGATGTTATCGCAGTGGAATACCCCAACCGTCGTAAGACAGGATTCATAGGTCCGGAACTGAAACTCCCTAGGTCATTCACGGCGCGCTGACCATCATTGGGCTGTAGCGTGGTGGGTAGGCAGATGGTACCAGGCCACACTTGTACTGGTGTTCGCAGTGCCCAAGAAGCGGATCTTGTCCATCGTAGCCGTTTAAAGTGTTTGGGTAGAGTGTGCTGTCCTCAGAGAATCTCTTTATTGAACTCGCTGCGCGTTCATACCCTAAAACCGTATCCTCACTGGCATGTCGAAAGCGTCGTATAACTGGCGTAAAACATCCGAAAAGTACAAATTGCACTCCCAGAAGAGTGACTACCGGTCGGCGTCGATGCGGAGTGGTACCGAACGTTGTGATCGACAAGGTACACTCACTTCCCGGAGGGGAAACGAGCGGACACACGGGAATGCGAAAATGAAGCCACAGTAAAACCCCGCGCCCCCAAAGAGGGGAAAGCTTCGCAAAACCAGGCGGTGAGGTGTGTTGTCGAAGGTGTGTTTAATCCAATACAGTTGGTGCTTTAAGCAGTAGCAGTTGGTAACTTCATGGGGTGCCCGGAGACATTTGATCTCGACGAATAGGCCCACAGTGTGTGGCAAAGGGATTTTGCTATGGTAACGATCCAAATTGAGTAGTAATTAACATTGCTTGTTTAGTTAGCTGTCTGCAGATTCTTTTCGTGGTGCCAAAAGATATGCTAAAGAGACGACATAGACCGATAGGATTGATTGATAAGAGTTTATATTCAACGTGCTGGACTTGCTGGATTAAACTTTGCGTGATCCTGTGAGATTTAGCCCCCGCGAAGACGTCGAACGCCCCACCTTCCAGATTTAGGCTCGGCTAACCGCTTGCAGTGTAACGGCACGGGCCGAGCCGCATTTACTCCGGACATTGCCTGCAATGAACTGCATGTCTCGGAAAAAACCCTTTTTGGAATGCCAAAGTTTGACTCCCAGAAACGCCACAATGGGGAGTGGGGGCTCGGCAACTGCACGGCTCGGCATAATACAAGGTTGTGAACGGTCGATGGTGGCTTTGTATTGTTTGCATGCTCCAAGCCTACAACATGCTTCGTCCACATCGTTGCGACAGTAAGAAGTTGATGTAACGGACGATCACATCTCGTTTAAGGTCAGAGAATTCCAGTCAGTTTAACAATCCTGAGGTTATCTGTCTTAAATAAAGTAACTCGTGTAAACAATGAACTACTGCGTCATGCCGAAACAAGAAACCGCTACTTTCGAAAATAAACTGTCAGCTTACACTGATTGCTTGCAATTATCCCTTCGCCAGTATTGGGCTCACAAAAGGGCCCACTTTCGCGTGCGCTGCGCCTTGTCGCTTATAACAACACAGCCACCCACATAAACCCCCCCCTAGAATATTATGAATTGAAAGATAACTAGTAGAAGCTTCAATTTATGAATTCTTGTGGCAGTGTGACAAGTTCTGTGGTGTTGAGTTGCATATAAATAGCGGTACTTTGGAGATTGTGAGAGTACCATCCTTCAGCCCAGTGGCAACCACCTTCCAACTTCCCATCTACCACACCACAACAACCCTGAGCAGAGAAGCCCTCAGACCTCGAAACCTTAATGTCAACTACCTACCCCCACCACTTATACTCTCATCTCCACCACCCTCACCAAAAAATGTCAAAAAACAATGTGCCAAGCGTCGCATCATGGACAATCACTGTGGCCCAACGCGCACCTCCTCTCAACCTCCACCACCACCTACAGTGGTACAGCATCGACCTGTCATTGTACCTGATGTTTCTTCACTCACTACTGGAGCCCCACCTGCAATGCTCAACCATGACGATAATTATAACTTCTCAGGTGAGGCATATATTGAGCATGCCGTGTCAATCACAGCTGGTCACTCGGCCAAGCGGGGCAAGAACACACTCAAAAAACTCATTCAAAATTTGCCAGATCTTCCTAAGCTTCCCACATTGGAACCTTTACAACTGTAACGGGCGGGGTCGGGTGCAGGTGATATGGATGTTGCAAGACTGAACTCGAAGTGCGTATCGAGAGACAAGGACAAAGACAAAGACAAAGAGTCGAGACTATTATCTCCAAAGTCGTACTGTTGATTGCTATACAAGAGAACGAGTAAAGAGAGAAGAAAAGGAAATCCTCCAACATCAAACAACCTCTCTTTATATACATTTCGTATACTACCTTTGAACCATTCCTCATGCCCCGAAGTACCAACCGAATAATCGCCTCATGATCTTACACACCCGAAAACTCTTCTTATCAGTACAACCACGCCACATCATCCGACATCGCAACACTTCTTTCTACGTCCTCATCTCGTTCTTATCATCTTACATTATTCCCACACCATCCCGGGTTCCTTACGTCCCTCTAGAACCTTCGGCCCCGCTTTCCTTAATGAGTGACCTTCTTTCCCCTGGTTCCTGCACATCTTCTCGCGTACCTTAATGAACATAACCTGTCTTATCCCCGATGCCTTTGGGCCGTGACAGTATCCGCCGCTTAGCTTCGAGGTCCTCCGAGAACCATTCCCAACGGTCCGGGTTTCTGAGGATACTTCTCGTGGACGGCATCGAGGGCTTGGAGTTCATCAACATCCTTCGCTGGTTCTGAAGTCATCTGAGCGTATCCCGTCCACCGTACAAGGTATTGTAACTGATTCCCATACATGCGGGAATCTTCCACCCGCTCCACCTGATACTCCTGATCGCCCTCCACTTCCACTGGCGGGGGTGGTGTAACCACCTGTCCTGGTAGCGGATCATCCGCACCGGGATCCAACAACGAGACATGATGTACTGGATGGATCCGTAGGCTTCGGGGCAACTCAAGCTCATAGGCATAAGGGGACACCTTCCGTATCACTGTATATGGTCCCAGCCGCTTCCAGTCCAACTTCTGGGACGGCCTTGTAGTTCGAATATGTCGGGCATCTGGCCATACCTTGGTTCCCTGCTGCACCTGGGGTGCCGGGAGTCGTTTCCTATTTGCCCCTGCTCCCATGATCTCCTCACTCCGTCGCATTTCTACTCGGAGGTGTTTGTTGATCTGGCGCATCACTGTCTGTACTTGATCGGCGTCGACTACCCTGGAATCTCTCGATTCTTCAGCCGTTTCCTCGAACGTCATCCGGGGGTCCGTTCCTCTAACTGCAAAGAACGCGGAACACTTCGTGGTTTCTGATGTTCCATTATTCGCGGCGAACTCTGCTAGGGGTAGCCACTGTACCCAATCATCTTGTTGATGACTCGTGAATATTCGGAGGTATTGTTCCATACTCGCATTCATTCTTTCTATTTGTCCGTCGGCCTGTGGGTGGAACGCTGTTGACAACCGTCGGTCAACGCCCAACCTTGCGCATAACTGTTTCCAGAATACTGCAGCGAACTGTGGTCCCCTATCCGATATAATTGACTTGGGTAATCCATGTAATCTGACCACATCTTTTAGGAACATCTCTGCCAGTCCTCGGGCATTGACGGTTGTTCGGCAGGGCACGAAGTGTCTCATCTTAGATAATCGATCCACTACTACCCAAATGGCATCATACCCCTCGCATTCTGGTAAGCCGGTTACGAAATCCATCGATATATCCTCCCATGGTTTATCCGGGACTGAGAGGGGTCCTAGTACTCCGAAACTAGCGTGCCTGCTGGTCCGGAACTTCTGACATTCCGCGCAGCTCCGTATGTATCGGTCCACCTGTTTCCTCATTGTCCTCCAGTAATAACGTCGGCTTAGGAGGTCAAACGTCTTACTCCTTCCTGGATGTCCGGCTAACGGGGTATCATGGTGTTCCTTTATCAAGCGTAGCTGTAGCTCCGGATCTTCCGGGACATATTGTTTTCCTCGATAGAATAACCTTCCGTCCTGTTCCGAGCACTCTGCAACTGTGATTTCCTTCAGTGAGGTACCCTTTCGTACTGCCTCAAGTATCCTTTGTACGAGACCATCCTCCCTAGTAGCCTTTCCTAGCTGTTCCTGGATCGGGCGTATCTCTTTCAGATCGTTGGCGAGGATTCTTAATTGTTCCGGAAGATTTTCTGGCTTCAGTACCACTTGTTCCATCGTTTTTAATCTTTCATCCCCCCCCTCAGGTAGGTCTCCAGGCCTTCTTGTTAACGCATCCACCTTACCATTAGATTTCCCGGGTCGATAAACAATTTCATAGTCAAATCTTGACAGGAATTGGGCCCACCTAGCTTGTCTCCGATTCAGAAGTCTCTTTGACATGAAATACTCGAGGTTTTTACGGTCGGTTATGAGTTGCAACATCTGTTCTGCCCCCTCGCATTCCGGTCTCCATTCTTCAAGTGCCTTAATGATCGCTATCAGCTCCTTGTCATAGATGTCATAATTGCACTCCGCTGGTGAATGCTTCTTGGAGAAGAACGCTACCGGATGTAATACTCCCTCATCATCCCTTTGTGATAACACTCCTGCAGAGACGTAATCTGACAAGTCAGTCTCAATTACAACTTCCCTACTATGGTCGAAGTGTCGAAGGGTGGGTGCAGTTGTAAACTCAGATACCATTTCTTCAAAAGCCTTCTGTTGATCTTCAAACCACTCGAAAGGAACATCTTTCTTTGTCAACCTTGTGAGGGGTTCCGCCACGTCTGAATATCTCTGGATAAATCTCCGATAATAGTTGCAAAAACCTAGGAACTGTTAGACTTCAAATAGGTTATTCAATCGGCCGTTCGCGGTTTTCTTTTCCCGTGACCAGTTTCTGACCGTGTCCACCTTATCTGGGTCCATAGAAACTCCCTTCGTCGATATATTGAATCCCAGATATTTAACGGTCTCCTTATGAAATTCGCACTTATCTGGTTTCAAATTGAGTCCCGCTTTCAACAGTCGTTCCATGATCCATTTAACATGATCTTCATGTTCCTCGATTGAATTACTGTATATCAGGATATCGTCTAGGTAAGCGGAGGCAAAGCGGTCCAGGGCTTCTCTAATAGTATTATTAATGTAACCCTGGAAATCGGCTGGTGCATTCGTGGTCCCAAACTGCATTACCAATGGTTCGAACAGTCCATATCTGGTGCGGAAAGCTAACTTATGTTCGTCCCCTTCTTTTACCCGTACCAGGTTGTACGCCCCCCTCACATCTAGCTTAGTATAAATCCTTGCTCCCGCTATTAGGTCTAAAGTTTCTTGGATGAGGGGTAAAGGATACCTATTTTTTACGGTTTTGCTGTTTATATCGCGGTAATCAATGCAGAATTGGAGTCCGCCATCAGGTTTCTTTGCGAACAGACATGGTGCTGCATATGGTGAGGATGACTGTCGTATAAACCCTTTTGTCATATTATCCTCAAGCCATTCTTTCATAACTACCAGGTCTTCTCTGGACATCTTATAAATGGGTCCCCAGGATGTTGTCACGCCTTCCTTAAGTCGGACCTCGTGGTCAATATTCGGTCGATGTGGTGGTAACCGATCAGCCAATACTTTGCTAAATAATGGGAGGATCTCATGATATTGCTTCGGGATGACTTCTTCCAATGGTCTTTCTTTGAGATCTTTCATTTCGATGGCTTTGTTAATGTCATATAATCATTCCTTGAAGATATTCAGCTTCCCTCGTTTTACTGTCCGGAAGAAAGAGGCTCCATTTAGCAGGACAATATTCCCTCGAAAAGGTTTTGGTTTCCGAATATCTGCCGTCCACAGTCTCTTTTCCTCATATACCGGTTCAGGTGGTTCTTCCATAACTCCCTGGACCGTAACGGGGCCCTCCGGACAATGACTCACACAGTATTGAGAACCGAATGTGACAGTATTCGAAGCAAATCTAACCGCAACGTCATGTAGTCTTAGCCATGGGATACCCAATACGATGGGGTAGTGTCACAATTTTGTGATAAACATCGGGATCCTTTCCTTATGATCCTGTATATTCATACCCACCTCCGCCAGGTGGGTGATATCTCCTGATTCGATGGTTCGTCCATCGATAACTTCCACTTGTCTTTTTCTTTAAGTTCCTTCAGTGGTATCTCATGGTGACGAGCAAAATCTTGATCCATAAATGCAATTCCTGTTGCTCCGCAATCTATCAACGCATGTGTTTGTATTACTTGATCATGAATGGTCAGAGAACAGGTTATAACCAAATGTTTCCCTTCCATTGATCCTTCCAATATATCCACTTTGCTAATTGAAAATCGCGAAATTCCAAAACATTGTAAAGCATTTAAATCAAAACTTTTCTTGTCAATTAGGGAGTCACCTTTCCCTAATCGACCCGCTCTTTTCCCTTTTCTTTCGAATCCTCCTTTCCTTCAGCTTCCTTCACCTCTGCCCCTGCCGCCTTAAACGGTCGGGCCTTTTTCCTTGCTGCACAATCTACCGCTCGGTGGTTGAACCCCCCACAGTATAAGCATCTTCTGTCCGCGAACCTCTTCGCCCTCTGTTCGTCCGATATCCTCCTTCTTCCCGCACTGAGATCCATACGCGCTGGTCCCGTATACCCTGCTTCCGTTCCTGCTGGCGCTACTTCGGGTGCCGTCGGGGGCGCTGGTGCTCTTGGTGCGCTTGGTGATCCCGTCGAAGAAGTGCACTTGTGCTGTGCCGCTTTCTCCGCCTTCCTTTGTCGAATTTGGTTGTCCCGTTTCTGGCACAATGTTACAAACGCGGGAAGTTCATCCGGCATATCGGTATGTATGAAGGAGTCCTTCATTTTTTCGGATAGTCCTGACCTCAAGGCATTTCGGAGAGCCGACGGATTCCAATCCAGATCGGCGGCAATAACTTAGAACTCAGCATAATACTGAGAGAACTCGCGGTACATTTGTCTAATCTCCCGCAGGTTCCGTTCCGTGGTGGCCGTTCGGTCGGGGTCCCCGCAAGCTGCTTCCAGGAGTTGTATAAAACCTGTGAGGTCCCCTAGGTCTATTTCCCCATTCTCCCGGATGTGTGGGAGGATTTGGCGCAAGGCAAGACCGCTCAAACGGTTGAATGGGTACCTCATCTTCTACTATTCGTCGGGAAAGCTGTTGGGTTTGTGTCGGATTATCATCTGGAGTTGTGCGATCCATCCTCTCAACTGAGTTCGATCCGACCCTGAAAAGTCCAGGGAGTCCGGAAATTTCTGTCCTCTGTCCTCGTGTCCGTGGGGGGGTGTTGGGGCTGCCCGTACGGCTAAGGATAGCGCATTCACTAACTGCGTCCTCAAACTCACGGCTTCCGCATTGGCCTCCCTCGCGTCTCGTGTCATATTGTCCAGTTCTTGTCGAATGTCGTCATCTGTTCCCTCCACCCGGGGGGTTCTCCGGGCTAGTTCCAATTCGTTCTGGAGGGTCGCCAACTGTGTCTCGTAGGTGGTATGGTCGCACATGATCGGGGGAGGTTGGGCTCATGCCCGGAGGATGGTTATCTGATTCCGCAGGTCTGCTATATCTGCGGGGTGACTGCATCTCTGTTGTATTTCACGTACGGGTTGCGAGTACTGTGCCACCCTGCTCAGGACCTGCTGTGTCACCATCAGCAGTTCGATGTTTTCTGTCTCTGGGGTTTCTCCGAGGTTTGTCTCGAGAAGTCGATTGATGGTCCCTTGGTCTTGTACTGACACCAGGGCCGCTCGGGGTTCCTGTGATCCTGACATTGCAACGGATCAAGCACATTTCCCAGTGCCAAGTAAACTGGTCAAGCTCGGAGGGGGTCGGTGTCGGTGGTTCGACGACGATCAGGGGGATCGCAGGGGCCTTTGCTGTTGCTGCTGCTGCTGGAGCGTGACCCTCGGTTTCGTGGGTTCCCCCACAGTCGTGTCCTTCGCACCAACAGGGAGTATGTATATCGCAGTCAAACCAGGAATGGGCTCCCCAATACTTAGTCCAGCTATTTCCAAATACCGGGTCGTTGATTTTTAGGCCTCCCACGTATCCGGCGGCTTCCGTTCAGTAAAGATTCCATGGGGACATAACGTCTGATTGTTCCCAAAAGTAAGCAGGCAGGCAGATATCGTCTACCTCAATATTCAATAATCCTTCGATGCTCTCGAAGGCGTTCAGTGGCTCGGGTTCGGACAAGGTGCAAGAGGTTCCGGCAAGATCAAACCAATTCGTTCAGGAGGTACAGTTACTGTCGTACTTTTGCATTCGAATATGGAGATCGGTGGGGGTAATTTCGGATATCAAATCGGGTAGACTGTCTGCGGATATCAACGCAATCGTCGCAGATGTGAATCCAGTAACGTTCGGGTCTTAAATATACCCAACAAGAAGAGGAGCAAGGTTCGTGACAATACCTACAACCGTTCGAGGGATGCAGGCACATCCAAATGTCGTAGTTCGTAACTGCAATAGCCGCAGATCGAAATATAACTGTCAGTTTCTTCAAAGAAGTACCAACACAAATCAAGGCAAGGAGTCAGGCAATGTTGACAAAACATCCGCTATCAGGTGCGTATATAGAAGACTCGTTCTAATGTAACGGGCGGGGTCGGGCGCAGGTGATATGGATGTTGCAAGACTGAACTCGAAGTGCGTATCGAGAGACAAGCACCAAGACAAAGACAAAGAGTCGAGACTATTATCTCCAAAGTCGTACTGTTGATTGCTATACAAGAGAACGAGTAAAGAGAGAAGAAAAGGAAATCCTCCAACATCAAACAACCTCTCTTTATATACATTTCGTATACTACCTTCGAACCATTCCTCATGCCCCGAAGTACCAACCGAATAATCGCCTCATGATCTTACACACCCGAAAACTCTTCTTATCAGTACAACCACGCCACATCATTTGACGTCGCAACACTTCTTCCTACGTCCTCATCTCGTTCTTATCATCTTACATCATTCCCACACCATCCCGGGTTCCTTACGTCCCTCTAGAACCTTTGGCCCCGCTTTCCTCAATGAGTGACCTTGTTTCCCCTGGTTCCTGCACATCTTCTCGCGTACCTTAACGAACGTAACCTGTCATATCCCCGATTCCTTTGCGCCGTAACAACAACCAGTTGTCCCTCCTCACAACGCATGGAACCGATTGCCCATGTCATTCTCTGAGCTGGATACCATTACTCCAATTCAAATCTTCTATCTCTTTCTTACCAACTCCATTATGGGACAGCTTGTAGCCAACACCAATTCCTATGCCCAGCAGCAGCTTCTTGGGCCAGAGAAGGAGTGGCAGCGTTACTGGAAGCCAGTTACTGCTCAGGATCTTTATCACTGCCTGGCAATTCAAATTCATATGGGTCTGATTGGAGTTCCTCCTGACAGGTACTGGATGCAAGATGGAGTGTACCTTCCCAAGGATGGATTACCACCAGCCTCCGACCTTGGCAAGACTCGCTTTCAGGAGATCTGCCTCTTCTTTCATGTTTCTCCATACAATTCACCAACTGAAACTCCTGATGGCCTACCTTGTTGGCATTTACAGCTGGATATTCTACTGGAGCAACTGCGGTTTTTTTGCCAGCAGTACAGAGTACCTGGCAGCAATGTTACTATTGATGAAGCCATGATTCTATTCACTGGCAGGTCAATTCACGTTACAAAGATGCCAAACAAGCCAATTAGTCAAGGATATCAGTTTTTCTGTATGACAGAGAAGGGTTATGTCTGGGAGTTCCACCCATCATCAAATGCAGTTTGAGGGGATCCTGTTAATGTAGAATCCCGTCTGTTACAGCTTACAGACACTGGAAAGATGGTTCATCACTTGACTAGACATTTGCACCAAAGGCATCGAAAGCTCTCCTTCAATGTATACATGGACAACTTCTTCGCAACACAACCTCTGCTGGCAGAGCATCATCAGATGGGGATTGGAGCATGTGGCACATGCAGGCAGCAGTTTCGACAATTTCCCAAGGAGCTAATGGTTGGGAAGAATGCCAAATTGCCATATCATTTTTGAAGTGGAGCTGTTAATGATGGGGTTGCAACCCTGCTATGGATGGACAGTTCGCCTGTTACCATGATGTCTACAATCCACCCTCTAAGTGGTGAGAATTCACTGGTACTGAGGATGAGAAAGCATCCACACAACAAGAGTACCAATGCAAGTGGAGCAAATTCCACATTTCTTCCTGGAGAACGCCAGAAAGAGCTTGATATACCTGTTATTGTTGATGCCTACAACCAGCACAAGGTGGGAGTGGATGTAGTTGACCAGTATCGAACCCATTTTGATACCCAGCTCATATTCAGACGACATTGGAAACCACTTTTCTATTGGATTCTGGAGACAGCCATTATCAACAGCCTTATAATCTATCGGGATCTGCCAGCAAACAAAGGGCGCACTGTGGATCACTTTGACTTCCGTCTCTCCATTGTGCATGACCTTCTGCACGCTGGAAGTCCATCAACAATGCAAAGTTCCTCCCACATTCCGGCTTCACAGAAAATCACTCGGCCGGCTCCCCCCACACAATCTGCTCTGCCCCCACTGCCTACCAGGCAAGTTACCAAGCACACCCCCCTGTCCCTCTGCCGAAAGGTACCAGGAATGCATTCCCCACTTTGGATGGAGAGTAGAGTACATTGTTTCCTTTGCAGGTGGAGAAGAAGTCAGGGTGGTAGTGGAGAAGGCATGAAAACCAGCATAAAGTGTGAGGACTGCAATGAGGCTTTATGTTTCACACCCAAACGAAATTGTTTTCATGAATTTCACCATATGTAGAGTATTTCTATTTATTCTGGGGGCATTTGGCTGGATTGTGGTTGTGTGATGTGTATTTTAAAAGCTGGCCCATCTGTGGGCCCAAACCCGGTTACCGGCAAAGGGATAGCCAACACTTTCGAGATAGAATTTAGAAACCGCGAACTACACACAGCACAACCCCTACAAACCAAACCTTAACCAACGATGGAAATTATATATCCAACCAACACAATGGGATCCACAGTCCGGGACTAACCACAGAGTGTGTTCTAGTCAGTTCATGGAGTTGAGTCTCCATGTCATCATTTACCATATCTTATTCCTCAAATTACTTTCGGTGCTACCCCGGCATTATCGTCACCGGCAGCGAAATTCGTCTGCTCCCAAGTAACTCGTCGTGTATTTGCTCGACGGTGCTTTCGATTATAACAGTTCAGTGTTCTCAACCATCCTGTCCGTCCCGAGGGTAGGACGGAAACGGCGCTGTCCGTCCGAGTCAGGATGAGGACGGATGCATAGAATAGCCGGGGGACGCCAAGATGCCGTCTCCGGTTTTCCTGGAGGTTGCTAGCAGATATCCGTTAATGATGAAATTCAGAAGTAGCAAACCGAGTTGAATCATACCGACCCTCAAATTTATGCACACTACGTACCGCAAACTATATCCATTACCATTAGTTCATTCATCTCTAGCTACATGCTTGATGTCGGCCGATGACTGTCGATGCCAGCTGGGGACGGTGTTTTCGCCGTCCCCGGTAGTCCCTGGCCGTCATACCGTCCTGGCTGAGCAAAGACGGGACGGACGGCTGGAGATCGGGGCGGTTGAGAAGACTATTATGACTAGGCTTAGGTGAGGTAACTATTATTATATTCTTTACGACCAAGGTTAAAGGTAAAATCAAGAAAGTAAGCAATGAAGAACGCTACGAAAGTTTTGAATGGTTCCTGAAATTCAGTTCTTAATCAAGTGCTTGGAAAAGCAGAACACTGCAAAGTTTCAGGGTGCATTCTAAAATTAGTGCCATCTCTAACAAAAACCCGGGTTGGGCGTCGGGAAAGTGATGAAAGCTACAAAAGCGATGGAGAGCCACAAAATTTTAAGGTGCATTCAGAATATAAACAATTTTTAAGAAAATTGCGAGTTAAGTATCAGGAAAGTGATGAGAACTGTTGCTGGAAGCCCTAAGGTGCACGGTTGTGACTAGCTCTTTAGACTTCACACCATGACTGCCATATTAGACTTCGCACTCTGCTCTCCCTTCTTCTCGCTTCTTCTCTCTCCACTTGTACCTACAATCAACGCATTCATTCACTTCAACAGGTTATAAGCCCCGCGGTCGCTACTCACTAAATTCACCTACTTTTTTTTCTTTCGATCTTTCCACGACCTTCCAAGAACCTCGTCGACCACAAAGACCTCCGAAAACCTTCTCGATCGCAAAGACTTTCCACGAACCTCGTCGATCATAAAGACCTTCCACGAACCTCGTCGATCATAAAGACCTCTGTTCAAATAGTAATACTTAGAGAAGCTTGATTGTATATTATCTAAGAGTGCCACAAGGCCATATATATATGAGTACAAGTGTGAATGCGTGCGTACGCATCTATGTATAGACTCTTCAGGCGGACAGTAATCTCCGGTCATATGAGGCTCACCTCCGGCCATACGAGACTCATCTCTGGCCATACGAGACTCATCTCTGGCCACAGAAGACAGAGACCTATCATGCAATAACCTCCAAGAGCCATGCCTACCGAGTCCTTCGAGACCGATTACGGCAACGTTCCGAAATTGACTAAGTACAACTACTCCATGTGGGGTCGCTGCTATCAATCCGAGCCTGCAACAGGGAGTTTATATGCTGAAGCGACGCGTGTCTTGGCAAACATAAAAGGCAATTAAGTCAAGAACAACGACATTAATCAGGAAGCGGACAGCGGCGATCGATTTCTACCATCGAATTGACTCTGGGACGAGACTGCTAGCATACCCGGACCATCGGAGGAGAGTGGGCGCATCAGCATAAGAGACCGCATACAGAGATCCACGCAATTTGAGTGGGTTTGCGAGAAGGCTAGGCAGAGGTAAAAACAAAGAAACTTCGAAACAACTCAGCAATCGTGATGGAGAGCAACATGCAGGCATTCGTATTCGACTTCTAGCATTGAACTGACCCCAGAACGACACCTCCAGCCCCTCGGGACGAGCAAAGGAGGCCGGGCTCGAGCGACCCGACCCCACACCAAGCAAATCAGTCGCGATGGTTAACAAAGAGGGTAACATTCCTACTGGAGATATGATCAAAGAACCCACAGTTGAGAGAGACATGCATATGGCGGAAGCAGGAGAGGCCAGTGGTGCGGCTGGCCAAAGGTTGGGAAAGACAACATGCGTGTCCTTTGTGGCTGCAAGCGAGTAGTGCGAGCGTAACAAGAATGGGAATAGACTGAGAAACGAGACCTCAGAGCCAGTGAGCGCACCGGGAGACTGGAGGAGCTGAATTCAGCGAATAGTGAGGCAACAGGCGCACGAGGTGACTCAGCTGCACCAAACAATTAACAGGATGGCTAGAATAATTGAAGCGCACGTGGCGCGTGAATAGGCGCAATGGCCTGGCATGGAAGAACTTCAGGAGAAAAGGGAGATGAAGTGGCATAAGCACCACAAGGACAATGTACTATGGGGGACTGGCATCGCGAACGTGACTGCGGAGGTGCTGGCAAAAGCGAGAGTATGTGAAGCAACCCTGACCCAGGGAGCGAGACAGGAAAGAAGAGATGAGACCGCAAGGTAGGACGGGGGAGGCCTCAAGGCCTTATGGCATGCAGGTGCAATGCAGGATGGAGAGCCAGAGAAGTGCCAGCCGCAGCAGCAACCAAAACCTTAACCCAAACTGCAACTCACACTGCAGCCTGAACTGCGACACAAACACAAACCTAACATAAACCAACACCTATTGCTGTGACAAAGTGAAAGACAGACCAATCGCGAACACAGAGTCGGAAGACACTGGCAGGCCTAGGCCCCGCCCCGACGACTGGATCAAGCATGGGAGTGAGATGCCTAGTTTCAAGCAGAGACGATTGCTTGCCACCCCACAATAAGATGAACCAAGAAATTGCGTCAGCAATCAACAGATGGTCCAGCTTGACTGAGGGCTAGTGGAAGCGAATTGGCGGGCGGGAATTGACCGACGGCTAGTGGGGGCGAGCAGCAATGGCCATCGGCTGGCAAGGGCGAGCAGCAATGGCCATCGGCTGGCTAGGGCAAGCAATTTGGCCGACGGAAGGGACGGAAGATGGTGGCCGAAACCTTGAGCTTGAGCTAAAAGTTTAAGCTTGAGCAAGAGCACGGGCCCGGGCCGGAGCAAAGCACGAGCACAACCAAGAGTCGGAGCAAGCGCCAGAGCCAGTGCTCCGCCAGAAGCCCAGCCCGGGCCACAGCCCGAGCTCGAGGTTTTGCGCCAGAAGCCGAGGGATGGGAGGGAAGTAAGGAGGCCAGGAGCGAGGGAGAAGGTATATAAAGAGGAGCGGAGCGGCGGGGGTTGAGGCAAAGCAGCGCATCCAGCTTCAAAAAACAAACACACAGCATCTTCTCATACTCTCTCATACTCTCTCATACAAACACTTCTCCCGCACTTCTTCTCACTGCCCCCCCCGATCCAAAAACGCGAAACAATGTCATCAAACTCCAACCTCACCTACAGCCAGTCAAGCAACGGAAGCCAGGCCTCGGACCCCGGCAGCAGCAGCGGCACAGGTCGCCAGCTCCGCAGCAGCACCCGCGGACACGACACCGCCCCAGCGTCCCAACAGACGCAGGGAGACAGCCAGGCGACCCCGCCCAACACCCAGGACACTATCCACCTCGCGCAGAACAGAGCAACCGCCCCGAGCACACAGTAAGGCACGAGCGGTCAGAACACACCTGATGTCGACATCAACGTCGTACTCCGAGCCCTCACAGCGGCTCTCGAAGCCCAGCGCGGACCAGGCCCCGCAGCAACCCCGAGCACGCATGGCATAGCAACCACGGGCACCGGCGCGATAGCCGAACTACCAGGTAATGACCCCATGCACCTTTCAATCGAAGAGATATTCCCAGCATTGGACACAGCAGTCGTGCAGTCCATATACACAAACAAGTTCCAAGCCGCAAACCTCCTGATGCTCGAAGCTTCATTCACCTACAAAAAGAAAGGCCCACAATTTTACTCTTTTGGCACGGGAGAAGCCAGCCTCAACCTCTCCACGACCTGCAAAGACGTCGACCTCGTGGAATACGAATTGATATCCCACCTGATGCGCCCATTCATGGTCTATGGCGTAATCATATGCACATTCGCACCGCCACCGCAAAAGCTCCCACTCGCCTTCGCCATCATGACGTACGTACATACACTCTACGAACACCTCCGCACCCACACATGGGACAGTGTACGGAAATTCCACATCGTATTCCACCAGAAGAGAATAAGCCGAGGAGTATACGAACCATCAGGCTGGAGCACCCCAGACCACGGCCTCGAGACGGCCCAACTCTTCAAACGTATGTCCGCCGATAATGCCCGCCCCACAAAACGAGCACACACAGCTGGGGCTCCGCACGGCCCAGCCAACCGCAGCAGCTCCAGCGACGAGATATGCAACAATTACAACAAAGACACCTGCACCTACCCAACCTGCCGCTACACTCACGCCTGCGTGATATGTGAGGGACCTCATCCAGCCACACAGTGCAGCCAAAAGCAAGGCGCGCCTCTAAGCCAGCGCATATCCCGGCGGCCATAGGGACCTGCAGGGCCCCCAACAGACAAAAGGACGACGCCCCCGTGGCTCCGGAGCCATCAACTCGAGTTTCCGTTCACACTCATAGACACCTGCCAATCAAACGTCAGAAACCGCGGACCTCTACTCGAAACAGGATGGGATCATTGGCTACAGGACCACCCAAACCCTGGCCTACGAAACACGCTCATAGACATAATCCGCTACAGAGCGTTCATCGGCTATACAGGCCCCCCGCAATTCATCCTCGGGGAAAACTTGCCATCTGCGCTCAACGACCCCACTTCAATCACGAAAGACATCGAAAAACGCGCGTCCACCAGCCAAATCCTCAGACTCACAACCCCGCCAGCCAAATACATAGCATCACCACTTGGACTGGCACTGAAGCAAGATGGCACCTGGAGGAGAATCCACCACCTATCATCGCCAAGCGGGCACTCAGTCAACGACTATATACCCCAAGCGTGGGGGACACTCACATACACGCGATTCGACGACGCCGTAGCCGCGGTACAGGCCTGCGGGCCCGGAGCAGTCTTAATCAAACGAGACCTCGCAGACTCATTTCGCCACATCTCGGTGCACCCCGACGACTGGTGGCTACTAGGTTTCGGCTGGAAGGGAACCTGGTGGTGCGACCAGTTCCTTCCATTCGGCTGCCGCACATCGCCAGCCATCTTCGACCTCTTCGCATCGGCCTTGGAATGGATCCTCCAGACCCAACAGGGTTGGGAACATACACTCCACTTCTTTGACGACTTCCTCGCCATCTTCCCGCGCTCCGCAGCACCAGACGCACCAAACAGGTACAAAGGAGACTTCAGTCAGATCTGCAGCAACCTGGGATTCCGAGTCAAAGAAGAAAAGAACGAAGAGGGACACTGCATCAGATTCCTCGGCATAGAAATCGACACAGAAGCTATGGATGCACGCCTGCCGCCCGACAAGCACGAGAAAGCAACGGCACTTGTCAACTCCACTGTAACGGGCGGGATCTGACGGAGGTGATGTGGATGTTGCAGGACTGAACTCGAAGTGCGTATCGAGGGGCAAGAATCAAAATATGTTTCAAAGTCGGACTATTGCTTGCTATACAAGAGACCGAGTAAAGAGAGAAGAAAAGAAAACCCTCCAACACCATCAACACTCTCTTTATATACAATTCGTCTGCCACCCTCGAACCATTCCCCATGCTGCGATGTACCATCCGAATCTCATCCCATGATCTTACACACCACTCCGTTATTCCTTATCGTAACAACCACGCCACCTCACCTCACGTC
>Ga0307512_10002714_pt1 | contig 21723 bp, 26 predicted proteins | sample 14_EM_MG_FD_200267 | JGI IMG/M metagenome (GOLD analysis project Ga0307512, IMG submission 200267) | Populus trichocarpa ectomycorrhiza microbial communities from riparian zone in the Pacific Northwest, United States - 14_EM | ecosystem: Host-associated > Plants > Roots > Unclassified | place...
GACTATCCTAATAGTCAAATCTCGTAGCGTCCTGAATGCACCTCCATAACTGCAGGTGCTTTCAGGAGCATCTGAGAATGCTCTTGCAGAGTCTGAGGAAGAAACGGCGAAACTGCGATCGGAGGGCAATGTGCAATGCGACGCATGGTATTGACGCCGGGCGCGGAGTAATCTGCTACCGGGGTGTCGCTGACGGTTCTGACGGAGCGCGTCCACTCTGACGGAGCCATTCCGCCCGGACGGAAATGTTTTTTGCTGATGTCTTTTCTATTGTTTTCTCCCTTATCCTTCTTTGGACCTTTGCCGCCTTCCCCACCTTTGCCACCCTTCTTTGCAAAGATCAGAGCTTCAGGAGCGAGCCCATTTACTCTCTTGATTGCAGCTTCCATTTGGACGAGCTTCGTGACGATCTCATCAGGCCTGGCGGTCATCATGCAATATTTGTCCATCATGAGCTCAAAGAAGACTCTCCACTCATCATTCCTTCGGATCCTGCGATGGACATAGATGATGTCCTCCTGCTCACTCATCTTGGGGATTGTCTTTGCATGTGCGTCGGTGTTGGTGTGAGCAGCATCAGTGCTAGTGGACGATGTTGCTGTCGGTCCTGCACAGAGATTGTGATCGTTGATTCTCCAATCAATCCGCAATGCGTAGGTGTAGACATCCCCACAGTCATGTAGATTGATGCTCCAAACGGCTTCTCTGATCTCGAAGATGTTGAGCTACAACCTTGACTTGTAGGCTGATGCAAGCTTTTCCAAAAGCGGCTTCGCATCGTCGACGACCGTACATTCCGCTTGAATCCACAGCTCCATGCCATGCAGGATCGTCCATCTGGCAACACCGTGGCGATTCATGCGGTCTTTGAAAGTGGCCTGCTCTCTGGCGGTCGCGTTTGCTGCTGGCTCTTCAGGCTTGTCATCATATCCTTTGATGATACCATACACCTGCTTCTGCTTGAGAAGTAGGGCCATCTCGGTTGCGCATTGTGCATAGTTTGTGCCATTAAACATGGTGATGGAGATCGTAGTCGAACTCATCCTGCACAATCATTTATTACAATCGTCTGTTATTGTAGTCTATCGGACTGTATGGGAGACTCCCAGCAGCCCCCGGCAGAAGCATGGCGAGATGCGTAGTATTTGCTTCGCTTCTGGAGATGCTTCTCTGTGACGATGTTGACCACCACTGATTAAATGAAGTGGAAGGGTTGATCGTCAGTTCACTTCTACATGCAAGGGCTCATAACCTGTTGTACGGTGGCGCATGCTCGAGCAAGTGAGTGCGTGTGCGGCGGAATGCGACGGTGTGGCAATTGTATCGTGTAATGTGACATGTTGTATTGACAGAAGGTCGATCAATGACTAATGGCGCTAACTACACACGAGGCTAGTTACATCATAGTCCTTGGCATAGTGATATCTGTACTCCCAATCAGCTCAACAATATTCACACACGACTGCTCACTATTCTCCCATACAACTACTCTCAGTGACATTCTCCACCAAGCAACATATTGAACCTGGCAAAAACATATTGACCCATTCTGACCTACCTTTTCTTGTTTCACTTATTGGTTCTTGTTTCGAATGCATTGACCATCATCAATGGATTTTCAGACTTTGTGTTTGACCTCTGTGTTGGCCGAATCTATCTGGGAACATTTGGTGCGGAACTCACATAGAGCTACTCTGGGCTTACTGGATCCTCGATGCCATCGTCTAGCTCTACATCAGATTCATCATGTGCCTCCTAGTCATCTTCACATTCATTTGGATTATCGCCGTAACCATCCCAGTTGAACTGATCCTGGGTGTCGGAAATACTTCCATGTGCACTTTCCTCATCAATTATTGCGGGATGATGGTCAAACGCACTGATTCAGAGAACAATTAATACTTGAGTTTGTCCTGCAGGAAGGTACTTTACAAACAACGCTGGCGGTAAAGGTGATCTTTCCCACAATGTATATGCAGCGGCACCGTCATGTTGAAAGTTTGAGCACGATGCGTTGACAATCTCTTCAGTTTTCGAAATCTATCGAATGGTTGTCATTCGCTTCTTGGTGTGCGAGATTCATTCAGTGTAGCATGTAGTGTTAGCAACGGTTCCGGACCGTCACTTCGGGTCCGGGTCGGGGTCAGAACCGAACCGTTGCCAAATTGGCGGTCCGGGTTGTCAATACACCCGAATAGTCAATGCGGGTCCGGTTCGATGCAAATCTCCAAACCCTTGTGAATTGGGCGGGTTGTCAGCGGGTCACCCAGCGGGTCCGTCTGTAGATTTATATAATGTTCTTGTTTTTGCATTTGGATACGTGTATATTATCACAATTAGGTATTGAACAGCCAATAATCTCTTTTTGCATGTGTTGCAATCTGCGACATCGATTATTTTGGAATACATGTTTCTCCTTTTGTACGTCGCATTTTTGGCTATAGACGCAGTCAATAGTTCAGTTATGAGCTCCTTTATCCGCACAAAGCCTTGATCACACTATATGCAAGAACAAATACTGTTGACGCTCCGTTGACACTCAGTTGCATCATGAGGTAATGTATGTGTCTTGCATTGTTTCAAATGAAAAGGCTGCCACGACATCGTCTATGAATTATTACCACATTACGACACTTAGATTACCCAAGATCCAACATCAACAATCGTTGACACTCTATCGACTTTCATTTTCAGGATGGGACAGGAAGCGTGTCCGTATTGTTTTGATCTTGAAAGGCAGCCAATGCCTCGTTTATGAATGGCTGCAACTAATCACCACTGGGGTTACACAAGATGAACAGCCAAAAATCGTTGACGCTCCGTGGACGCTCATTTCCAGAATGGGGCAGTGACAGTGTTCTATCCTGTTTTGCCAAGGAAGGCTGTCATTAAGTTGGTTATGGATAGCAGCGACCAGGTCACATTTCAATTACCTTACTTACAAGACTAAAAATCGTTGACGCTCCGTTGACGCTCATTTCCAGGATGGGGCAGGGAGCCTGATACTATCGTTTTTGACTTGGAAGGCAGCCAATACCTCGTTTATGAATGGCTGCAACCAATCACCACTTAGGTTACCCAAGATGCGCAGCGAAAAATCGTTGACGCTCTGTTGATGCTCATTTTCATAATGTGGCAGTGATCGTGTCGTTTACTCTTTTGCCAAGAATAGCTGCCAGTATGAAGGTTATGGATAGCACCAACCACGTGACCTTACAATTACCGTACTTACAAGAGTGAAAATTGTTGACGCTCCGTTCACGCTCATTTTAATGTACCATCTAGTCAAGATCTGCTGCCGCTAACAATTGCAATCATAAATATCTGAACTTTGTGGATGCCTTTCAGCGTGTTCAGGACTTGGCTCTATGGAATAGCTGGGCCGAGTAATATTCCAGCATTAGTCGCTCTCATCCGGTTAAAATTTATACATCTTGCCATATAATGCATACTGCCCACTATGGCTTTGTTTATTAACCATTATTCTCATGCGACTGGTCAATATTCATCCATAATACATCTCAAAATAAAATGCTCGGTCAAATTACATGATGAACTTGGCAAGAATACATTGACGCATTCTGTCCGACTTGTTCTTGATCCCCTTATTCCACCTCGTTTTGATTATATGGACCGTCATCAACGCTTTTTCGACCTTCTTCCGTGATCGTTGTGTAGACCGAAACCATCCAGGAAGATTTGGTGCGGCACTCGCATTCCTCTGCACCGGGGTTTCTGAATCCCCACTGCTGTTGTCCAGTTGCATATCGGAGTCATCCTCTGCCTCCCAGTCGTCTTCGCAGTCATTTGGATTATCCAAGTCCCAATTCCAGTTAAGCCAATTTTTGGTGTCTGAAATGCTTTCAGGAGAGCGATCCTCATCATCTTTGGCAGGATGGCGGTCGATTTTTTTGATTTGGCGGTCATTCAATACTTGCATTCGGCCTCCAGGGAGGTCCTTGCAGACAAAGCTGGTGGCACAGGTGATTCTTCTGAGAATGAACATGCAGCCGCACCATCATGTGTAAAGATCGACCAGGATGCTTTGATGATCTCCTCAGTGTCTGAAATGTATTGTACGGCTGTCATTTGTTCATTTTCAGCGCGAGATTCCATCTGGGTAGCTCGTAGGTTTTGGCTACCCTGCCACATCTCCACAAAGTTGCGGACCTTGGCCATTCGATGCAACTTTCTTTCCTCCGCCTCTGTCTTCATCTCCATGTCGATATCAGTGCTGCTTGAATCCAATACCTGGTCATCGGCAGCCAGTAATCTGTTATTGGCTCGAGCGGACTGCCTTACTACAACATTCTCGCGAAGAGTCTCGCCTGTGGTTTCCGACTGCCTCCACCCAATCACATCTCGCCCAAGGGAACAACTGGCCTCCACTCCCACACTGTGAGGTATGATAGAGAATATGTCCTGAGCCACATTGGAAAGATCGGTGTACTTTGATTGCGATTCTTCTTGCTACCGCCACCAGTCGGTGATATCCGGTAACCAAAATGTTCTACTAATCTCCATTGGGTCGGACTGGTAATCATTGAGATTCGGATCAATTTGCCCCCAGTTGTGTGGTAATTCAGGAGGTGAATTCAAAAAGAGGCTTGCGGCTGTCAATATGCGTGCTGCCCGATCGCTTCGTCCAGGTGTTGTTTCGGCCACATTGATAGGCTTTAGGTATTCTTGATCATCGCAGGACAAATCATACGGATCATAAGATGATTGACCAGATCTAGAAGCCATTGCTGAGAAGCTGAGATGCTTGTTCGGTATGTTTTTGGATTTAGTCACCGGCAAACGTCTGTGCTTAGCGCAGTATCTGTTCTCCACATACTTCAGCACGGCCTCCTGGTAATGGGTAGTATAACAAGTCTCATCTTCAGGATTAATATCCATTCCCTGGTCCCACTTCCTGAACAATTGCAGCTTCCGGAAAGAATCAGGGATGTGTGCCGATATGAGGAACCTACTAGTAATTGGAGTCACTTCAGTATAATATTAGGAAAGCTTCTGACGTGCAAACTTCACAGCAAAGAATAAGTCTTCCTTCCATGGTGTCTTCTTCTTGGCCAAAGCTCGCATCACGCCATCCATGTGATCAAACATGTCATTGTAGACAGTAATGACATGATGCAGAGTAACAGTATGCCTTTTCAACATCCACGGGGTCCAGTACCGGAATGGCCGTAAAACTTCCATGACATACTTGAAAATAGTCCAGTCATCCGGTGTTGTGACGAGTAGCCAGTGATCGCTGTAGTCTGGGTTTTTAAGCAACTCGCTTGTGATTTTCCGTGATCGGTAGGCGCGCTCGAGCAGCTCCAGTGTCGAGTTTCAGGGTGTCTTCAAATGGATAATGGGTAGTACTGCGATCCCGACTTTGGCTTTTTGGCAGTCAATGAACTCGTTTCGACGACCATGTGTCAGCGTAATCAATACAGCAAGCATTCTCTGCTATATGAAGGTCAGTTTCAGCACTCTCAAAATATGTTGAAATACGTACTTTCTCAATTATCTTTGCTGAACCTGGTCTCCTGGCCGACACCTTGTTGATTCTAGCATTGCCCTCTTTTCGAAGTCTTTGACTCTTCCCAATGTGTGTGCATTTATTCCCTCCAAATTGCTGATCGTGCTCATGGGCTTCCCAAGACTTGGTGCGGTCTTTTACACCTAGAGTGCTCATGAATGTACCCAAAGCAAGCTGAATGACGTGCATCATGCATGGTATGTGGTTTCTCAATGCGGGCCACTCGATTCCGGAGGCCTCAAGGGAAGTTTGTAATTTGCAAGTCATTGAGTAATTTGATGAAGCGGTATCGGTCGTAATTCCAAGGAAACCACCATTAGTCCGCTCGAAACTGTGAAGGACTTACTTCAAATGTCCAGCTAGCCGTGCTCCTGCATGCTGAGCCTTGACCTGTAATCGTTGATGAGCTTTCGAAATAGAAAAATACTGGGCTATTAACCTCATCGAGCTCCAGTTGTACTTCTCGCTAAGCAAAATTTCTATCCATATTATAGGTAACGAGTGACGTCATTGCTAATTTGTTCGTCGATGTCCATCCATCTAAAGCTAAACTTACTTTGTTTCTTGATGGCAGTAGCTTCTTAGTTGCATCCACTGTCAGTGTGTATTCCCTCTGGCAAATATTGCTCAGGGTGCTGGCTGACGGTAACCCCAATTTGCTTTGTAATGCATTGTATGACTGAGATAGCTGGAGGTTAGATATTGCGTTCCATGGAATGTGAGCCGAAACAATACCTAACATGAGGTAGCGATTCCAGGTGTCTTGGTGAAATTCGGCAGTTTGAAAGTCCTTTTCTGCCAGTTTAGAGCGTTTTGTCTGTCAATTCAGGAAGTTTATTTAAAACCTGTATGGTAAATTTGAATTTCCTTTGCGAACTTACAATTGGAATACCTCGACATCCTTGCCGCTTGAGTATGAACAAAGCTGTTTCATCGACCTTTGAACTAGCCAATTTGGTTACTTCTGACACTGTTAATTCGTTTAACTTTGCGATATGCGCTTTTGCCAGCAAGTGTTTGCCCATTGAGCTGGTTCCATGTTCTGATGAATGGCAAAGAACTTGGTGACAAACGATACATATGATTCCGGGGCTGCCAGTCTCCTCAATTCCACAGTGTTAATAGAATCTCCACGATGGCGTATGTCTAGAGTTATTCCAAGTAATAGGCCGCTTCGTCGATGTCCACCCATCTACAGGCAAATTTACTCTATTTCTTGTTGGCAACTACTTCTTAATTGCATATACTGTCAGTGAGTATTCCCTCCGGCAGATGTTGCTACTAGTTCAGGCAGACAGTAGCACCGACTCACTGCGTAATGCTTGATATGACTGCCATAGCTGTTGGGTTGATATAGCGTTCCATTGAATATGAGCCGAAACAATCCCCAACATGAGATAGTGATTCCAGGTGTCTTGGTGAAATTGGGCATTTTCAAAGTCCTTAGATGCAAGTTTGGAGAGTTTTGTCTGTCAATTCAGTCATAATAGATTAGATATAAATGTCGAAAATGAATATCCTTTGCGAACATACAATTGTAATTCCCTGACTTCCTTGTCTCTTCAGTATGGCTGTAGCTGTTTCATCGACGGTTGAACGAGTCAATTCAGTGACATCTCACTCTGTTAATTTGATTAACCTTGCAATGTGCACTTTTGCCAGCAAGTGTTTCCCCTTTGAGCCGGTCCCATTTCCTGATCGATGGTGAAGAACTTGATGACAAAGGATACAGATGATGCCAGGGATGCTTAGTGTTAGCAACAGTTCCAGACTGTCAGTTTGGGTCCGGGTCCAGGTCCAAACTGAACCGTTGCCATATTGGCGGTCCGGGTTGTGATTAAACCCGAACCGTCAACTCGGGTACAGGTCGATGGTGAACTCCCAACCCGTCTGAATTGGGCGGGCTGTCAGAGGGTTGCCCAGCGGGCCCATCCAGTGATTCATATAAGGCTCTTGTGATTGGAGTTTGTTAATAGTATCCTATCGAAATCGCATTTTCAACAACCAATGATATGTTTTGGCAAGCTTTGCAGGTTGCAATATCGATTAATTTGGAATCGGTGTTTTACCTTTGAGAAACTGTATGTTCGCGTATCAGGGCTTTCAAAAATTCCGTTATGAACGCAAAGATTCACACGGTTCCTTGATTACCAAACTTGGAACAAGCAAAACTGTTCACACTCCGTTGACGCTCATTTTCAGGATGCGACAGGAAGCATGTCAGTGTTGTTTTTGCCAGTCAAGGCTGCCAATATTTGATGAATGGATGTCTGCAACCAATCGGAATATAAATTACCCAAGATGCGAAGTTAACAATTGTTGACCCTCTGTTGATCCTCATTCTCAGGATGTGTCAGGGAGCATGTTGCTGTAGTTTTACCCACTATAGGCTGCCAATATCTGATAAATGGATGTTGGTTGCCAATCAGAATATAAATTATCCAAGATGCGAAACTAAACATTGATGACGCTCCGTTGATGCTCATTCTCAGAATGGGGCGGAGACCGTGCTGCTGTCTCTTTTGTATATAGAAGCTGCCGATACATTGGTTGTGCATAAGAGGTACCAAATCACTATAACTACGCTACTTACAAACCGACAAATCGTGGACGCTCCGCTGACCATCATTCTCAGACTGGGGCAGTGACTGTGTTGCTGTCTCTTTTCCTTGTTAAAGCTGCCAATACATCGGTTATGCATAAGAGCCACCAAATCACTGTTGAATTACCGTACATACAGATCCACAAATCGTTGACACTTCATTGACACTCATTCTCAGAATGGGGCGGTGACCGTGTTGCTGGCTGTTTTGCCTATTCAAGCTGCCAATACATCGGTTATGCATAAGAGCGACCAAATCACTGTGTAATCACAGTACGTACAAAACCACAAATCGTTGACGCTGTGTTGACGTTGATTTTAATGTGTTGTCCATTTAACATCTGCTGCCATCGATAATAGTTTTCATCATGATTTGAACTTATTAGTAGTTTTCTGACAGAGCGAGACTTGGCCCTGTGACAAAGCCGAGTGCAGTAACATTCTTGGACTGTTCGCTCTCACACAACTAAAATTTATGTATCTTGCCAAAAGCTTCATCGCGCCTGCTATACATCTGTTTATCAACCGATATTCACAAGCTACTGCTCACAATTCGCCCATAATATATCTCTGACTAAAACTCTCGGTTATGATACATAAAGAAGCTGGTGAAACATTGATGCATTCTGTCCTACCTTTTCTCCACTCCGTTATTCCTCCTCGTTTCCATTGAATAGACCGTCATCAACAACGTCGCAGCCTGTCTCTTTGACTTCTGTGTCACCCGAATCAATCCAGGAACATTCAGCGGGCCGGTCACAACCTGCTGCCCTGGTCATTACGGATCCTCGATGCCATTCACTTGCTCTATATTAGATTCAACGTCCGCCACACAATCCTCTTCGCTGTCATCTGGATTATCTAAGTCCCCATTCCAGTCGAGCCACTCTTCAGTGTCCAGAATGCTTTCAGGTGCGCTATCATCATCACTTTTGACTGGATGACGGTTGATTTTTCAGATCCGGCAGAGATTTAATATTTGAGTTTGTCCTCCAGGGATGACCTTTGCAGACAAAGGTGGTGGAAAAGGATATCTTTCTGACAATTTGAATGCAGCAGCACCATCATGTTGAAAGACTGACCACGATGCTGTGATGATCGTTTCCATGTCAAAAATGTATCCCACGGCAGTCATCTTTTTGTTTTGAATGTGAGATTCCATCTGTGTAGTGCGTAGGTTTTGGCTCAACTGCCACATCTCGAAAACATTGTGAACCTTCGCTATTCTGTGCAATATACTTCTCTGCTCCTCTTTCTTGATTTCCGAGTAGTTTTCAGTGTTTGTTGTATCCAATTCTGGGTCAGCACCAACAAAAATCCTGTTATTGGCTTGAGGAAACTGCCTGACAACCACTTTTTCGCGAAGGGTCTCGTCTGTGGTTTTTGACTGCCTCAACCTGAAGAAATCTGGGCCAAGGGAAAAACTGGCCTCAACTCTGACACCATGTGGTATGATATAGGATATATCGCCCGCCACATTGGAAAGATCGGCATACTTTGAGTGGATTTCCTTCTGTTGACACCACAAGTCGGTTGTCTCCAGCAACCACAATGTGCTGCTGATCTCCCTTGGGTCGGGGTGGTGCTCATTGACATTCGGATTACTTTGCCCCTGGTTCGTTGGTGCTTCAGGCGGCAAATTCAAATAATGCCTGGCGGCAGTCAATGGATGTGCTGCGCAATCTCTTCGTCTGGGTATTGTCTCGGCCACATTGTTAGGCATCAAGTATTCTTCATCATCGCTGCATAAATCATTTCAATCAAAGAATGATTGACTGGATGCTGAAGCTGTTACAGAGGGGATGAGATTGCTGCTCAATAAGCTTTTGTGCTTATTGACTGGCACACCTCGATGTTTGGGAAAGTATTCATTATCCACATACTGCAGAAAGGTCTCTTGGTATTGGGTAATATTGGATGTCTCGTCCTCAGGATCAATATCCATTCCCTTGTCCGACATTCTAAATGATCGCAACATCCGAAATCGATCAAGGATCGGTGCAGAAATGACATGCATGCCCGTCATTGCAGTGACTTTGGCATGGTATTTGGGCAATCTCCGTCGAGCTAACTTCACAGTGAAGGACAAGTCTTGATCCCATAGAGTCTTCTTCTCAGCCAAAGCTCGCATCACGCAGTCCGTGTGATCGAACATGGCATTGTACACTGTGACAACGCGATGCGATGTGACTGTAAGCTTTATTGACATCCACAGGGTCCAATATCGAAATGGCCTCAATTTGTCCAGGTAATACTTCACAATGGTCCGTTCATCCTCAGTTGTGAGAAGTGGCCGGTGATTAGCGTATTTTGGATGTTGGAGCCACTCCCATGTGAATTCCCGTGATCGGTAGGTGCGCTCAAACAACTGCAGTGTTGAGTTTCAACGTGTCTTCACATCCATAATCGGTAGTACTGCTATGCAAACTTTGGCATTTTGACAGTCAATCACATTGTTTTGACGACCAGGTGTCTGCGTAATCAATGGAGCAAGCATTCTCTGCTATATGAAGGTCAATTTCATGACTTTCAAAATATCTTGAAATATGTACTTTCTCAATTATCTTTCCTAAAGCTGCTTTCATGGCCAACACCTCATTGATTCTAGCGTTGCCCTGTTTTCGAAGTCTTTGACTCTTCCAAATGTCTATGCGTTCATTCTCTCCAAAATGCTGATCGCGCGCCTGGGCTTCCCAAGACTTGGTGTGGTCTTTTACACCAAGAGTGCTCATGAATGCACCAAAAGCCAGCTGTATAACGTGCGCCATGCATGCTATGTGGTTCCTCAAAGCAGGCCACTTGATTGAAGAGGCCTCAAGTGTCAATTGCAGCAGCAATCAGCATTCGAAACAGGAAACAAACAGTCGATCACCCTCATCGAAAGCTAGTAGAACTTTGCGCAAGGCCCAATATTGATCCCGTTAGTAAACAATAACTGACATTATGGCTAGTTAGTAAGGTGATGTCCATCTTTGCAAAGCTAAACTAATGTTGTTTCGTGGCGGCAATTGCTTCTAAATTGCATCCACAGTCAGTGCATATTCCCTCCGACAAATGTTGCTAAGAATCATAGTGGACGGCAGCATCAGGTGATTGCGTAACGCCTTATGTGACCGTCGTAGCTCTAGATTTGATAGAGTGTTCCATGGAATATGCGCACAAACAAATTGTAACATGAGGTAGCGATTCCACCTGTCTTGGTGAAGATCAGAAGTTTCAAAGTCTTTAGCTGCCAGTTTGGAACATTCTGTCTGACATTTCAGTCAATATGCATCAACCGGGATGTCAAATATGATCTTCCTCAGCAAACTTACTATTGTGATTCCTCGACTTCCTTGACTCTTCAGAATGGCCAAAGCTGTTTCATCAACAGTCGAACTGGTCAATTCAGTAACCTCTGACTCACTTAATTCGTTTAACTTTGCCATGTGAGCTTTTGCCAGCAAGCGTTTCCCCATTGAGCTGGTCGCATGAGCTGATGGATGGCAATGAACTTGATGATAAACTGTCCATATGATGCTGGCGCTGCCGGTCACCTCAATTCCCCCATGTCAATACAAATGCCATGAAGGTGCATGTCTAGAATACTTCCAACCTATAGGTCGCGTTGAGCCTACATTCATTGAAGCCCACCAAGCATCGAAGATGATTTGCAAAGTATGATCGCTCAAATCACGAAACAAGACAAGCTCATTTTTGGAACAGTTCATAACCTTGAGCAATGAGATGTTGAAAGATTTTGAATCCGAAATGGCCGCAGGTATCAGAACGCTGCGTAATCAGACTCGAAGGACTGCCAAAAATAACGATACAGTAAAGCAGACTGTGGGTTCTTAAATATTGAGTCCACCGCTACAAGTTCAAAAATCAGATCTGTGAAACATTGCTTACATAGTTGTGAAGTTGTATACAAGGACATATTGAAAAGACAGACCGCGTAAGACTCAATTCAGTAACAATGCGATGCAGTTCTTTGCTGTGTAGCATACTGAGCCGCCACAAATGGTGTTGAAACTCGGTGGGCGCTCTATTGTATGAGGCGGACGTGATATTGTCAGTAGCATTCTTGCCCATAAAGGCAGCTAATAGGTTGATTATGGAATCACGTCGTTCCATGGCCCTTAGATTATCCAAGATGCATGACCAATAATCATTAACGCCTCGTTGACACTGATTTTTAGGAGGTGGTAGCGATATCGTCACTAGCATTGTGGCCCATACAGGCGGCCGTTGCATTGATTATGGGTCAAAGGCGATGCACAGCGCTTTCAGTGTCCATGATGCAAGACCAAAAATTGTTCAAGCTCCAGTGATGCTCGTTTTCAGGAGGTAGTAGCGATATCGTCACTAGCATTTTTGCCCATATAGCCAGCCGATGAGTTGCTTATGGGTTAAACCCGGTCCATAGTCCTTAGATTGTCTAAGAGTCCAGACCATGAATCATTGACGCGCTGTTGACACTCATTATTAGGAGGTGGTAGTGATCTTGTCACTAGCATCTTTGCCCATAAAAGAGGCCGATACATTGATTATGGGTCAATGCCGATGCACAGCGCTTTGAGAAACCATGATGCGAGACCAAACAAGTTTGATGCTCAGTTGACGCTCACTGTGAGGAGGTGATAGCAATATCATACTCACCACTTTTGCCCATGGAGGCGGCCGAGACTATGATTATGGGTTGACGCAGTTCCATTGCCCTTCGATTATCCAAGATGCATTGGGAAGAATCTTTGACGCTCCGTTGATGCTCATTTTTGGGTGGTAGCAATCTTGTGAGCTGCATTCTTGCCAAAAAGATGGCCGATGCATTGATTATGAGTCAACGCTGATGCAAAGCACTTCGAGTGTCCATGATGCAAGACCAACAATTGTTGATGCTCTGTTGACACTCATTGTCAGGAGGTGGTAGCGATATCACCACTGTCCATTTTACCCATAACGGCGGCCAACACTTCGATTATAGCTTGATTTCGTCGCAGCGCTGTTTGATTATCCAAGATGTAAGAACAAAAATTGTCGATGCTGCGTTGATGCTCATTTTTAAGAGATCGTAGCTATGTCGATGCTAGCATCATTAGCCTTAAAGGCGGCCAATACTTCGATGATCTGTCACAGCGACGATGTCTTCTGTTTGATTATCAGACTCACAACCCAACAAATCGTTGACGCAGCATTGACGCTCATTGCCAGGATGGGTCAACGAGCGTGTCACTATCTTTTTAACCTATAAACACTGCCACTATGATCACTTTGGAGGGATGTGACTATGCAGCCATTTGTTTGCTGAAAATGTAAGACCAAAAATCTTTGAAGCTTCGTTGACACTCAACTTGATAACATACTAACAGTCAGTGGATGCTCAACAACTGTATGTAAAGATGCATATAGTCGTCATTGGCAGCCAATAAATCGTTTCTATGTATAAACATTTTCATCCAAATGCTTCCAAGCATCTCAATTTCTGATCCACCGCGGAACTCGTTATCTGAGTGAAAAATGATGTTGGCCTATCACGTTCCAGCGCTTTCAGCCGGCAATTTACCGCATATATATCTGTACACTAGTTTTCGATATATTTAGCCCGACTTCCTCACCTCTGTTCATCCAGCTCAATCTCTGCGATATCCATGACCTACCATAAGCAATTTTCAAAAACCCAACCATGTGCACCAGGATTGCGCAGAGAGCAGTGTCAGCAATGGGTCCGGGTAACCTGCCAGCGGTCCGGGTTTGGCCCGCAAAAACGGGTCGGTTTGGTTCCAGAACCGTCCAGAAACCCGACCTGCTGAGTCTTGGCGGGCCAAACCCAGACCCGTACCCATCAACCCGCTGGTTTTGCCGAGTTAGGTTAGACCCGTCGGTTCCAATGTCCGGTTCTGCATTTCGGGTTTTTCTATTTATGGTCACATTCAGATATCCTACTGTTAATCGCAAAATATTGACTTTGGGATATCATTGACTGTTTGAGTTGTATTGACTCCCTTCATACTCAAAAACAGGAGAGACACCCTTCCAGCCCAATTCTAAAACTGAGCGTCAACAGAGAGTCAACGATTTTAGGTCTTGTAAGTCATGTAATTATAATGTGATTTGGTCATTGCTATCCATAATCGACACACTGGCTGCCTTTATTGGCAAAAAAGCAGGCCGCACACTCCCGGCCCCACTTTGAAAATTAGCGTCAATGGAGCGTCAACGATATTTGGCGTTTCATCATGGGCAATCAAAGTGTGATGTGGCCGTTATTGTCTGTATACGATGTTTTGACCTTTTCTGTAGGCCAAAACGCTCATGAACTCTTGGTTGCGGCATTGTAAATGAAACGAGTTGTGACTGCCTGGGAGGCTGTCGCACGAATAACTCTTGCTTATCTGCCTATCATGGCGGCCAATTCCTCGTTTATGGGTGTCTGCGATCAAGAGACATTTAGATTACGCGAGATGCAAGACCAAAAATCGTGGACGCTCCATTGACGCTCACTATGAAGATGGGGCAGGGAGCGTGTTTCATTCTCTTTGGCCTATAAAGGACGCCAACGCTTCGATTATGTGTATTCACTACCATGTTGCGTTTTTATTACCTGACTTACAGGACCAAAAATCGTTGACGCTCCGTTGACGCTCATTTTGAAGATGGGGCAGGGAGCGTGTTGTATTCTGTTTTGCCTATAGAGGATGCCAACACATCGAGTATGTGTATTCACTACCAAGTCGCCTTTTCATTACCCGACATATAGGAACAAACATCGTTGACGCTCAGTTGACGCTCATTGTCAAGATGGGGCAGGGAGCTTGTTTCTTACTCTTTTGCCTATGAAGGATGCCAATACTTCGATTATGTGTATTCACTACCAAGTCATGTTTTCATTACCTGACTTACAGGACCAAAAATCGTTGACGCTCTGTTGACGCTCATTTTCAAGATGGGGCAGGGAGCGTGTTGCGTTCTTTTTTCCCGATAAGGGATGCCAAAACTTCTATTATGTATATTCACTACCAAAATGCGTTTTTATTACCCGACTTACAGCACCAAAAATCGTTGACGCTCCGTTGATGCTCATGTTGCCATGGGCATATTCACAATATATCATGATTTCATTTGGCGGAAAATATCATTAACAATGTTTTGCCAGCCTTTCTGTCTTCTTCATGTACTATCTCCTTTATCACAACATTGTTCTTTAATAATACATATAAATAGATCCTTTAAAACATGCTATAAAGTGTCCGGCAATTGTAGATAATACTACACTCAAAAATCACGTTCCTTACAATCCATGTTCGTTTTCACTTGCAGTTTCACTCGATTGGCTGCTGTCGTCTTCAAAATGAATGTTAGCTGTATTACCATGCAGCAGATAGTGTACTAACCAGTGGATGTTTCTTCATCATTCCGCAAATCTGGAATAAAATCTTCATTGTGCTCGCTATTCTCAGCAAATGTATCATGATTGAAAAATTGAGCGCCGGGAAGAGGAGCATGTGCATATTCAAATCCAGCGGGCAGGTTTGGGATTTTGGAACTTTGGGCGCGATGTTGGTCGCCGGATGGCGCAGGTGGCGTTCTGGGTGGAGGTGGCGTTAGTTCTGGTGTCGGCTGTCTGGGTCGGACTTGAGGAGGTGCGCCCATGCCATTGCGCCTCCAGCGTGTCCGTAGATTCTTGGCGGTGCCATTTTGGCAAGGAAGGCAGCCGTCAGTTTGATTTTCATAAACCATTGCCGGGTGTCGTTGTATTGCAGCTTTCACCTTTCCATGCTCAGGAAATTCAACACCCTGCTATTTCTCTTCCTGGACTTCTACGCGAGGCTTCATAATCAACTGTTGCGTTCCCTCTATCGAGGCGTGCAAAAACCCTCCTTTGGCCAGTTTCGCCATATTCAACGCCAGGCGCATGTCTGACTGTTCTAGCTGTACCCGACCTCCTTGCCTTGCCATAGTCGCAGACATGTTGAAAACCTACAAGATATTAGTTGCTGCTTCTGAAAGTAAGAATCGGCAATTACCTCTACCATATACGCTTCTGTAGCCTCCTCTAAGGTGTTTAAAGCCATTTTGGTCCATTCGCGAGGATGCTTATCACCAAATTCGTCTGCGAAAATGCAAGAGACGACATCATCGCGATGTTCAATTTGCCATAATGTGCGGACAAAGGCCTTCGTCGACCATAGGGGTTTCCTGTTACGGGCAGCAAGATATTGGTCACGTAGCTCCCTCCGTATACCCGCTGTTCATTACTCAATCAATTGGCGGCCTTCTACCATAATATGGACATACTCACATCCAATTGCGTGCTGCTTATTGTTCCTGCTGCTACCGGTTTTACGGATGATGTTTAAATGTGCATCCTGGGTCATGTTTTCGGTGGCTACATTGGCAGCTTCGCAGTGCACTAACTGGTGTCCATGTTGTTGTTGTGTACCTTGAAGTGACGCGTTGAATGAAGCGCCCGTCGTTTTGCTCGATTCAGATCCGCTCTCGCCTGTCTGAGGTGTTTGTGTAGTCATGACTTGCTGGTGTGGAAAAGGAGAGGAATATGATAACCAAAAGAAGTGGGAAGTTCTGAGGAATATATAGTTAGCTTCAAGTCAAAATAGACTGACCGACTGCCAACTTGGACGTTCTACTCATGATGAATCCGCCTGCGTATAGCTGCACGTTGCAGGGGGTTCGAACAGTCCCGCGATTTGCAGAGAGTCGGTCCGATGTTGTATGTTTGCTTACAGGGATATATTGAAGTTCACGACAGCCGAAATCTCATCAATGTTACATATAAACAGGATATTCTTCGACAGATTGGAAGTCTGGTGATGTTTGTGTCAAGAGATCACCGGGATCGTACACAAAACTGACACTAAAAATCGAGTCAATTTGTACGGTTAACATGACTATTCCCAATTTAGTGACGGTCAAAACACACAATTTGCTTTGTTCGAGTTGATCAAGCGTACCAACCTTGACATAAACGACGCAACTTGCCTCCATATGGTCCATACCTTGCACCATCCAACATCTCTCCCAATAACAGTCAACACGAAATACAATGGTCAATGCTCCAAAAAAGAACCTGTCCGCTCTCCCGGCGTGCAAATATGGCAAATCAACAAAGCAGTCTATACGACGATGTCATCAAGCGAATGAAGGGAAGAGCGGGATGGAGGCTGAAAGGGTCCGGGCCCTTGGAGCATTGCATAGCGTGCAATCCAAAAAGAAGCTCGCGGCGGAGAATAAACGAGAAACGCACTTTTTGAGCAATGAAGAGAAAGAGCAATGGATAGAGGAATATGTGGAGAGAGAGACTGCGGTGGCAAGAAAGCGAGTTGAAGACGCAGAGACAGTGATTAAGCAGAGGGAAGAAGATATGAGCAATGTTGAAAAGGCAGGATTGACCACCAGAGAGCCCGAAAAGACATTTGAAGAGATGCTGAATGCTATCGGAGACAGTCTGAGCGATCTTGTAAGTTCCGACGATGAGGAGGATGTGGAAGCTGAAGAAGAAGACGATGATACAGAGCAAGGCAAGCTGAGTTAACATGACGAACCCGGCTGGGTGATGGGCACAATCTCCAAATCAGTACAACGCCGCATGGAGAGGTTTAGGCAGAAGGAGATGAAGCTTGAAGAATTGACACAACCGGGATTGGTGCACGCGGCCAACTACTTCCGCAAACGAGATAAGAAGGAGGGAACGTCTGAATTGAAGGTTGCAGCGATCATCAAGTCCCAAACGGATCATGCTGGAGCGGCACCTTCCCCGACAACATTTGGAGAGCTATTAGAGACTCTAGATATCGCCCCAGGAATATCGCCAATGCCGCAATGTTCTTCTCGACCAGGAAGTAGCCAGATGAGAGTAGGCTCAAGGAAACCAAAGTCGCCCGAACGCATATCTTCTTACCCGCCCGGCGCGGAGTCCGATTAGTTGCTAATATCGTATGCCACGCCAGTTCAACCAGTAAGCGCCTATCACTGCATATTGCCTCCCGAGCTAATTACCATATAGAAATCGGATTCGGACGAAGAAATGGTGACAGCTCCTGCATCTGCGGAGGAATCGGTAGCCAAATTGAAACTTTTGACGATCTAGAGCTGTGAAAAGCAATTTGCGTTTCTATTTTGCTACGTGTCAGCTTTGTCTTGGTTCCAGTGTCCAAATTGTGAGACATGATAATTCATCTGTGCATGTGCAAGGGTCATATGCACCATTCTAACGTGGTCAACACCAAATCACGCCACACGACGACCAATGAGCCGGTTATCGTCTTTCCTGTTACTGTTAAGTGCAAAAGTAAAAACTAAATAAGTGACGAAATTTACCAACAACTTATAAGTAAGTGATGTCATACGTGTCATAGAAGGAGCGGTCAAAGCGCAATATGAACCTGTATGCATGACAGCCATCATGCTGCATTCATCCATGCATTCAAATGCACAACTGACTGCTTAGCCCTGGTCCACATGGTTGAGATTTTGAAAATTGCTTATGGTAGGTCATGGAAATTGAGGAAAAGGAGCTGGATCAAGAATGGTGCGACAGTCAGGAGATATTAATCAAAAATTGGTGGCCGGGTATGCATGCCGCTGTTTGCTGGCCGAACGCGCTGGAACGCGATGTGGCTACGTCATTTATCGCTCATGTCACACAGGAAGGAGTGAATCAGATAGTGAGGGGCGACAAAGCATCGGGATGCAATAATAATACGTAGAAAAGAACGATTGGCTGTCAATATTTTCAATATACGTTTGGACTACAATGATTGCGCTTACATTGACAGTTAGGCTGTGTGTAATGTGGGCGTCAACGGAGCGTCAATAATTCATAGTCTTTCACAATCTGCAATCAAACGGCAAGATGGTCACATCCTAACAAAGTGAATGAATTGGACATTTTTCTGGTTAAAAGGACAAGTTAAACGCTCGTTGCCATACACTAGAAATGAGTGTCAACGGAGCGTCAACGATTTTTTGTCTTGCATCTTGGATAATCCAAACGCTGGGCAATTACTATCACTCACAATTGCAATATTGGTCGCCTTTCTAGGCAAATCTAGTAGGGACGACATCGCGACTATCGCCTAAAAATAAGCGTCAACAGAGCGTTAACGATCTTTGGTCTTGCATTTGGAATCATCCGGAGGCTGCGCAATGAGATCAACCTACTTTGAAAGTATCGGACGCCTCTCAACAGAAGTATGGTAGAGAGAACTTTGCGACTATCTCCTAAAATTGAGCATCAACAGAGGGTCAACAATTTTTAGTCTTGCATTTAGAATAATCCATGGGCTGCGCAATGACATCTACCTACATTGCATGTATCAGCCACCTTTCAATGCAAAAATGCTAGAGAGGACATCGCGATTATCTCCTAAAAGTGAGCCTCAACGGAGCGTCAACGATTTTTGGTCCTGCATCATGCATAATCGAAGGGCTGTGCGTCGGCTTCAATCCATAATAGAAGTATTGGCCGCCTATATAGGCAAAAATGCTATCAACGATATCACTACTGCCTCCTAAAAATGAGCGTCAACACAGCGTCAACAGTTTTTGTGCTGGCGCAGTAACCTACACAGCAACATACTGCATTGTGTTGCACTGAAATTGAATTTTTGACGGTCAGTCTTTCCAATACGTACTCGTATACCACTTCACAACTATGCATGCAATGTCTCACAGGGCTTACTTCTTTGTTGCTCGTAGCTCTAGAGTCAATATTTTAGAACCAGCGTTCTTTTTGATCATACTGTACCTACTGACATCCTTTCAATTCCAATTACGCAGCCATCCAATTCCTACTGCCATGTTGGATTCACAATCTCTGAATACCTCGTTGCTAGAGGTAATGATATCTTCCAAAAATGAACATGTCTTTATTCGTGATTTGAACGACCTTACTCTACAAATCATATTCGATGCTTGGTGTGCTTCTATGAATGTGGGCTCGAAGCATTCTATTGCTTGGAAGAATTCTAGACATGCGCCTTCATGGCGGTTCTATCGGCATTGCGGAATTGAGGAGACCGGCAGCCCTGGCATCATATGCATCGTTTGTCATCAAGTTCTTTGCCATCCATCAGACCATGGGACCAGCTCAATGGGCAAACACTTGCAGGCAAAAGTGCACATCGCAAAGTTGAATGAATTGACAGAGTCAGAGGTTACTGAATTGACTAGTTCAACAGTCGATGAGGCAGCACTGGCCATTTTGAAGAGGCAAGGAAGTCATGGGATTACAATAGTAAGTTCGCAAGAGAAATTGATTGGCGACATTGACTTGTAATCTATATTGACTGTATTAACAGACAAAACGCTCCAAACTAGCAGATAAGGACTTTGTAACTGCCGAATTTCACCAAGACACTTGGAATTGCTACCTGATGTTAGCATTTGTTTCGGCTCATAAACCATGGAACACTATATCAAATCTTGAGCTACGGCGGTCATATAACGCATTACGCAGCGAGCTGGTGCTACCGTCAGCCAGCACCCTCAGCAACATTTGTCGGAGGGAATACTCACTGACTGTGGATGCAATTAAGAAGCAGTTGCCATCAAGAAATAAAGTTAGTTTAGCTTTGGACGGCTGGACTTCAACAAACGCATTGGCAATAACGTCGGTCATTGCATACTATATAGATCACAATTGGGCAATGCAGGAGGTGCAACTCGCTTTCGATGAGGTCAGTAGCCTGTTCTTTTTCTATTTCAACAGCTAATTCAGGATAATAGGTCAAGGGTCAACATACTGGAGCAAGGCTAGCCACACATTTCAAGGAAGTTCTAGATCGTTTTGAGCTTACTGACGGCCGCTTGCTCGGAATTACAACTGACAATGCCTCCTTAAATTATTCGATGACTCGGGAACTACAATCCACACTTCAGGCCTCAGGAATCGAGTGGCCTGCATTGAGAAATCACGTACCATGCATGGCGCATGTCATTCAGCTTGCTGTAGGTGCATTTATGAGCAATCTCGGAGTCAAAGGCCGTACAAAGTCGTGGGAAGCACATGAGCGTGATCAGCAATTTCGAGAGAATGAAAACACACATATTGGGAAGAGTCAAAGACTTCGAAAGGAAGGCAACGCTAGAATCAATAAGGTGTCCACTATGACACCAGGTTTGGCCAAGATAATTGAGAAACTACATATTTCAAGATACTCTGAAAATTCTGAAACTAACTATCATATAGCAGCGAATGCTAGCTGGGTTGATTACGTTGACACCTGGTCGTCGAAACGAGTTTATTGACTGTCCAGAAGCCAAAGTACGAATCGCAGTCCTTCCCATTCTCGATGTGAAAACACGGTGGAATTCGACACTGGAGTTGCTTGAACAAGCCTATCCATTGCGAGAAATCACCCGCGAGTGGCTGAATAATCCAAAATACAGCGAATACCGGTTACTCTACACAACAGAGAATGAATGGACAGTCATCAAGTATGTCATGGAAGTGTTAATGCCATTCTGATAGTAGACTCTGTGGATGTCGAAAAGACATACGGTCACACTGCATCATGTTATCACCGTCTATAATGACATGTTCGATCATATGGATGGCGTTCTGCGAGCTTTGGCTAAGAAGAAAACCCAG
>Ga0307512_10002716_pt1 | contig 21698 bp, 21 predicted proteins | sample 14_EM_MG_FD_200267 | JGI IMG/M metagenome (GOLD analysis project Ga0307512, IMG submission 200267) | Populus trichocarpa ectomycorrhiza microbial communities from riparian zone in the Pacific Northwest, United States - 14_EM | ecosystem: Host-associated > Plants > Roots > Unclassified | place...
GCAATGGAGCTCTGTATTTACCACGTTATTACGGTTCAGGTTGAGGGTGTAGATGGTGAACGCATATCTCAGATTTGTCGATGCACAGGAAGCCAGAGCTGGCGCGCAGGGGACCGACGGAACGACTGGGTGTGGGTAAAGCAACGCCCAGCGAGATGTTATGGTGCACTGAATGGTCGTCTCCCGTGGCAACTGCAACGACTATTGAAAATTGAGCTCCTGAACGAGGATGGAGCTTTCGTTGAGCTCTGGTTAGCACTGGCGCTCACCCCGATACCTGAAAACGAGGGTAACTTGGATCCCGTCTCGAAATATGTACAATTCAGAAACGCACCGGCAGCAGTTGCTTTGCAAGTTTTCAGTGTGGGAAACATGGTGGGCTGCACGCACGTAATTCCAGAGATTGCTGCTAGTAGTAAGACAGGTGACGGACGGAATGTGCGATGGATTGTGAATAGCTACATAGATCTGGCGAGTAGGAATGATGTGTATAATTAGTAAGAAGACAATTGCATTTTGGACGCAGGTAGAAGGAATGCGAGGAGAGGTTTCGCTGTGTCACCCATCAAATTACAATCACGATGCAAGCGTGTGCCCAATGAACCCATTTGGACATATGGTCACAGTTGGCCTTCAATGGCAGAGTGTTCGTTTAGAATAGGAGACTGACACAGCGAACAGAAACGGTGAAGCTGCGTTGGGAGGGCGCGATGCAACGTGACAGGTGGTATTGGCGCCGGGCGCGGAGTAAGCCGCCACCGGGATGTCTCTGATGGCTCTGACAGACCCCGTTCACTCTGACAGTCATTCCACCTGGACGGAATTATTTTTTGCTGATGGGCTTCGCATATGAGTGGGGGCTCGGGGCTGCAGCCTGATCAGCACCGGAAGGGAGGACTTTGCATGCCGCAGTACTGTTCTCCCGATGCTGAGCGACGCATTGGAGATTGAGCTCTCTGACTGGAACGCAGAGGATGCGACGCTCAAAGGTGAATACTTCTGGCAGGTAGTTGAGATTGTGATTGGAGGCGTCCCAACCGTCCTTGAGGTTTGTTTTATGTGCTTGTTCATGTCTCTCGTCAGAATAGGGTTGCAAGTCACCATATTGACGAATCTGTTGGACCCAATGAGACATCACGCGGATCTTCGGAAAGTTGAAGTCGGCACCTAACTGCTTCGAAACTTCTATCTGGTGGCTGATATAATCCGACGAGGCATTCAGTTCGCGCTGCTTTTTAGATGGGGTCAAAGTCTCAGCATATGTTTCCTTGTTTACCTTTCGCTTTTTCACGAGTTATGTTGTCAGGGCATTGGCTTTGGCCTTTGACTTTTTGCCAGCTCGCCTGAGTAACAAAACATCTTTGTTAGTGGTTCTCTCCTAGCGGTGTAATGGTTCAGGTAAAACCTAGCGGCTATCACCATGCGGTATGTCCTTTAGCGGGGGCATACCAATCACTTCTCGATTGGGCAAGCGTGTGGCTTGGCAGAATCATCGAAAGCAAAGCGCTGCGGCAGCAGATTTGATGATGCAACAATACTGCCTGATCGACAGGACTAAGGTCCTGCCGAGCGTGTTCTTCTCAACCAGATACATTGTTAGATACTATGCGGTTGCACGGAAGTGCACGGCAGTCGTGTGAGTAAATGGCTCTCTGTTTTCCAAGTCAATTGGATGCAGGGCATGTCCGGGTTGTCATCGAAACGGGTAATGTGGAGAACCTAAGCACATTTATAACTCAGGGATTTTGGCGTTGGCAATGAGTCAAAAGCAGACATCCGGCATTGAGTCGAGGAGTTGGATCTGCAATGCTCAATCAGGAGCCCTAGGCTTTTTGATTGAAGCGCCCTCTATTCTCAGTTGGCATAGCATTGGGTATGAGCCAATATAAGACTATGAGTGATTACTATCTCAGATATTAATTGCCCAATAGACGCGTGTTTCTGTTACAGGGAGCAGGTGTTCCTACTACCAATCGTCAAGGTTTGCAAGATGTCCAAGTTGAAGTTATGGCCTGAGGTATAAACCGATATGATATCACACATGAACACGAGAACCTTCGGGAAGCGTGGCCATTTGATTGTCCAGGCGTGTACAGCGTACCGTAAGATGCTAAGATACGTGGCTATCATTTGAGGGATTAAATCATAGTTCCAGTCAGAGTAACTAGGCTGAGGGGCTATAAAGATATCACATTTTTCCGGCAATGAGGAAGACAAGCTCGAACAGCTACGAAAGAACGATATCTACCAGCGGAGAAATATCCTTATTTATTATTGCGTTTTTATGATACCTATACCTATTCTCTATATCTAGAATCGATTAGCTTTGTGTAGCGGCAGCCCTGCACCACTGATATAAGACGTACGGCAAATGACTGTTACGTTCGAAAACGATAACGACGTTATAATTTATGCCTTGGAGAAAGTCATCTCTCACGCTAGAAGAACTCAACAAATCTTCGTAGCTCAGTGTGTCTGGTGGCTAGCATCAATTATCAGATTGGAACAAGGATTCATTAGGCATATTGATAATTTGCACGGTCGGACGGTCGACAGCGTAATACCACTTCCGCAGTGAGATATTAATCCTACAGTTCAAAATAGCCGGATAATTAACATTATGATGCCTGAGGAGATCAGGGGGGAACATCAGGATAAAGTACATAAGGAGTGCGAGGAATACCTGAAAGATTCTCGACGGTTATGGGACATTGCTGCCCTGGGATCCAAAGGGAGAACCAAGACAGGACAAATTAATCCCACACCAATATCAAAAAAAGCCTTGAACAAAAAGGATCGGCCTAAGAGGAAGCAAATAACACCAGCGGAAGAGGGATTAAAGATAACCGGTATTGACGAGACAGAGATCCAAAGAAGGAAGGAAACAGGAGAGTGTCTGTGTTGCGCTTGGCCTTCCGATAGGAAAGGAGCTCATAGTGTCAAGGATCGTTGCAGACCTATTAAGCTAGATATCAGAACCTGCAGTTATCCCAAGAACAAGTATTACCAGCGTCAGGAAACTTTGGATACAAGCGAAGACAGTGCAAGTACAGATATGGAAGATAGTTGAAGAAGGGATAGGGTCTACTGCCGTATGCACCGAGAAGTAAATAAGATACTTCGTTAAGTATTCTACTGAGGTGTTGTTACCCCCATAACAATCTTTGAAGGTGCGAAAACGACGCAAGGTGCCCTGCATGTCGCACAATGTTGCATCATCGCAGGATTTATATCGAGCATAGATATAGAATTCTAACAATACCCATGTGCACTCAATTACGTGATTGAATATGGGACGCTGAGCAGGGCTTCTACCTCGTAGAGACTGAGTTACAATTCCAAGCAGGTACCGGGCCATTTCCTTCATCTCCTTCTCATTCCATTGAGAAACTTCTTCCGAAGACATATTTTTTGGTGTGAGGTAGTGGTAAGCAGGCACAGATAACCAGATTGCATTGTACTTGTCAAGCCGTTCGTGTGTCTTCATCAAGAGGAATATCCACTTCTGGCTGTGGTCAAGCATGCCGATCTGCATTGTATGGAGGTGGTCGGGTTTTGGGAGGTCGCTCATGCCACAGGGAATATGTCGAAACACGGTTAATTCTCGATGCACATGGAGCGACGAGAGTTCGGCATTGTCTGCCATGGTGTTGGCATCGCTGAGCCTTTTATATAGGTTGTGATCCTGCCGGGGGTGTTGCATGTCAGGTGGGACATAATCTCCAACTTGGTTCTGTGCATTGATGCACCAAAAACAGACATGCCGCTCGAGATGATGTAGGTCGCTCTACTACGGGCAATCTTCAAGTCATGCTGCAAAATCCGGTGTGCAAAGCCTCAAGTTGCCATCTGCATAGAGAATGTGGTAATACCCGCTCTCGGTGATGGGATTGTGTTTAAACGTGAGAGATTGGAGTAACTGCCAGAGTATTTCACTCAGCACCTCTCTTGGTGTGTTTGCCGCTGCTTTTCCGGCCACTTTTGAAGAATATTGCAGTTCTTGATTGGAATCGGCAGGAGAGCGACCATCTCGACGCTGTGCATTGCAGGCATCAGGCGCATCATCGAAGATAGATTGCCAATTATCATATATACAGGCCACACTTTCTTGTCGCCAGCAAAATTAGAGAGATGTGTTCCGTCGGACATGAAGATCAAGGGAACAAGTGTATGCCCCACTCTGAGCGTTGCCTAACCGTCGATTAGCGCGTTATTATGCTGCAGTATCTATTCTTACCTGTGTCCCACCACCAGTCCGCAGTGTGCATTTCGGTATAGAGGCGTTTCGGTGGCATATCGCTTTTACAGCAACACCAAGGGGCATCAATACGATGCTCGGCATACTCTGGCTGCCGCATCAACAATCTCATGCTGTGGATGATGTCTCGACTCCAGTATTTGTTAGGTTGTTGGTGATTGTCGTTCCATCTCATATCCTCGAGAGTGTGTAGTTCCCACTCCCTGTACGAGCCATATCATCTGGCAAGCTAGCCACGGGCATCTGGACCCAATCCCCGTTTTTGCAGCTTGGGAGACAGAGAGCAGTGAGTTCTTCCGTCCGTACGTTGTCATGTTACGTCTTCATTCCCTTCTTCCGGATCCCACACGGGATATATTTGTACCCTTCACAGTTTGAAAACGGGTAGTAGGAATTGTTCTCTAGGTTCATCCTAAGGTCACCCTGAGCGTCGCATTCCCATGGCTCAGCAAGCTAATAGCTTAGCGGAGCACCGGCACCGGGGAATCATTTGATCCGAGGTAGAAGAGGTGGTGGTGGTTTGAGACTCTGAGTCTGATACGTTTTCAATTTGTTCAAGATAGGGAAACGCGTCCAAGTCGCCAACTGAATCTTTGTTAGCATGGAATTCACAACCCTGAGCGCGTTCAATGCGTCGGGGCGCGCTGTCAACAGTCAGATTCTTTGTAACTTGAACGTGTTCAGGATTGTGTAACTTGATATGTTTAAGTCGCCAGCTGTCTGAAGTGAACTGGTTGCAGGATGAAAATTTGGGGCAACGGGATAGGGTCTTCCCTGGGATTGTCGACGACACCGAATGAGTGCAGTATTCACTCTCGATCGGGACCAGAAGTTGGTGCTGGGGCTGAGCAATCTTGTGCGGGTATAAGCTCATAATACTTGAGATATTCATTGAGCCTGAACACCATCACGCCAGGAGTTGGAAAAACATTGCATGCGCAATATCCTATAATACTATGAATAAATGGAAAATATACCTTGAGCAATCCAAAAACCAAGCGATGTGTGTAATAATCAATGCCTGAGACAAATAGCTTAGAACTAAAGAAATGAACAATCCCGCAACCCTAACCCGAACCAACAAAACACCTCGATGCGTACTTTAATCAGTGCCTAAGATGAATAGATTACAGCGAAGGACACTCACAAGGCACGAACCCGACTCCAACCCAAACGCAGGCCTGCTCTGCAACTTGAGGACTGGTTCACTCCTCGCATACCGAGCCATTTGGGCGAGCCTCAGAGAGACGGCCATAAGGGAGAGGGACATTGTGGAGAGGGACATCGGGGCGAGAGATATCCAGGAGAGGGACATCCGGGAGAGGGCCATCAGGAAGACCATCGCCAGCTGCCAATTCGCCAAGTAGCTGCTGCTTCACATCGACCTCCAAGGTGTTTCTGTCTGCCTCAGCTTGTCGCAGAGTTGGCACCGCTGGGCGAGAGTTTTGTGGCATCACAAGCCCCAAAAACTCCATCACACTAAGGGTATGAGTCTCCAGAGTTTGTGGTCGTGGGGTAGGCTACAGGGTGTGTGGCTGTGGAGCAGGCGCCGGAGATTGTGGCCGTGGGGTATGCCCTCACATCTCCTGGCGTTGCTAAGGTAGCACGGTTGGCTCGTCGTTTACCATGGTATCAGCATCATCAGCCAATGTATTTACGACCTCTCCCTGGCTAATCGTCCGAGGTTCTCTGCCATTATCCTCATCTTCCTCCTCATCCTTCTCCACCACCTCCTCCTCCTTCTGATCTTTCTCCTCTTCATCTTCCTCATCTTCACAGTCCCTTCTCATATCCACATCACCCTCGATGTCAACACTGTCCGGAGCGTCCACATCATCCTCCATGCACATATCCCCATCAAGTTCTGAGTCATATTTGCCGTCCAAGTTGGTGGAGTCGGTATCATCATCTGAGGAAATTGACATGGTGGGCGATGCTTCCGGCTCTATATATACCTGCTCTTGATAGCCCTCGGTGTCCCAGTCTACATCTGACAGTTCCATCTGCAACTGCAAAGCAACAGCACAAGAGATATCATCTGCTCCTGGTGTGTGTTTACAAATACCTTTCCCATTACCATTTCCCTTCCCCTACCCCTTCCCTTTCCCCTTTCCGTCCTCGGTTACCTTCCCTTTCCCCTTCCCGTCCTCAGTCGCTTTCCCTGTCCCCTTCCTATCCTTTGTTCCCTTCCCTTTCCCGGTCCCTATCTCACTGCACTGCGTGTTCTCCTCACTCTCGCCGTTGTCATTGTCATTGCCATCACCAGGACAACACCTTCCACCGCTCGTTGCACCAGGATCCGCCCATTCGTGATCATCATGGTCGTCGATTATCTCATACCAATTAAGTTGTCTAACGGCCAGGAAGTCATCTGGTTTGTACTACCAACAGCTTGGCGGCTCAATCTTTGCCCTGAGATCATTGCTCTTGTACGAAGAGACATGCTGACCGGTGCGTTGAATCTTCCCTGAGATTGTTTCCAGCGGATTGGATAGATCGACTTGATCCCCCAAGACTCGGGGATTGTCTCACCTCAAATTGTGCCTTTGGTCGCGGGTTTTGTCAAATATTTGCCCCATGTAGGAACGGAAGGCAGCCCACCACTCGCGAAAAGGGCAACTCCTGCTTCTGAGGTGTGGCGACCTCAGCTGGAATTGTGAAAGTGGCGAGTCGTGACTGGATCAAGAAAGATTATATCTTAAAAGTGGTCCCATTCCTTCTCATCCTTGACGCTGCAGATATTGTGTTTCGGTATGAGTCCACGTGTGTGATCCGAGATGAGTCTCTTCATACAGTCCCGAACCGACGACAGGCGTCGATTTGTAACCGATATCTGCCTTGTTGCCCTGACCTTCCCCTTTCCTTTGCTGCTGCCCTTTTCTGCGATTGCTGTGAGTTGAAAATGAATCTACATCCGAAACGTTAACATTATGATACAGTTGTAGCGGAATGAATCCCAGAGGGAAACTACAAAGTTCTGTAGGTTATGGGGTTTGTTTTGGAACGAGAGACGTTGTTTTGTTCGTGTCACATGAAATCGAGATCAGGATGGTGTCGGTGTGTATAATACGGGAGGAAAAGTGATACAAGGTGTACGCGGGATGAAGAGATATGTATGCTAAAGTTCCGGCGATTTCTTTGTTCAAGGTTCAACTTGTAAGTTTTGTTGGTCAACGAACACAAAACGGCCCAGCCTTCTTCTTTGCAGAACTCCCAGGTACCTCATGAACTACAAGCCTCGAGACAAAATTTAGTACTCACGGAGAGGACAGTTTATCACCCCGGGGGTAGCTTTTGCATCATATCTCATTTTAACCACTCAGTCCTCGTGCATCTCAGAGCAAACTGAGTAGTTCTCAAATTGTCCCAACTGTGCAACCATTAAACACCGCTACCAACGCCTAGCAGTGAAAACAGCACCCGCAACTGATGTGATAGGATAGAGAATACGACATTGTCCACTTTACGATGCATGTAGCTCTGTCAAATGGGGATTGCCACCGGGAAGCTGCAGATATACACAATCAATGGTTCGAAGTATTGGGCCAAGAACGAGTTCAATACGATGATAATCATGCCAAGATGGTGTAAACACTGTTCTCGCGGTGCAAATAGACATTCAGACGTTGCTGCAACAGCGAATATCAATGCTCAATTGAATTTGAGTTTAATCTGAGTTATATCTGATTGCAGTTAACCCCATAATTGAATGCTTTTGAAGGGATCTCGTCACTGAGTATTGTCAGGGTTTACAGTCTAGCGCGGTCCAAAATGCGTCGCCTTGTTTCATCAAAATCCTGCATGGTTGCTCGATTTGATCTCTACCTCGCCTGCTGTTGCCTATGAATGCACAGGCAATTGTTCCTACCATCTTAACCTCGAACATCTATATTGGAATATTGCTTCCCAAAGAACTTACCCTGACATGACTCCGGTTGTACGAAATGTTCGAAGTCTTGCTAATTGTCAAAATCAACAAAACTGTTGGCCTTCCGGGAATTCTCCACATCCACCTGGTGAGTGACACATTTCCGTACCGGTTGGCGGGAGAAATTCCTTTCAAGTACGGAGTTCCGTACCCTCTACAATCCAAGGTGAGAACTCCACCCCTCATATTTGCTGAAGAATTCTCGCATTGCAGGAATCAATCAACATGTGACGTCTGCCCCGTCCGCAATACAGCGACAGTCAATAAATTCTTCAACAGTCATGCCGAATACAAGCATTTGTAGTACACCAGCACCTGGAGGAACCTTAATGCGTCGCGTTGTATCCACTCCCGCATCTGGCATTGTGATTGTTGCCGCTCCTCTTCGAGGTGTAGAAACTCTCCCTACCCCAATCCGTAATCCAGAAGCCCTCGCGATCGTTACAAATCCACTTCGACCACGAGCTACTGAAATGAATCAGAGACAGAGGCAGTGACAAATGCAACTGCAGGCAGTGTCTAAACCTCGAACAATGGTCTCGGGCAGTCGCAGCATCCATTGATTTCCTCACTCAGACATGATGCGTCTTGTGTTTGCACTGGGTAGACTCCTGGAGCTCTACATGTGCAACAGACGGCCGTTTATGAGTGCAAGCAACAAGGAGACAGTAAGTTATGCAACCCGACGGGTTTCGAAAGCATTAGCTGAAGGCCCACACTGGCAGAGACTAGAGATGTACTGGAACACTGCTATGTAACAAAAAAATATTTGGTGCATAGCATTTTAGGCACGCACAAAGGAGATCTGGAAAGAGGAATGCTGAATTGATTGCCACGTTGGATATTTGACCCTCATACCGGTACAAGGTTCGAGCACAAGCCCATAATGTTAAATCCCATTTTGTTCAATCAGCAAGGGACAACTTAGCAGAGCTGGATGATCTCCACCAGTTTCAATCTGCCGCAGAGCGTTTGGAATTTATTGATTCCCTCCCGGCAGACAATTAGTATCATTTTCCGGAAGCAGAGCCTGTGAAAGTTGGTGTACGCGATCAAAATCCAACGCGGAGAGAGTCAAAAGCTGCTAACGAGTTGCAAGTGTCTACAATACTTCCTGCCGGAAACAATCCCGTGGTGTATCTACATCAAATTTTAAAATCGGGACAATAACCGCTGTAAATATGCTGATGGATTTTATAATTCCATGATTGACGACAAGGATGGTCATATACTCTCGCCACTGATCATGTTTACCTGCACTGCGTTGCGACATGCTCTCATTGAGTGCCAAAAGAACAAAGGTGTTCATCCGAAAGCTTCCAACTCAAAGCTGAATGTGGACAGACCTGATCCCTTGAACTACTTCAACTGCAAAAATGACAGTGGTAAGATCGCATCCTGCTGCACTGTAACAGGGCGCAAGTTGTGAACCTCCCCTAGCGTTGCAGACACATATATATTGGTGATGAATACCTGGAACACACCACCGGAGAGCTACCAGCAAAAAGTGTATAACAACACTCTTGCCACTGTCAAGCGTCGGATCAAAAAGGCAGATAACCCAACGCCTGCCATGGCGATCAGCGTGGAAGCAGTGCGTGTTGACAATGCAATTCTTCTTCAGTATTTGACCTCCGAAGTGGCGCTAGGGGAACCTGAGATCAGAAGCACTGACCCAAACATTCAAATAGACAAGAATTGCAGGGATGACGAACTGCATTTCGGAATGCCAGGGCGCAGCGCGAATTTCGGAAAGGAAGGTGACGAAAGCGATGCCATTTCCACCACCAGCCGGCGAGGACAGGCCCCGACTGAACTCGAGGGGTAGGTCCTGGGAACCTGTGATGTCAACAGGTATGAGGGGAAGGATGGCGATGATGTGGATGAGCATGAGGAGGAAGAAGCATCGCAAACCAATGATTGATCAACGCAGAATGTGGAGGACTGAGGGCATAGTACTGGAGAGAATGAAGATTGGTCAGTATATTTCAGACATGTAAAATAGGATAACGGCGAATGAAATGAAACGGCAAGCGATGTATCCGTAGCGAAGACTTTATTTCAATACGTGACAAAATCTCAACGCTAAACATAAATGACAGTGCGGCATGTGGCAATCGGCCGAAGAAAGGTATAATCATCGCCAGGCGGTGTGTAAATGGCTACTGAATATCTGCAACCACTGGGAAGAGTACAACATACATGTCATTCGGATGGTGCGTAAATCTCACCAGATTCCGGACGCAAAACAAAGATAGCCTGTCAATGGAACTGCGAGCGTAATATACAATGCAACGGGTAGCAAGAATAAGAGGCATGGTAGAATAGCCGCCGCAAGGGAGGTATGCACCGCGACTTGTCACCCGGGCGACGGATCACGTCTATTTCTCTGTAAGAGGGTATGAGGTTCCGCCAGACGCGTGAGAGCTGTCCCTAACACCCGGGTGTGTCAGACGAATACTTGGATTGACGCAGATGGATTCACTGTCCCTCGCTGAACAAAACCAAACATGTTCCCGGTCATACAGCATCATTGGGATTTTACAACGTTCACATGGTGCATTCGACCCTTCCCATGCACATACAAATTATTATGTCTGACAATTTGGTCACTGAAATTCAGCAAAAGCTGAAACATAGCATAATTGGTAAACAAATCACTTTTCACTGTGATGATACTCCAAAAATCACAGTTAGCCAATCCATTCCTCCATGGCTCAGGGAGTTGTCACCATAACTTCATCCGAATCTGAAATCTACGTTGTAATTAGCTGGAGGCTACCTGCAAAGGTAAAAGCTTTCAAGTTCAACGGGCTTCACGGTCAGCAAAGGTGACGATTCATGCTCTGCTGCCGACTGAGGACTACGGATGCTTGTGTTCGACTGCGGTTTAAAGAACCTAGCCCAAGATGAATACTTCCATCTCGAGAAGACGCTTGCAACATTCATGATATTCCCCGGACATTCTCAAGACGCGCCATGCGCTCTCCAAATATCGTCGGTGGCCCTTCCCAGAGTGTTATCCTCGGTTTGTGGTTTGATGCCGGCCGCAATCCTCATTTTGACTATGCCTTGGTGGTTAGCTCATTCGTGGAAGTAGTCGACGGTAACCTCACATTCAGGATGTGTCAAATTGTCGAGCTTCATTTGCTTCTGCCGAACCCTCTGCATGTGCTGCTCTACCATTTTGCTCATTTTGCCAATCATGCAGCCGGGTTCGTCACCTTCGCCGAGCTTACCCTGCTCTATATGTTCATCATCATCTTCTTCATCCTCCGCATCGTCGGAACATGCATGATGACTCAGACAGTCACTCATTGCAAGTTGCATCTCCTCATAGGTCATTTCAGGCGCTCCGGTTCTCAATCCCGGATTTTGAGTATGATTCATATCTTCCGGTGCTTGCTGCACCACTGCCGCTGCGTCTTGAACTTGTATTCTTGCCGCAGCCATTTGTCACTCAACATAATCCTCAATCCATTTCTCTGCCTGTTTATTGCTTAAGAAGTGTATTTCTCGCCGTATCTCCATCCGAAGTTTCTTTTTCGATCTCAAGCTGCACATTGACCCATGGGTTTGGACCCTGGCTCCGACCATGGCACTCTTGCATTCATTCGCTTGATGTCATCGTTGGGTTCAACACATTGTCGATTTGCCTAATCTGCCTGCCAGAAGTGGCGAGAAGATCTTTTTCAGGCCATTGACAGTTGTAGTTTGTGTTGACTTTGTTGTGGGGTTGGATGTTGGATGTTGCAATATAGGCAGAATATGGAGGCAAGCTGCATCATTTATGTCAAGGTTGGTATGTTGAGTTATCTAGAACAAAGCAAAACCTGCCTTTCAACTGTGAATAAAATGGAAATAGTTAGGCTAGCCGTTCTACATGTCTTCATTGATAGCATCAGCTTCATGTATTATGCAGATGATAATGTGAGACAAACATCAGCAGATGTCCTTTCCCTTGCACAATGTCCTACGTATAGTTGACAATTATGCAATGCTGGGTATCGTAGAATGCAATTTAACCCTAGTTTCAAACAATCAACATTGGACCAACTTATTGCACATCTCGGGGCTGGTGAGAACCCATGCAATGCGCAGCTTTACGCAGCAGGATTCTTCTTGAGTATAATGAACATGCTGGCAGCCAGTTATTCAATTCTGACCTGAAGCTAACAATATAATCCTCAGGACTTCCCAATTCTTTTTGTTATCTTCTTCCCCTTCTATTCCACAGCAGTAAATCATGGATACACAACCACCTCAGCCATGTCCGAGCGGATCCAAATCCAGCCGATTACCAGTTACTTCGTCAAATACAGTAGTTATACGCACACAACATGAATGCGGACACCAGCTAGTCCACCTCATCGCGTCTCTACGGAATATGAGGCTCCTCTCTGCCGTTCTAGATCCGGCCTTCGGGGCGGGGCCTGGGCATGGGCCAATCTGTGCAATCTGGCACTTGGCTCAGGGTGGGACGGTCTCCCACTGTCTAGCTGGTGAAGGTGGTCACATTGGTTAGGTGCGGGCTGCGGTTTAGGCGGCAGTTTGAGGTTCAGCTTGGGCTTCGGTGGCTGCTGCAGCTGTTGGCGCTTCTCTGGTCACTCTTCCTGCGTCGCATCTGCATGTTGAGAGACCTCTAGCCCCCCACCGTGCATCCTTGTGGTTATTTCTCTTTCTTTCTTTCTCACTTCCTGGCCTGGTGCTACTCCTTTCATGACATTTGCGATCATGTGTCTCATGGCCGCCCCCAATAGCTTGTCATCCTCATGGCCTGAGTCTCATCTCGACTCTCTTTCTTGCGTCCACGTCATCATTCCTAGCCGCTGCGCCTGTTTCCGTGCTGCCAGGGTTTCCCACGCGGTTGCTTGGTATCCAACTATTCTGCGCAGCTTGATTAGCTACTGGGCCTGCTGTCCTATCATCCTCTCCACACTGCTCCTCCAGTTGCTGGGGGCCATGGCGGTCACCGGGGCCTCGCTCCTCCTTGTCCATGTTGTGTTCTCGTTTCTCCCCAACAGCTCCAATGTTGTTGCACCGACAGTCCCTGTGGCGATGCGTGTTACCGCTGTTGCAATCTCTAGTGCCACATCCCCAGGCGCATCGCTTCCCCCATTTCCCGATTCTCTCATGTCCAGGTCACTCCTCTTGCTCACTCTGACTTTGGTCATCACTGCTGTGTGGCAAACCCATTGCATAGGGTACTCCTCTTCGTCGGTTGCTGGTTGGCGGAGGTGTCGTCTCGGTCCCATGTTCTGCCACGATTATACCCGAATCCACTCAGTTGAGTGGATTCCCATGCACACACTCCTCTGGCATTTCAGAAGGTGCTGGGATCCTCTTTCCTGGGTCAATTCCATGTCAAGAATCGATTGCCGCATTCCGTCTTTCCATTGCAATCATAGTTGTTGACCTAATTTGCTGTTTCTTTTTGCCAATACTATTGTCGTCAGGATCTGTGTAAAGTCAACCAGATTTTGGATTGCTGATACCAAGGCAAGAACAAAGATGCTAAGGTAAGTAAGGATATTCAATGGATAATAATCGGAGGGGGCACCCGAAGCAGCAGCATACCTGTAGAAGTCTCTTTGCAAATCGTAGAACCATCAGTGGACCAACCACTCTTACAGCCACTGGGGAGCTAAGTTCAGGAGTGAAGCGAAACATGTTGACTGTCACGCAGGAACAGCAGCGGAGGCTCAAATCAGCAGATATCTCAAGCAAGCGAATACCACCATGGAGAAGGTGAGGAAGCTGAGGCTACAGTGCTTCACTTGCAATGATGATGTGCAGCACTAAGAGCTACCACTGGCCATAATTGTGAATATGTGAGTTACCGAAAATCCAGTTGAGTGAAGCCTATACTCCGAATCACTTAGGAAGGCACTAGGCCCTGCAAAATTGTCTGTTGGACTCGGTCACCTGCTCTGGACAACGGAAAACGAGACAACTATTGACCTGTCCAAATCGTCACTTTGTCCAGGATGGCATCAATCAGTCTGGAAACAAGGCAGTGGAGTCATCATTCGCAAGCCTGGCATGGATGATAGCACCAAGCACCAGTCGTAACTGATGATCTCACTTCTCAGCTGCACTGGCAATGTCATGGAGATGGTTGGTGTGCAACTGTTGGCAGAAGTGACTGAGTGGAGTGGACTACGGAGCTATGGACAGTCTAGCAACACAATTGGGCATTCAGCCATCGATGCAGCAGGCATCGTGATTTACTAAGTGCATGGAGCATGTATGAATGGAAACATACCTGGTGTAATTCCGATCGATATCGACGCAGCGTTCCCAAGCATTGCAACAGGAAGGCTGGTGAACAGAATCGAGGCCGTGTACATCGACGGAGACCTCATACCATGGATGGAGTGTTTTCTTTCTGAAAGTATGGTAGTCATGGTAATGGACTGTAATGCAATGGAGAGACACCCGGTGGAAGTAGACCTTCCACTGGGCTCACCAGTGTCACCCATCCTCATCTCGATCCACACCTCACGACGCATTGAGTGGATTGAGGAGTGTATCTCAGCCGAAGGGCTGTCATTCATGGATGACCATGCCTGGGTGGCTACTGGATACGACGTCGATCAGGTTGACTTGACACTTGAAAGTTGTGCAGCAAACTATATGGAATGGGAGTGTGGATGAGGGCTGAAGTTTTATCCAGCGAAAATACAGGTGGTATTGTTCACACCCAGCTGAGGCAACAATCGGAGGCTTTTATGGCCCAAACTGACAGCAAAGATACAAGTCAGAGACAGCTTTATGAAGTTCAACAAAGATGCAACATGCCAGCTAGGCATCTAGATGGATGTGCACCTGACATTCAAGGAGCACCAGAACTGATACATGAAGAAAGGCAAGGCAGGCGAAGCTAGACTCCAAAAACTTACAATGACATCTGGGGTTATTGCACAGTGTGTGAAAGTCACCCAAATAGCTTGCGTTAAAGTGGTTGCATTATATGGGAGCGAGCTCTGGTGCTATCCCAAAGCAGTAGACAGGTGAGATGATCTTCAACTCCTGGGAAATTGACAAGTCAGATCTATTCTGGCGTGCTGCGTACGACCCCATGCAGGCCACTGATGAAAGCAACAGGGCTTACACCTGCACCTGTATCATTAGACTCCAGACAACAACGATTCGCAGCTACCCTGGCAAATGCAGGCAGTAAAAAGCTAAATGAGCTACATGAAGATGCCTCTTCCGGTGAACCTCTATGATGAGTTGTCAAGTACGATCAATAGCATAGCTTACCAACTGTTGGTACGAACGGGCCGGCTCTAGGTGAACAACCAGTGTTTCGATCCATTATCATAGATGACAACACAGCAGTCATTGTAGCCACGCATCGCTGGGCTAGAGTGAAGGAAGCCAAAGTTGAAGCAGGCGACTTGATATGGTGGACAGATGGATCGCGCTCAGACGATGGCCGAGTAGGAGCAGCAGCACTGTGCTATCACTGTAGTGAATAGAGGTCACGCCGCAGCTATCGGGGCACTGGATGGATACAGGTAATTTCTGTCTAGTTGTTGGCAATCGGACTCAAATTTGAGGAGAGACTCATGACGCATTGAACACTTCAAAGGATTGGGGTGAAGATGTTGGCGAATAAAAGTGATTAACATGCTGCAGTTTGATGGATGGCCCAATCACGACCGAACCCTAGACAGCGAGTAGCGAAACGGATCAATCGAAAGGTGCAAGCCCACCCAATGCATGGCATTGCAACAGAGATTCTTTGCTATGCAGGGTACTCCGGCATACTCGGTAATGAAGAGGCAGACCGCCAGTGAAAATTAACCAGAGATGCAGATGGAGGTACGACAATAGGGTGGCCATACACTTCGGCCTCAAACAGAGCTAGACAGAACTCCGATGGATGATCAGCAGGCCAGACCCATAGTGAGGCTGGGAAATGCCGCAAGCAGTTCGGCTATATACTGAAGGGTAAAGCAGGCAGTAAGAGACCTATCCTGATGGCTAGCACAAAGTCATTGGCACCATGATTATACCAACTAAAGTGCAGGCATCTGTCTACTGGAGCTTACCTGAAATGGTTCCGAAACTGGGAGGTCAATTAGTGTGGGTCATGCAAGGGAATGGTGGCCCAAACACAGAACCATCTCCTCCGTCACTACAGGCAGTGGAGACACCAGTGGTGGGAGCTCTAGAAGGGGGTGACGAAGGTCATGGACTAGAATGCGAGCAGGTGCCGATGGGTACAGATATCTGAGCTGTGTTCCGTGGAGATATGGGATATGGCGGTGATGCACTTATTGGCAGCCACGGAAGTTGGGAAGTTCCCACCTGTGTTAGGCATGGAGTTCAGAGTGGCTAGTCTTTTACATTTCTTTTGTCAGCAGGGACGAAGGGTAGTAGGTGGGAGGTGCGCCATCTAACCGGCTCGCCCTGAGGCAGAGTGGATATGGGCCTGTCATACTCTGGCTAGAGTAAATACAGTATGAATAAGAACAACAACAACCGTCATCCCACCGATTCCAAGTGCACTTCTAAACCCTTAGACTGATAAGTGTGCATACTATCTCTATCTCTACAGATCGGGAATCCGAATAGTCTGCCCCCTCCGTTCAAGCCCATGCCCGAGACCGGACTCAAGTTTTCGAGGCTCAAGATTATAGGGTTGGACGGACCAGGGCACGTCATAATAAGACTGCAGGACGGTGGGTCCCATTCCTAGAGATTTCTACGTGAGACGGACTATACCTCCATACTCATGCCCCAGAGGGGTTGACGATGTCAGGCCCCGAAAGACTAGTCGGGAAGGACGGTTGGGAACCGTGTTGCACATCCAAGCGCGCTTGAGAGTTGACACCTGAGTGCACGTGACTCGTGAGTGCGTTTGATGTTGAGAACAATCCAGTATGAATAATGTTGAGTTGTCTATCGAACAAAAGTGATGGTCTACAGTAACAGAGAGAGTTAAATAGGCATATATTTATGAGAAAAGCAGTACATCAGAGCCGAGTACCATGCCCTGGCCCAAGTGTTGAAATATGGAAGGGGAGAACCGTGTGAATAGACTTAGGTACAGAGTATAAAGAGAGAGAAGAAGAAAGACTAGAAATATATAGTACAAGAAAGCGGTGTGCCTTGTGCCCTACGGCTTACAGTCAGCTCCGCCATCAGTCAGATCTATTTATGCAACACCAAGGTTATTTAGGAGCCGAGTGATTGCACAGTATCACCAAGTATAGAATCTAGGCCTTGCAGATTATCATCCTATTAAGTACACAAACCTTGCGCATCCCTCTCAATTAACGAACACACCTATCCATTCTGACCAGTTGACAAGCTCTCCACACCTTTCCAAAGCCCTCGCTGCTTTTAGTAATCTTATATCTAAACTATTCGGTCTCGGTAGTCTTCATATTAGGTATACCCTAGCGCTATTAGATTGTAGCCTAAAGTACCCGTTATAGCGAGGATCGGCCTACCTCAAACTGAAGCTATTGTCGTTTGGAGATACATGTGCTTTCGTTGTTACTATTATCGTTACCGTGCAGTAACATAGCCATTCCCTGTTCGAGCCTTGCTTCAAATGTTTCCTTGTCGTCCTCCGCCTCCACTGACGCTGCTAGCGAAAGCCTAAGCTTCTCCTTGTCCGTATTCCTATCACCTAAGGACCGGGGAGTGACCAACTGAGGCAGTATATTCCGAAGTCTGCTAACTAATTCGTCCTTACCAGACAAAGCCCGCAGTGATTGGTTGACCTGTCGCACTGAAGCTAAACCACGTATTGCTTCCACAGTGGAGGGATGATTTACACCGAGCGTCTTCCTCGTACCATCGACCACTTGAATCAGGAGTTGCTCGGCCTCCACCAATTGCCCCAGGCTCAGATATGTCAGAGCAAGGTTTTCCATGCTGGTGATGGTATCTGGATGCTCTTGACTTTGTATTTTCTTGAATGTCTGCATCACCTGCACTTGCAACTTCTTGGCATCTTGCCATCGACCTTGTTTCTGGTATACAGAAGCAAGGTTGCCCATGCTAGTCAAAGTAGAGGGATGCTGTTGACCGAGTAACCTCTTGGAAGTCTTCACGACCTGTATAAACAACTCCTCAGCCTCCTTCCACTGATCTTGTCTGAGCAACGTCGATGCAATGTTGTTGAGGGTGGTTAAGTTATCCGGATGATCTTCGCCCAGTACACTCTTAGACATCTCCATAACATGCACCTCTAGTTCCTGGGCCTCCTTCAATCGGCCCTGCCTCCTGTATGTCGATGCCAGGTTGCCGGTGATGGCCAAAGTGTCTCGATGTGTATGGCCGAATACTCTCTTGGATGCTTCCATGACCTGATTAAATTGTACCTCGGCCTCTGCCAATCGCCCCTGGTCCGACAATATCAATGCAAGGTTATTCATGCTTTCAATAGTACTTGGATGCTCTAGGCCAAGTACACTCTTTCTTGTTCCCACGATTTGTACAAAAAGTTCCTCGGCCTCCGCCCATCGCCCCTGGCCCCGAATAATCGATGCGATATTACTCATACTGCTTAAGATATCTGGATGCTCATGGCCGAGCACCCTCTTTCTGGCCACCATGACATCTCTCTGAAGCTTCATGGCCTTCTTGAAACGGCCCTGTTGCGCATATGTAGACCCGAGATTGGCCATGCTGATCAAAGTATTCGGATGCTCTTCTCCGAGCACTCTAGTGGACATCTCCATAACCTGCTCTTCTAGCTCCTCAGCCTCCTTCCAACGGCCTTGTTTCTGATATATCGACCCAAGCTGCCCTTTAATGGCCAGGGTATCTGGATGTTCTTCGCCGAGCACTCTCCTTCTTATTTCCATGATCTGCATTTGAAGCTCCTCCGCCTCCTTCCATCGCCCCTGACTTTCGTAAGTCAAAGCGAGGTTGGCCAAGGAAGTTAAGGTAAAGGGATGCTCATGACTGTATACCGTCTTGTACGTTTCCGTTACCTGTAAATACCGCCCCTCTGCCTCCTTCCATCTCCCCTGTTCGAAAAATACTGAAGCAAGATTACTCATGCTGGCCAAGGTATCTGGATGTGTTGTACCGAGTACAATCTCCCTGCTCTGTAAGACCTGTACCTCCAATTCCTCAGCCTCCTTCCATCGCCCCTGTTCTAGGTATGTCATTCTGAGGCGTTCTTTGCTTCTCAAGGTATCTGGATGTTCTTGGCCGAGCACCCTCTTTCTAATCTCCATGACCTGCATGTGAAGCTCCACTGCCTCTTTCCATCGCCCCTGTTCGTTGTACATCGATGCTTGGTTCTCCATGAATGTCAAGAAAGACGGATGGTCATGGCTGTATGCCTTCTTGTACGTCTCTATACCCTGTAAAAATAATTCCTGTGCCTCCTCCCGTCGTCCCAGGTGATGATATACCATAGCAAGGTTATTCGCGGTGATCAAGGTATCTGGGTGTTCTTTGCCGAGAAATTTCTTTCTTGTCTCCATCACCTCCGTGTTTAGCTCCTCCGCCTCCTGCCACCTGCCCTGTCGGAAATACGTCGATCCTAGAATGGACTTACTGGTCAAGGTATCTGGATGTTCTTGGCCAAGTATCCTATTTCTTATCTGCGTGACCTGCATTTGCAATTGTTCCACCTCCTTCCACTGGCCCAGCTTCTCGTATGTCAAAGAGAGATTTGACATGCTAGCCAAGGTTAACGGGTGCTCTTGGCCATGTACTACGTTGAACGCCTCCTTAACTTCGAGAAAAAGCTTCTCGGCTTTCTTCCATCGCCCCTGGTAAAACAGTATCGTCGCAAAATTACCCATGATAGTCAGTGTTTGGGGATGTTTTTGGCCGAATACACTCTTTCTCATCTCTATGGCCTGCATACATAGCTGTTCGGCTTCTTTCCATCGCCCCTGGTTGAACAAAGTTGCTGCGAGGTTGTTTATGATTGATTCGGCTACTGTGGTGTTGGGAATATCCATGAGCTTTAGAACCTGTTGGTACAATAGTTGTGCGTCGGCCCATTCGCCGAACTTCGTGAGCGATTTAGCGAGACCAAGGATTGACTCAATGTAATATGGATGGTCAATTCCGGTCGTTGCTTCTATTTGTTCTCTTATCCGCGTTCGCAGTGCTTTCGCAGTCGCAAATTCGCCCAGTTCATCCAGCAGATCTCCGAAGGTGTTGCACAAGTTCAATGATACAAAATGGAACTCCCCAAACTCTCTTGCCATATCGGTAACCTCTCTTTCGTATTGCTTCCTAGCTTCTACCAATTTGCCGCATTTTCGGTATTCGCTGATAAGTTCATTTTTTCGTGGTGGCTGATCAAGCTCGCGCAATCTCACATTCTTCAAAATCGCAGGGTGAACCGCTGCTTTTTCTATCTCCAAATCATGTGCGGTTTTATTGCTTTTTTTGAGCCATTCAAGACGATCAAGGTCATCTGATTTCGCACCGAATCCAATCTGACAGCAAAAGGCAAGCTGGAATGCAATATTGGCTGCAAAGGGGTGATTTCTATTGTAGTTTTGTTCAAGGCTATCTTTAATCTGCGCCCGTACTCGATAGTCGGCCAACGAAAAGTCGGCAAGGTTTTCGGCAATCTGGAAGAATATTTCTCAGTATAGTAAGAATATCGGATAAATATGTTAATGGAATGATAATTACCCGAAAGTCTGCAAATATTTGATGCCCTATTGTTTTTTCAACGGGCGATACAATAAAGGGTTGCAATTCAGTTCTAAGCAGGTTAGCGATTGCCCAAGTTTTGATATATTTATTTACGGAACCCACGCTTCCTCTCCAAAGAGACACACTAATTTTCCAAGATCAGGCGTCCGTTGTTCAGGGTCGAGCTGAAGGGTCAAGTCGAAAAATTTATTTAGACGATTCCTATTTTCGGGATTCAAGCCGGATACTGATTCGATATGTTGACTGGCAATTTGTTTCACATTATCTTCATCTTTTAACTGCTCAAGTAATGTGCAAGGTGGCGAATTGAATTCTGGCAGTCTTTTGCAAAACAGAACCCAGAGACACAGCAAGCCATAGCTATAGACATCTTGCTTTTTGGCTGCTGCTGTCGTCCACCCTCCACAATGATGCTCGGGAGCATTCCACGGCCTGGACTTCGGCAAAAAAACATTCCCTTCTTCACCAGTGGCCAGAGTGGAATATCCGAAATCGGCCACCTTAACCGTAACTTTGCCGGTCGCGTCCTTGAAAACGAGCACGTTTTGTGGTTTGATATCGCCATGAATTACACCTGTGTCCACGTTAAATTGTGCAACGACAAATCGTTTGGAATACAAACCATAAGAATGTAAAATCATGACGGCACATCCAATTTCAGCACAGATTTTAAGCCGGTTATTAATCAACATATTTACGCCATCACTCGCATTCATGAACTGTTGTAGTGTTGCATATATGGTTTATCTCCTGTCGTATGGCTTCAGTTGGGCTGATGCATAATCTCTCTAAGATGATGGTCATTCCATACTCAGCTGGAGATGCCACTCAGCTGGAGATGCCAGCTGAGTG
>Ga0307512_10002717_pt1 | contig 21689 bp, 19 predicted proteins | sample 14_EM_MG_FD_200267 | JGI IMG/M metagenome (GOLD analysis project Ga0307512, IMG submission 200267) | Populus trichocarpa ectomycorrhiza microbial communities from riparian zone in the Pacific Northwest, United States - 14_EM | ecosystem: Host-associated > Plants > Roots > Unclassified | place...
TGGGGCACGACGACTGACACAGACTGACGCCGCCTCACATGCCCCGGCGCGCGCTCCCGCGCACGGGGGCCGTCGCGCCGCACCAATTCCCGCATTGCCGCACATCACCAACGGCCGGAGCCGTACGGTGGAGTAGGCGGGCGCAGATCTTGCGGAGCCGTGGGGAGAGAGGGCCTGGGCCATGGAACGTGGCACCGACCGTGGCACCGAGAGGGACGCACCTCCCAGCCGCGGAGCTGGGACCGGCGCGGCGACGGAGCCCGCCGCGGTCGGCCGCATCCCGCTGGCCGTGGTCGTGGTGGACCGCGACGGACTGGTCTCCCACTGGAGCAGGGGCGCGGGCCGGTTGTTCGGAGTCGCCAAGGACGAGGCGATCGGGCACTCGGCGGTCGACCTGCTGCCCGTCTCCGGCGCGCTGCCCGAGGCCGAGGACGTCACCCCGTACGGGTCGTACGCCGCGTACGACGGACTTGGCCCCGACCTTGAATCCTCGCTCGGCGGAAGTCTCTCCTACGCCGCTGCGGGCCGGGCCCGCCTGACCGTCCCCGAGCGGGACCGGGTGGACGTCCTGTGGTGGGCGTACCCCTTGGTGGGCCCGGGGTACGAGCGGCTGCTCGTCCTCGCCGCCGACACCGCCGGACTCACCCAGGACCAAACCGGCGGCAGCGAAGGAGACGTGGCGTTCGAGCGGATCGCGCCCGGCTTCGCCCTGCACACCGACTTCCCCGGCGCCCAGCAACTCGCTCGCCGGCTGCCCGAGATCCTGCCCAGCATGAGCGTCGACGAGAGCGCCCGCATCGTCGCGCAGGTCCTCGAACTGGGCTACCCCGTCCTGGAGTTCAGCCAGAACGACCGGGTGCCCGTCACCCCCGACTGGGGCGTGCCGCGGCGCGTCGAGCGCAAGGCCCGTCGCGAGCGGGCCGCGCGGGCGGCGGCCGAAGGTCTGCCGGTATCGCCGGAAACCGCCGACGAGGCCGAGGACCTGGAGTACGCCGCCGTACGCGAACACCTGGAGTTCCTCAAGGAGGTCAGCGGGAAGATCGGCACCTCGCTCGACCTCTCCACGACCATCATCGAGGTCAGTAAGGCCGTGGTCCCGCGGTTCACGGACGTCGCCGGCACGTATCTGCGCGAACAGGTGGTCGCCGGTGAGGGGTTCCCCGACGGCGTTCCGGACACCACCACCATGTGGCACCGGGTCGCCCTCGAACACACCGACGAACCCGGCCGCTGGGACGACGTAGTACCGGTCGGCGAGGCCATGCCCTTCCCGGCGCACACGCCGTTCTTCCAGTGCATGACCAGCGGTGAGCCCGTCCTCGTGCCACGCATCAGCGAGGAGATGGGACACGCCATCGCCTCGCAGTTCGAGAAGCGGGACATCCGGCCGCTCATCACCAACCGCTCCATGCTGATCGTGCCCCTGAAGGCACGCAACGTGGTGCTCGGCTTCATGATCCTGCTGCGCCACCCGGAGCGCGTCGAGTTCAACGACATGGACCGGGTCACCGGCGCCGAACTCGCCGCCCGAGCGGGCCTGGTGCTCGACAACGCGCGCATGTACACCTACCAGGAGAGCGTCGCCGAGACCCTCCAGGACAGCATGCTGCCGCACATCCCGCCGCGCATGGCGGGCTGCGACATCGCCACCCGCTATCTGCCCGGCACGCTCCTTGGCCGCGTCGGCGGCGACTGGTTCGACTCGGTGAAGCTCCCCGGCGCCCGCACCGCCCTGGTCGTCGGCGACGTCATGGGTCACGGCCTCAACTCGGCCGCGATGATGGGTCAGTTGCGCACGGCCGTCCAGACCATGGCCGCCATGGACCTGCCGCCGGCCCAGCTCCTGCGCAACCTCGACGACCTCGCCCAGCGCCTCGGCGACACCTACCTCGCGACATGCCTGTACGCCGTCTACGACCCGATCGTGAGCGAACTGCACATCGCCAACGCCGGGCACATCCCGCCCGTACTGGTCCGCGCCGAGGACGGTCGCAGCGATCTGCTCGACCTGCCGACGGGCGCGCCCATCGGCGTCGGCGGAGTGCCTTTCGAGGCGGTACGCGTACGGGTGGAGCCCGGCGACCGGCTCGTGATGTGCACCGACGGACTGGTGGAGGTGCGCGGCGAGGACATCGGCGTGGGCCTGGCGACGCTCTGCGAGTCCGCGGCGCACCCGGCCGCCTCCATGGACGACGCCTGCGACATGATCATCCGCGCCCTCAACACGCGCGGCGGCCGCAAGGACGACGTCGCCCTGCTGATGACCCGGCTCAACGGCGTCGAGGCGGACGATGTCGCCGAGTGGCGCTTCGCCCTCGACCCCATCGAGGTCGGCCGCGCGCGTGCCGTCGTCCGCGAACAGCTCCACGACTGGGGGCTTGCGAAACTCGCCCCCAACGCCGAGCTGCTGGTCAGCGAGCTCGTCACCAACGCCGTACGGCACTCCCACAGCCGACCCGTCGAACTGCGGCTCGTCCGGGGCGACACCCTGCTGTGCGAAGTGGACGACGACGACCACGACCTGCCGTCCTTGTGCGGCGCCGGTCCGAACGACGAGTTCGGGCGCGGGCTGCGCGTGGTCAGCACCCTCGCCCGCGAGTGGGGCACCAGCCGTACGAAGGCGGGCAAGACCGTCTGGTTCGAACTGACCCTGCCGCGGGGCTGACCGCACACCAGGGGAGTGCGGGGCGCACGGGGGCGTATGCCTCTCGAATGCGGAGTGAAGGAATGCGCGACGCGCTTGTAGCCGTGACCAGGGCGCGATAGACCGTACTGGCCCGTCACCTGAGACGGGCCGGCGTCGCACCCTGGGGAGTTCGGCATGAGCGTGACGAGTCGGTACCGGGAGGCCTGGGAGGCCTTCTGGCGTGAGGCCCCCGAGGAACAAGGGGCCGTGTTCTGGGACGCGGAGCCGGCTCTGACCGTCGGTGTCCATCTGGCCCTGTTCGAGCCCCACCTCGTCGACCCCGGCCTGGCGATGGTGGACCTCGGCTGCGGCAACGGCACTCAGACCCGTTTCCTCGCGGACCGCTTCCGGCGCGTCGTCGGCGTCGACCTGTCCGCCGCCGCGCTCGACCACGCCCAGCACGCCGACCGCGCCGGGCAGGCGACGTACCGCGTGCTCGACGCCGTCGAGAAGAGCGAGACGGAGACGCTGCACGCCGAACTCGGCGACGCCAACGTCTATATGCGCGGCGTCCTGCACCAGGTCGAACCGGACGACCGGCAGCCCATGGCGGACGGGCTCGCGGCGCTCGTCGGGGAGCGCGGCCGGGCCTTCCTCGTAGAACTCTCCGAGGCCGCCAAGCCCGTCCTGCTGGGCCTGGCGCAGAGCCCCGCAGGGCCGCCGCCCAAGCTCGCACCGATCTTCCGGCACGGCATCGCCCCCGGTGAAGTCGCCGACGACGCCGTGCCCGAGTATCTGCGCACGGCCGGGCTCACCGTCCTGGCGAGCGGCGAACTCCCGCTGATCACCACGGAGTTCGGCCCTGACGGCAACCGGATCGAACTGCCGTCGAAGTGGGTGGTGGCGGGGCGCACGGTGTGACGGCCGTGGCGGTCGGGGCTGCGGGAACCCTCAGAGACGCTGGATCGTTGTCAACTCGGTGAATTTTCAACGTAGTTGTTGCCGCAGATAGTTGTTGCGGCAGTTGTCAACGAGACCGACGCCATGGAGGTTCCCCACCCATGACCCCGACCCACCCCCGTCCGAGCCGGCGTGCCGTGCTCGGTGGTGCCGCGCTGGCCGCCCTTGCGGTGACGGCTGGCGCCGGTACCGCGAACGCGACCTCGAGCGCCACCTGGCCGACGGAGTTACCGCTCCCCGACGGCTGGCTCCCCGAAGGCATCGCGATCGGCCACAAGCCCTACGCCTACCTGGGCTCGCGTGCCAACGGCGCCATCTACCGCACCGACCTGCGCACCGGTGCGGGCGAGGTCCTCTACGCGGGCACGACCGGCCAGGTGGCCGTCGGGCTGAAGCTGGACCGCGACGGACTGCTGTACGTCGCGGGCAGTACCGGAGTCGCCCGCATCCACGACTCCCGCACCGGCGAGCTCCTGAACACGGTCCAACTCACCGAGACCACCGGCCACTTCATCAACGATGTCACCCTGCTCGGCGACCGCGCCTGGTTCACCGACTCGCGCGACGCCGTCCTCCACGGCGTCCCACGCGGCCGCGAGGGCGAGGTGCGTGCCCTGCCGCTCACCGGCGACTGGGTGCAGACGCCCGACGTCAACAACGCCAACGGCGTCGTCGGCACCCCCGACGGCCGCGGCCTGATCGTCGTCAGCAGCACGCCCGGCAAGCTGTACAACGTCAGCCTCAGGACGGGGGTCGCCACCGAGATCGCCCTGGCCGGCGCGGAGAACGTCGCCAACGGCGACGGCCTGTGGCGCATCGGCCGCACGCTGTACGTCGTACAGAACCGCCTGAACCTGATCAGCGTGTTCGACCTCGACGCCGAGGCCACCGCCGCCACCCTGCGCCGCACGATCACCGAGCCCCGCTTCGACGTCCCCACGACCGCCGCCCGCTTCGGCGACCGCCTGTACCTCGTCAACGCCCGCTTCACCAGTCCGCAGACGCCGGAGACGACGTTCAACGCCGTTGCCGTGCCGCTCTGACGGAGCGGCGGCCGGCTTCTGCGGTGTTCACCTCGCCGCAGCCGGGAGGAGGGGCAGCGCCGGTTCTTCGAGGCGCCCGGTCGCGATCCTCGCCGCCCGGGTGGAGGAACTTGACCGACGCCGCGACCCGCGAGAGCTGAGAGGCACCACATGACCGCCGTACAGGGCACCTCCGTCGACATCCCCACCCCCGACGGAACCGCCGACGCCTACTTCGCCCACCCCGCCGACGAGGTCCCGCACCCGGCCGTCCTGTTCTACATGGACGGCTTCGGGCTGCGCCCCCACCTCAGGTCGATGGCCGACCGCCTCGCCGCGGCCGGCTACACGGTCCTGGTCCCCAACGTCTTCTACCGCGCGGGCCGCGCACCGCTCGTCGAACTCCCCGAGTTCATCGACCCCGCCGAGCGCCCGGAGATCATTCAGAGCCTCCGCCCGGCCGCGCGGTCGCTGACTCCCGAGGCGGCCATGCGGGACGCCGGTGTCTATCTGGACTGGCTGGCCGCCTCCCCGCTGACGGCCGGCGGGCCGGCGGGCGTCACCGGCTACTGCATGGGCGCGGGCCTGGCCCTGCGCACCGCCGGCAGCCACCCGGACCGGGTCGCCGCGATGGCCGGTTTCCACGGCGCATTCCTTGCCACCGACGCACCGGACAGCCCCCATCTGCTGGCCGACCGCATCACCGCCGAGCTCTGTTTCGGCCACGCCGACCAGGACGCCACCAACCCCGCCGAACAGATCGATCGCCTCGACAAGGCGCTCACCACGGCCGGCGTGCGTCACCGGGGCGAGGTCTACCCCGGCGCCCACCACGGCTTCACCCAGGCCGACACCGCGATGTACAGCGCGCAGGCGACGGAACGGCACTGGGCGGCGCTGCTGGAGCTGTTCGGCCGCACGCTCTGAGTCCTGCGCTTCCTGGCCGGTTCCGCCCACGGCGCGTAACGTGACGCATCATGAAGATCCTGATCAGCGCCGACATGGAGGGTGCCACGGGGGTGACCTGGCCGGCCGACGTGCTGCCGGGGACGCCGCAGTGGGAGCGGTGTCGCTCGATGTTCACCTCGGACGTGAATGCCGCCGTGCTGGGATTCTTCGACGGCGGCGCCGACGAGGTCCTCGTCAACGAGGCCCACTGGACCATGCGCAACCTGCTCCTCGAGCACCTCGACGAGCGCACGCAGATGCTCACCGGACGGCACAAGGCCCTCTCCATGGTGGAGGGCGTGCAGCACGGCGACGTGGACGGAATCGCGTTCGTCGGCTATCACGCCGGCGCCGGCATGGAGGGCGTCCTCGCCCACACCTACCTCGCCAACTCCATCACCGGGGTGTGGCTGAACGACGTACGGGCGAGTGAGGGCCTGCTCAACGCGCACGTCGTCGCCGAGTACGGAGTGCCCGTCGTGCTCGTCACCGGCGACGACCTGGCCTGCGAGGACGCCCTCGGGTACGCGCCCGAGGCGCTGAAGGTCGCGGTGAAGGACCATGTGTCGCGGTACGCGGCCGTGTGCCGGACGCCGTCCAGGACCGCCGCCGACATCCGCGCCGCGGCCAAGGAGGCGGCACAGCTGGCGGTCCGTCACCAACCGGTCCAGGCAGGGCCGTTCACGGTCGCGCTCGAATTCGACGCGGAACATCTCGCGATGGCCGCCACCGTCGTGCCCGGCGTCGGCCGGATCGGGGAGCGGAAGGTGGCGTACACCAGCGGGACCATGTACGAGGGGATCCGTACCTTCAAGGCGGTCACCACGATCGTCTCGTCCGCCGTGGAGGAGCAGTATGGCTGACCAGCAGGCCCTGGACGAGGTCGTCGAGTTCACCTCGGACCTCATCCGCATCGACACCACCAACCGCGGCGGCGGTGACTGCCGGGAGCGCCCGGCCGCCGAGTACGCCGCCGCCCTGCTGGCCGAGGCGGGCCTGGAACCCACCGTCCTGGAGCGCACCAAGGGCCGTACGAACGTCGTTGCCCGCATCGGGGGCACGGACCCGTCGGCGGACGCGCTGCTCGTCCATGGTCATCTGGACGTCGTGCCCGCCCAGGCCGACGACTGGAGCGTGCACCCCTTCTCCGGGGAGATCCGTGACGGGGTCGTCTGGGGGCGGGGCGCGGTCGACATGAAGAACATGGACGCGATGATCCTCGCCGTCGTACGGGCCTGGGCGCGCGAGGGCACCGGGCCACGGCGTGACATCGTCGTCGCGTTCACCGCCGACGAGGAGGCGAGCGCCGAGGACGGCTCCGGGTTCCTCGCCGACGGGCACCCGGAGCTCTTCGAGGGCTGCACCGAGGGCGTCAGCGAGTCGGGGGCGTTCACCTTCCACGCCGGCAGCGGGCGGCAGATCTATCCGATCGCGGCCGGGGAGCGCGGCACGGGCTGGTTGAAGCTCACCGCGCGCGGGCGGGCCGGGCACGGCTCCAAGGTGAACAAGGAGAACGCGGTCACCCGCCTCGCCGCCGCCATCACCCGCATCGGCGAGCACGAGTGGCCGCTGCGGCCGACCCCGACCGTGCGGGCCGCGCTGACCGAGCTCGCCGCCCTGTACGGCATCGAGACGGATCTCAAGGATGTCGACGGGCTGCTGGCGAAGCTCGGTCCGGCCGCCGAGCTCGTCGAGGCGACGGTCCGGGGCAGCGCCAACCCGACCATGCTGGACGCCGGCTACAAGGTCAACGTGATCCCGGGGGAGGCCGTCGCGTACGTCGACGGGCGGTATCTGCCCGGCGGCGAGGACGAGTTCCGCACGACCCTCGACCGGCTCACCGGACCCGACGTGGAGTGGGAGTTCCACCACCGTGAGGTGGCCCTCCAGGCGCCGGTGGACTCGCCGACGTACGCGAGGATGCGGGCCGCCGTCGAGGAGTTCGCGCCCGAGGGGCACGTGGTGCCGTACTGCATGTCGGGCGGCACGGACGCCAAGCAGTTCTCGCGCCTCGGCATCACCGGCTACGGGTTCACACCCCTGAAGCTCCCGGAAGGCTACGACTACCAGGCCATGTTCCACGGGGTCGACGAGCGTGTCCCGGTCGAGGCGCTGCACTTCGGCGTCCGCGTCCTCGACCGCTTCCTGCGCAACGCCTAGGCGAGTTGGGGGAGAACGTGCAGACCCTGGCGTACGGTTCCTGGCCCTCGCCCATCGACGCGACGCTCGCCGCCGCGCACGACGGGCACCCCGAGTACGTCGGTTTCGTCGGCGACGAGGCGTGGTGGACCGAGCCGCGGCCCGCCGAGGGCGGCCGTCGCACCCTGGTGCGGCGCCGCGTCGGCGGCCGGGAGGAGCAGGTGCTGCCCGCTCCGTGGAACGTCCGCAGCCGGGTCATCGAGTACGGCGGGCGGCCCTGGGCCGGCACCGTCGTGCACGGCGAACCGCTCGTGGTGTTCGTGAACTTCGCCGACCAGCGGCTGTATCGGTACGAGCCCGGAAGCGAACCCCGTCCCCTCACGCCCGTGTCCCCGGTGGGCGGCGGACTGCGCTGGGCGGAGCCGCAGCTGCGCCCTGAGCGCGGTGAAGTGTGGTGCGTGCTCGAGGAGTTCACCGGCGACGGTCCCAGCGACGTGCGCCGGGTGCCGGCCGCGGTGCCCCTGGACGGCTCGGCCGCCCAGGACCGGGACGCCGTACGCGAACTCACCGACGACCGGCACCGGTTCGTCACCGGGCCCCGCGTCTCGCCCGACGGGAGCCGCGCGGCCTGGCTGGCCTGGGATCACCCCCGTATGCCGTGGGACGGCACGGAGCTGATCGTCGCCGAGGTCGCGGACGACGGCACTCTGCGGGAGGCGCGTACCGTCGCCGGGGGACCGGACGAGTCGATCGCCCAGGCGGACTGGGCCGCTGACGGCTCCCTCCTCTACGCGAGCGACCGCAGCGGCTGGTGGAACCTCTACCGCGACGGCACCCCGCTCTGCGCGCGCGAGGAGGAGTTCGGCGGGCCGCTGTGGAAGCTCGGCCAGCGCTGGTTCGCCCCGCTGGACAGCGGCCTGATCGCCGTCGTGCACGGCCGCGGCGCCACCGCGCTCGGGATACTGGACCCCGAGACCGGCGAGGTCGTCGACGCGGCCGGCCCCTGGACCGAGTTCGGGCCCACGCTCGCGGTGCACGGCGAGCAGATCGCCGCCGTGGGGGCCAGCCCGCGCAGCGCCTATGAGGCAGTGGAGCTGAACACCCGTACCGGCCGGGCCCGTGTCCTCGGCGCCGAGCACCAGGACGCCGTGGAGCCGGCGTACTACCCGGAGCCCCAGATCCGCACCTTCACCGGACCCGCCGGACGCGACATCCACGCGCACATCTACCCGCCCCACAATCCCGGCTGCATCTCGCCCGGCGACGAGCTGCCGCCCTACGTCGTGTGGGTGCACGGCGGTCCCACCAGCCGGGCGCCGCTCGTCCTCGACCTGGAGATCGCCTACTTCACCTCCCGCGGCATCGGCGTCGCCGAGGTCAACTACGGCGGCTCGACCGGGTACGGCCGTGCCTACCGGCGCCGGCTGCGCGAGCAGTGGGGCGTCGTCGACGTCGAGGACTGCGCGGCCGTCGCCCTCGCGCTCGCCGACGAGGGCACCGCCGACCGCGACCGGCTGGCGATCCGCGGTGGCAGCGCGGGCGGCTGGACCGCGGCCGCCTCGCTCGCCACCACCGACGTGTACGCCTGCGGCACGATCATCTACCCCGTCCTCGACCTGGCCGGCTGGGGCGCGGGGGAGACCCACGACTTCGAGTCGCAGTACCTGGAGACGCTGGTCGGGCCGCTCGCCGAGGTGCCCGGCCGGTACGCGGAGCGGTCGCCCACCGAGCACGCCGAGCGCATCACCGCGCCCTTCCTCCTGCTGCAGGGCCTGGACGACGTGATCTGCCCGCCCGCGCAGTGCGAACGGTTCCTGGCACGGATGGCGGGAAGGCAGGTGCCCCACGCGTACATCACCTTCGAGGGGGAGGGACACGGGTTCCGGCGTGCCGACACCGTGATCCGGGTCCTGGAGTCCGAACTCTCCCTGTACGCCCAGGTGTTCGGGCTCAACCCGCCCGGCATCCCGACACTGGAACTGTCCGAGTGAGAGAGCACGTGAGAGAACTTCTACGACCGTCCCGACTCGCCCCAGGCGCCCGCGTGGCCGTTGTCGCCCCCAGCGGGCCGGTGCCCGAGGAGCGGCTGCAGGCCGGGCTCGACGTGCTGCGCGGCTGGGACCTCGACCCGGTGGTGGCGCCCCATGTGCTCGACCGGCACGGCGAGTTCGACTATCTGGCGGGCACGGACGCGGACCGGGCCGCCGATCTGCAGCACGCCTGGTGCGACCCTTCGGTGGACGCGGTGCTGTGCGCGCGGGGCGGGTACGGGGCGCAGCGGATGGTCGATCTGCTCGACTGGGAGGCGATGCGGGCCGCGGGGCCCAAGGTGTTCGTGGGCTTCAGCGACATCACGGCGCTGCACCAGGCCTTCGCCGTGCGGCTGGGCCTGGTCACCCTGTACGGACCGGCGGCCGCCGGAGTCGACTTCATCAAGAACACCCGGGCGCAGGAGCATCTGAAGGCGACGCTGTTCGCTCCGGAGCGGGTCCGCACCATCGCCTCCGACGGCGCCGCTCTGGTCCCCGGACGGGCCCGGGGCGTCACGCTGGGCGGATGTCTGAGCCTGCTCGCCTCCGACCTCGGGACGCCGCACGCCCGCGACGGTGCCCGGGGCGGGCTGCTGCTGATCGAGGACGTCGGCGAACGGGCGTACCGCATCGACCGGACGCTGACCCAGCTGCTGCGCAGCGGATGGCTCGACGGTGTCACCGGGATCGCGCTCGGCTCGTGGGTGCAGTGCGGTCCGTACGGCGAGGTGCGCGCGGTCCTCGTCGACCGGCTCGCCGGCCTCGGCGTACCCGTCGTCGAGGAGTTCGGATTCGGGCACTGCGCAGCCGCGTTGACCATGCCCTTCGGCGTGACGGCCGAACTGGACGCAGGCGCGTGCACCTTGACGCTCGATCAGCCGGCGCTTCGCTGAACCGCGTTCACTGAATATCCGTCAAGAACACTCGTCTGGGCGATTGACGACGTCTGACACGTGTCACACCATGACAACCGGCCAGTACTTACTGGTCGGTAAGCAGGGCTGCCCTGAGTGTGGAGGTCTCAGTGTCCCGACGCGTGTCCAGAACCCGAGCTCCCCTCGCCCTCGCCCTGGGCGCGGCTCTCACCGCCCCCCTGGCACTCACCGCTCCCGCGGCCTCATCCGGTCAGTACACCGTCACCGCGCTGAAGTTCACCGTCCGGGCGGGCGGGCGCACCTGCACGGTCGACGCCGACCTGTACCGCCCGGCGGGCGTCGGCAGAACCCACCCCGCCCCGGCCGTGCTCTCCACGAACGGCTTCGGCGGCAGCAAGTCCGACGGCTCGACCGACGCCATCGGCAAGGCGTTCGCCGAGCGCGGCTATGTCTCCCTGGTCTACTCCGGGCTCGGCTTCGGCGGGTCCGGCTGTCTGATCTCCCTCGACGACCCGGGCATCGACGGCACGGCCGCCGCACGTCTGATCGACTTCCTGGGCGGCAAGCGCGCCGCCGACGACGGCACGAGGGCCGACTTCGTCACCCTCGACGGCACCGGCGACCCGCGGGTCGGCATGGTCGGCGGCTCCTACGGAGGGGCCATCCAGCTGGCGACGGCCGCGGTCGACCACCGGGTGGACGCGCTCGTCCCGCTGATCACCTGGAACAACCTCGCCTACGCGCTCGACCCGAACAACGCCTCCGGCGCGGTCCCCGGCGCCTACAAATGGCAGTGGGCCAACGGGTTCTACCTCATCGGTGAGAGCCAGCCGCTGACCGAGCCGAACCTCGACCCGTCCCGGATCAACTCCCTCACCTGTGTGCACTTCGTCGCCAAGGCCTGCGCCACCATCAGGACGCTGAACTCCGGAAGCTACGGCCCGGGCCCGACCGGCGCGATGCTCGCCTACGCCCACAGCGTCTCCCCGGTGTCATACCTGAGCCGGGTCGAGGCACCCACGCTGCTGATCCAGGGACAGGCCGACAGTCTGTTCAACCTCAACGAGGCGACCGCGACGTACAAGACGCTCAAGTCCCAGGGCACGTCCGCCAAGATGATCTGGCAGTCCTGGGGACACAGCGGCGGTATCACCGACCCGGCGGGCGGTGAACTCAACCTCAGCCAGGGCAACTTGGAGTCCAGCTACGTCGGCAGGCGGATCCTCTCCTGGTTCGACCGCTACCTCCGCAAGCAGACGAACACCGACACCGGACCGGCCTTCGCCTACTACCGCGACTGGATCACCGCCCCCAACGGCACCTACGCCACGGCCGATCACCTCCCCGCCCTCAGCCGGACGTTCTACCTGTCCGGCGACGGCAAGCTCGTCGACAACCGCCAGAAGGTCGCCCGCGGCAGCCGCACGTACACCAACCGGCTGACTCCCACGAGCCACTCGGAGAGCTCGCTGGCCGGAATCGCCGATCTGCCGGACCCGGGGCCGTACGACACCGCGGGCACCTACCTCGGCTGGACCAGCGCGCCGCTCGCCCGCACCACCGACGTCGTCGGCGCGCCCCGGGCCACGCTCAAGGTCGTCTCCCCGACGGCCGCGCGGGCCCAGAACTCCGGCAACGCCGCCGACCGGCTCGTCCTGTTCGCCAAGGTGTACGACATCGCGCCCGACGGCACCAAGACGCTGGTGCACCGGCTGATCGCGCCGGTACGGGTGCCGGACGTGACCAAGAGCTTCAGCGTGACCCTGCCCGGCATCGTGCACCGGTACGAGAAGGGGCACCGGCTGCGGTTCGTGATCGCGGCGAGCGACGACGCGTACTTCGGGAACCGGGGGATCAAGCCGGTGACCGTGGTCAGCGCGCCCGGGGACACCGGGGTACTGGAGCTGCCGGTGCTCGGCGGATGAGCCGCCGTCGAGCCGTCCCGAGGGCAGCCCTCACCGTGCGTGACGGCGGCTTCGGGCGCATCCTGGTCCCATGAGCCCGAAGACTTCCGAGCGGGGCGCCAGGGGCAGCCGTGGCCGGGGCGCGGTGGTCACGCCCGGCCGGGTCGTCATGGTGCTGCTCGCCGTCGTCGCCCTGGTCTTCATCTTCGAGAACACCCGCTCCACCAGGATCCGCGTCCTGGTCCCCGAGGTCACGATGCCGCTGTGGACGGCCCTGCTCGCCACGGCGGTCATCGGCTCGCTGTTCGGGGCCTATTTCATGCGGCGGCGCCGCTGAGCGCTCCACTGGAAGGACGGTGACGAACCTGCGGGCCGGTGGGGGCCGGTCGCGCCCGCGCGGCGGAGCCGCATATCGATACAGTCCCGCGCCCCTTCGGGGCGCTGCCAAACCGCACCGGACCTCGTGGGACCTGCTTGGTCCGCCGTAGGCTTGCGGGATGCCGCATACCGCATCCCGCTATCTCGCCGAGGGCCCCCGCGTGGGCATACGTCACTTCAGCTACGAGGACGGTGCCGAGTTCACCGCGCGTGCCCGGGAGAGCAAGGATCTGCACCAGCCCTGGCTGTTCCCGCCGAACGGCGCGAACGCGTACACCGCGTACGCGGGGCGGCTGATCGAGGACCCGACCAAGGCCGGGTTCCTGGTCTGCGAGAAGGACGGCGAGCAGGGCGACGGGGCCATCGCCGGGTTCATCAACATCAACAACATCGTCGAGGGCGGCTTCCAGTGCGGCGCGCTCGGCTACGGCGCCTTCGCGCACGCCGCCGGGCGCGGGCTTATGCGGGAGGGCATGAACCTCGTCGTGGGGTACGCGTTCGGCCCGATGCGACTGCACCGGCTGGAGATCAACGTGCAGCCGCAGAACGCCGCTTCGATCGCCCTGGCCCGCTCCTGCGGCTTCCGCCTCGAGGGCTTCTCACCGAACATGATCTACATCGACGGGGCCTGGCGGGACCACGAACGCTGGGCGATCACCGCCGGGATGCGCGCCTGAAGCCTGTACCTTTGCGGAATCCTGACCGGTAGCTCCCCTGGTCAGCTCACCGGTGAGCGGCTTCCATGGTGATCGTGACGACCATCCGACGTGAGGTACTCACCCTCCCGGCATCGCAGCCGGGTCCGGACAACCCGCTGCCCGCGCTGGTGCTGCTCCACGAGGTGCACCACATGGAGGACCGGGACGACCTGCCTCGGGACATGGCCCGGCAGGCCGGCCTCGCACCACTGCGCAGCCTGCTGCCGGTGCGCGTCCGGGACGGGTACGGGCGGGCGCGCGAACCCCGGGAGATCGACGCCCTGGTGATCGAGAACGACCGGTTGCGCGCCACCGTACTGCCCGGTCTCGGCGGCCGTGTCGCCTCCCTGTTCCACAAGCCGGCCGGCCGTGAACTCCTCTACCGCAACCCGGTGTTCCAGCCCGCCAACTTCGCCCTCAACGGCGCCTGGTTCTCCGGCGGCATCGAATGGAACATCGGCGCCACCGGCCACACCACCCTCTCCTGTGCCCCGCTGCACGCCGCCCGTGTCCCGGCCCCCGACGGCGGCGAGATGCTCCGGCTGTGGGAGTGGGAACGCCTGCGCGACCTGCCCTTCCAGGTCGACCTCTGGCTGCCGGAGCACTCCGACTTCCTGTACGTCGCAGTCCGCATCCGCAATCCGCACGAGCGGCCGGTGCCGACCTACTGGTGGTCCAACATCGCCGTACCCGAGGAGCGCCGGGTGCTGACGCCCGCCGAGGAGGCCTGGCACTTCGCCTACGATCGGCGGCTGCGCCGGGTGCCCGTGCCGTCGTACGAGGGAATCGACCGCACGTACCCGCTCAACAGCCCTTACCCGGCCGACTACTTCTACGAGGTACCCGACGGCCGGCGGCGCTGGATCGCCGCCCTCGGCGCCGACGGCCACGGCCTGGTGCAGACCTCCACCGACGTGCTGCGCGGCCGCAAGCTGTTCGTCTGGGGAACCGGCAGTGGCGGGCGGCGGTGGCAGGAATGGCTCACCGAGCCCGGCACGGGCGGCTACTGCGAGATCCAGGCCGGGCTCGCGCGCACCCAGTTGGAGCACGTGCTCCTGGACGGGGAGAGCGAGGTGAGCTGGCTGGAGGCGTACGGGCCGCTGGAATCACCGCAGGCCGGGGAGTGGGACTCCGTCCTGCGCGAGGCGGAGACCCGGCTGGAGACCGCACTCCCGCGCGCCGGCGTCGACGCCGCCCATGCCGCCTGGAAGCCGCACGCCGACACCGAACCCGGTGAGATCCTCGCCGTCGGCTCCGGCTGGGGCGCACTCGAAGTGCTGCGCGCCGACTGGAAGTTGCCCGGCACGCCCTTCGACGAAGGCACGCTCGGCGAGGCCCAGGAGCCCTGGCTCCAGCTGCTGCGTGCCGGCTCCCTCCCCGAGCCGCGCCGGGTACGGCCGCCGGGCGGGACGCTGGTCGCCCCGCACTGGCGGGACATGCTGGAGACGGCGCCCGCGACCCCGCTCACCGAGTACCACCTGGGCGTCGCCCAATGGCATGCCGGCGACCGGGCACAGGCGGTGCGCAGTTGGGAGCGGGCCCTCGAACTCGCCCCGTCCCTCTGGCCGTTGCTCCGCTGCCTCGCCGTCGCCGACCAGGATTCCGGCAATCACGAGCGGGCCGCGGACCGGTATGCCGATGCCTTCGACGACCTGTGCCAGGAGCGGCGCGACGACGGGGAACGATGGACGGCGGCCACGGCCGCGCTGGGCCGCGAGGCGATCGAGGCCCTGCTCGCCGTGGGCCGCACGGCTCAGGCGCGCGGGGTCTGGGAGCGGCTGCATCCGGCGACCCGCGAGCGCGGCCGGTTCCGGCTGATCGAGGCCGGGCTGCTGCTCGCGGAGGGACGGCCCGACGACGCGCGTGCCGTCTTCGCCGCGGGCTTCGAGGTCGCCGACCTGCGGGAGGGCGCGGAGGCCATCGGCCGTCTGTGGGGCCGGATCAGCGACGAACCGCTCCCGGCGCACTACGACTTCCGTATGCGGCCGCCGGAGTCCTGACAGCCCGTGCCCGCAACACGTGCACGCCGCCTACGTGTTGCGGTCCACGTACTCGTAGATCGTGCCATCCGGGTGCATCGCGAGCAGATTGCGGCCCACCGGTGACGGCAGCGGGCCGGCGAGGATGTGCGCGCCGAGGTCGCTGAGTACCTGGCTCGCCTCCTCGACGTCCTTGACGGCGATGGTCGCGGAGACCTTGCGCAGCAGGTCCAGCTCCTCCGTGGGCCCGCTCATCAGCAGGAAGCAGCCGATGGCGGCCACCTGGACGCCACCGCGCTCGAAGCGGAGGGCTCTGCCGCCCGCGAGCCGTTCGTAGAAGGGGACCGCGGTCTCCAGGTCGTCGACGCATACGCGCAGCGTGGCTCCCAGAATGTCCATGGGACGAGCCTAGTTGGGGCAGCGGGGCGAGGAGATCGTTTCCGCCGACCCGGGTCGGAAACCGGTGCACGTTTGGGCGCTCTGACCAGGGGGACGCGGAAGACTCAGGCACGAGGTCGTCGAGTCCACGGAACCCCCGGGTCCCGTCAACCGCCCCGACACCCCCGCGGAAGGAGCTTCATGAACACCGCCGAACTGGTCGAACTCGCCCAGCAGCTGCGCGTGGACAGCGTGCGCGCCTCGGACGCGGCGGGGTCCGGGCATCCGACCTCCTCCATGTCCGCCGCGGACCTGATGGCCGTACTCCTCGCGCATCGTTTCCGCTACGACTTCGAACGGCCCGCCCACCCCGGCAACGACCGCTTCGTCCTCTCCAAGGGACACGCCTCGCCCCTCCTCTACGCCGCCTACAAGGCTGCCGGCGCCATCGGCGACGCCGAGCTGCTCACCTTCCGCAAGCCGGGCAGCCGTCTCGAAGGGCATCCGACGCCGCGCAGGCTGCCGTGGGTCGAGACGGCCACCGGCTCGCTCGGCCAGGGGCTGCCCGTCGGCGTCGGCATCGCGCTGGCCGGCAAGCGGCTGGACCGCACCGGGTACCGCGTGTGGGTGCTGTGCGGGGACAGCGAGCTGGCCGAGGGGTCCGTGTGGGAGGCCGCCGAGCACGCGTCGTACGAGCATCTGGACAACCTCACCGCGATCGTCGACGTCAACCGGCTCGGCCAGCGCGGCCCGACCCGGCACGGCCACGACCTCGACGCCTACGCACGCCGCTTCCGGGCGTTCGGCTGGCACACCGTCGAGGTGGACGGCCACGATGTCGACGCCATCGACCGGGCGTACGGCGAGGCACTCTCCACCAGCGGACAGCCGACCGTGATCCTCGCCCGGACCCTCAAGGGCAAGGGCGTCGCGTCCGTCCAGGACCGCGAGGGACTGCACGGCAAGCCCCTGCCGGATGCCGACGAGGCGATCGCCGAACTCGGCGGCCCCCGCGACCTCCGCGTCCGGGTCCGCGAGCCGGCCGCCGCCCGCATGCTGCACGCCGTGCGTGCCGGGCACCTGGAACTGCCCCGATGGGACAAGGGAGACGAGGTGGCCACGCGCGACGCCTACGGGCGGGCGCTGACCGCGCTCGGCACCGGTCGCGGCGACGTCGTCGCCCTCGACGGCGAGGTCGGCGACTCCACGCGCACCGAGTTCTTCGCCAAGGAGCACCCCGACCGGTACTTCGAGTGCTACATCGCCGAGCAGCAGATGGTCGCGGCGGCGGTGGGGCTCGCGGTGCGCGGCTGGGTGCCGTACGCCGCCACGTTCGCGGCGTTCCTGACCCGCGCGTACGACTTCGTGCGGATGGCATCCGTCAGCGGCGCCGGCATCAACCTCGTCGGCTCGCACGCGGGCGTCGCCATCGGCCAGGACGGGCCGTCCCAGATGGGCCTCGAGGACCTGGCGATGATGCGCGCGGTGCACGGCTCGACCGTGCTGTACCCGTGCGACGCCAACCAGACCACGCAGCTCGTCGCCGCGATGGCGGGCTGCGAGGGCATCCGGTACCTGCGCACCTCGCGCGGGGAGAGCAAGGTGATCTACGGCCCCGACGAGGAGTTCCCCATCGGCGGCAGCAAGGTGCTGCGCTCCTCCGCACACGACCGGCTGACCCTCGTCGCGGCGGGCGTCACCGTGCCCGAGGCGCTGGCCGCCGCCGACGCGCTGGAGCGGGACGGCATCCAGGTCCGCGTCATCGACCTCTACTCGGTCAAGCCCGTCGACCGGCACACCCTGCGCCGGGCCGCCGAGGACACCGGCTGTCTGGTCACCGTGGAGGACCACCACGAGGAGGGCGGGCTCGGCGACGCCGTCCTGGACGCGTTCCTCGACGGGCGGCCCGTGCCGCGGCTGGTGCGCCTCGCGGTCCGTACGATGCCGGGCTCGGCCTCCCCGGACGAGCAGCTGCACCTCGCGGGCATCGACGCCGAGTCGATCGCGGCGGCCGGGAAGCTGCTGGTGGAGGAGGCGGTCGTGCGGTGAGCGGCGACGTACGCACCGTGCGGGCCGGGCGCCGCACGGTGCGGGTCCACCGGCCCGACAAGGTGCTCTTCCCCGGCGACGGCCGTGCGAAGGAGTACACCAAGGGCGACCTCGTCGACTACTACCGGTCCGCCGCCCCGTTCCTGCTGCCCCACCTGCGCGGCCGCCCGCTGATGCTGGAACGGCATCCGGACGGCCTCGACGGCCCGCGTTTCATGCAGAAGAACACCCCGGAGAACTACCCGGAGTGGATCACCCGGGTCGAGGTGCCCAAGGAGGGCGGCACCGTCTGTCACACCGTGTGCGACGACTCCGCCACCCTCGTCTACCTCGCCGACCAGGCCGCCGTCACGCTGCACCGCTGGCTGTCCCGGACCGGCCACGTCGACCGGCCCGACCGGATGGTCTTCGACCTGGACCCGGCCGGGGACGACTTCGCGGCGGTGCGCGAGGCGGCCTCAATGCTCGGGGAACTGCTCGACGAGATCGAGCTCCCCTCGGCGCTGATGACCACCGGCTCGCGCGGGCTGCACGTGGTCGTGCCGCTCAACGGGCACCACGACTTCGACGAGGTCCGCGCATTCGCCCACGACGTCGCCGAGACGCTCGCCGAGGCGAGCCCCGACCGGCTCACCACCGCCGTACGCAAGAAGGAGCGCGGCGACCGGCTCTATCTCGACGTGGGCCGCAACGCCTACGCGCAGACCGCGGTCGCGCCCCTCGCGGTCCGAGCCCGGCCCGGCGCCCCCGTGGCCACCCCGATCACCTGGGCCCAGCTGGACGACCCCGCCCTGCACGCCCGCCGCTGGACCATCGCCGACGCCGTCGAACAGGCCGGCACCGACCCGTGGGCCGGCGTCCTGCGCCGGGGCCGTGCGCTGGGACCGGCCCGGCGCCGGCTCGACGCCCTGCGCGGCGCCCGAAGGTTTTGGCCCGTGGCAATGCGGCCACACGGAACCACAGGAACCGGAGGGTGACGACGAGGACGAGGATGTGGGCTCATGACCGGACTGCGGTACGTCTACGCCGTCTGCCGCCCCTTCGGGGCGGCGCTGCAGGCCCAGCTGACGGGCGTGGCGGGCGACCCGCCCAGAATGCTGACCCACCGCGGCCTCGTCGCCGTGGTCAGCCATGTGCCCGAGCGGGACTTCGCCGAAGCCGCACTCCGTGCCCATCGCGAGGACCTGGACTGGCTCACCGGGACCGCCCGCGTCCACCAGGGCGTGATCGACGCGCTCACCGCCGTCACCACACCACTGCCCCTGCGGCTCGCCACGGTCTTCCGGGACGACAGTGGCGTACGGGTCATGATGGAGGCGCGTGAGGACGGTTTCCGGCGCACCCTCGACCGGCTGCAGGGGCGGGTCGAATGGGGCGTCAAGGTGTACGCCGAGACCGGACCGTCCGAAACGGACGGGCCGACGGACAAAGCAGAGGCGTACGCGAGCGGGCTGCACGCGATGCTTTCCTCGTATGCCGAGGATTCCCGGCTGCGTGCCCCGCAGGATTCCGTGCTTTCCGGAGTTCCGGGACGGAATGTCCTCGACGCCGCCTACCTGGTCCCGCGCGGTGGTTCCGAGGAATTCGTGGAACTGGTGGGCCGGACGAAGGACGACGAACCGGGAATGAACGTCGAACTGTCCGGCCCATGGGCGGCGTATTCCTTTGTCGAGGATGTTGAGGATGTCAATGCCGACGATGGCGTCCATGCTGTCGACGACGTCGGAATGAACTCCAGAAGTTACTGACTTACCTCACCACCGGTACCAGCGTCCCCTGCCTCCGGACGCCGTCGTGCCGCGCATCAGGAATCCCAGCAGCCACAGCGCGAGAACCACCAGTGCAATCCACCAGAGTATCTTCAGTGCGAATCCGGCGCCGAAGAGAACCAGCGCCAGAAGCAATACGAGCAGGACAGCAACCATATTTCCAACCTCCTGCTCTCCGGGTATCCCGGAGAGGGAGATTCAGGCACCTTTTCGGCACAGAATCTCTGCATGCAGCACGCTGAACCAGCCGTCCTCCTGCTCGCCCCATTCCCGCCAGGCGTCCGACACGGCCCGCAGCTGCTCCACGGTCGCGTGGCCGCCTTCGGTGGCCCGCTCCGCATATGCCGACGCCAGCGTCCGGTCCGCCCACAGCCGGCTCCACCAGGCCCGCTCCTGCGGCGTGGAGAACGTCCACGTGCCGGAGGTCGCCGTGATGTCGGTCAGCCCCGCCCGCAGCGCCCAGGACTTCAGCCGCCGCCCGGCGTCCGGCTCGCCGCCGTTGGCGCGGGCCACCCGCCGGTACAGGTCCAGCCAGTCGTCCATCCCCTGAGACGCCGGGTACCAGGTCATGGCCGCGTAGTCGGAGTCACGGACGGCGATGAACCCGGTCGGCCTGGTCACCCGCACCATCTCGCGCAGCGCCTGCACCGGATCGCCGACGTGCTGCAGCACCTGATGCGCATGGACGACGCAGAACGTGTCGTCCGGATAGTCCAGGGCGTGTACGTCCGCGACCGTGAACTCGACGTTCGTCAGGCCCCGTTCGGCGGCCGTGGCCCGGGCCTGGTCCAGGATCTCCGGTGCCTGGTCGACGCCGGTGACATGCCCGTCGGGGACCAGTGCCGCCAGGTCGGCGGTGATGGTGCCCGGGCCGCAGCCGATGTCCAGGATCTTCATGTGGGGTTTCAGTGAGCCGAGCAGATAGGCCGCGGAGTTGGCGGCGGTTCGCCAGGTGTGGGAGCGCAGCACCGACTCGTGGTGCCCGTGCGTGTAGACGGCGGTCTCCTGCGGCTTCGACATGGTTGAACTCCCCTGTTCGACATCCTGTCGGGTACGCAGCACCGTACGCTCGTATGTCGAATGGTGAGACCTGCGTTTTGAGATATGGACTGACGGACCGTCAGGAATGGTGGGCTGAGGCCGGGCTTCGGGACGGTGGGATCGACGGCTGGGCTCATGCGGCGCCGGGTACTCTGAAGTGCCCGTTTCTTCCCGTGCGGGCGGTGACCGACACCCGGAAGGGCCCTGCATGCGTCTGCTCCTCATACGCCACGGTCAGACCCCCTCGAACGTCGCCTTCCTGCTCGACACCGCCGTCCCGGGACCGGGCCTGACCGCACTCGGCGAGCAGCAGGCCGCCGCCCTCCCCGAGGTGCTCGCCGACGAGGACATCGAGGCCCTGTACGCCTCCACCCTCGTCCGCACACAGCTCACCGCCGCCCCGCTGGCGACCGCCCGCGGCCTCGACGTCCTGGTCCGGGACGGCCTCCGCGAACTCGAAGCGGGCGACCTGGAGATGCTGCCCGGCGACACGGAGCAGGGCGCGCTCTACATGAAGACGGTGTTCGCGTGGGCGGCGGGGGACACCGCGCTCAGGATGCCCGGCGGGGAGAGCGGCGCCGAGGCGCTCGCCCGCTATGACGCCGTCGTCGCCGAGGCCGCGGGCAGCGGCGCCGGGACGGTCGCGATGGTCAGCCACGGCGCGGCGATCCGCATGTGGACGGCGGCCCGCGCCGACAACGTCGACGTCCCGTTCGCCGCCGCCCGCCCCCTCGACAACACCGGCGTGGTGATCCTGGAGGGATCCCCGGCGGACGGCTGGAAGGCCCTCTCCTGGGCGGGCGCGACGGTGGCCCCCAGCAGTGACAGCGGTCCCGCGGGCCGCCCCCTGAACGACGAGGCCGGATGATCCTCGGGCGGACGGGGCCCCGACC
>Ga0307512_10002718_pt1 | contig 21687 bp, 30 predicted proteins | sample 14_EM_MG_FD_200267 | JGI IMG/M metagenome (GOLD analysis project Ga0307512, IMG submission 200267) | Populus trichocarpa ectomycorrhiza microbial communities from riparian zone in the Pacific Northwest, United States - 14_EM | ecosystem: Host-associated > Plants > Roots > Unclassified | place...
AGATCTGGGGAGAGAAGAGGAGAGAGGGGGAAAGGGAGAGAGTGAGAGAGTGAGTGTGTGTATATGAATGGGAGAAGTAGATGTGACAGACTGCAATGGGCATGTGTTGCTCCAATGGCATAGCTGGGGCTCATAATGGCGTTAAGCTTGAGGCAACAGGCACGCAAATGAAAAGGGGGAAAAGAGTGGTTTTTTCTTCAATGTGGCTCTTGGCCAGGCAGTCAGGGTTATATACAGGACAAGTATACTATGCACAAGGCCAAACTAGGACAAGAGCAGAATAAAAGAACATACAAAGATGGGAAGGATAATATGACAGTGACACACATTCACTGCCCTGTGGCATTGTTGGGTATGTTGGTCATGTTGGGCGAAGAGGGGATGCGCTTGCTCCGAGGCTACAGCACATGCTTGCCTTACAGTAATGACAATGACAATAGTGAGAATGTTGAGAGTTGGGTGGATGAGAGGGTTGACATAACTGCGGAGCAGCTTGCAGCACTCAATAAGAGTGTGCAACTGGTGAGGCTGATGCTTGTTAAGGTATATATAACATTTTATCCTCCATATTGTTAACTTACCACTTGTTTCTCAGCTGCACAAAACTGTGTTTGCCATTAAGAACTCAACTACAATTATCCTTCCCTGATAGTATCAGGTCCTTGAAGAACTGGACCTTCATGCTCATATTATGCCATGGGATGTGTTGATGCGATGGAACTTGACATTTGACATGCTCAAGTTTGCTATTGAGTACTGCTTGGCCATTGACACTATTACAGCAGAATGTAATATGAAGCTTCATGATTATGAGCTTGGAAAGGAGGAGTGGAAGGTTGCTGAAGAGCTCTGTGAAGTGCTGAAGGTGTGTTATTGAGCTTTTTGTTTTAAGAATTCACTACTAATCAGAGTAGGTCTTTAAGGATGCAATGCTCTTCTTCTCTTGGGAGGCCTCCTCTGAACACCCTGCAACGAACATCACTACTGTTATCCCTGCTATGGACACTATTGATGAAGCTTTGGCTACAAATGCCCTTTCCTCTAAGTATTCTATTGCCATTCATGCAGCACTAAGCATCAGTAAAAAAACCTTAAACTGTTACAATGAAAAGACAGATTTTTCAATGACATATTGGATTGTGATGGGTATTTTGTGGTTTATCCTCCATTTTATCATCACTTATATCTTCTTTCAGTCCTTCATCCCCATCATAAGCTCAACTATTTCAAGAATGCAAAGTGGAAGGACAAGTGGATCAAGGCTGCCCAGCAGCTTGTATGAGACAAGTTTGACCTTTCATACAGTTATAGCTCTGCACCTCCAGGGTTGGCATCAAGTAACAAGGTATGTATCACTTAGTTGTATATCTTTCATTTATCTTACCTTTGTTATGTGCATAATAGACCACTGGATACCCATCAAAAAGCAATAACATTTTTGACAACATGGCTGCACTTGCTACACCTGCAACCACTGAACTCTGTGATGAGCTTGATTGCTACCTTGGCTCTGACCCTGAGCATGTCATTGATGCTGTTCATTGGTGGTATAATTGTCATGCCAAATATCCTTGCCTGTTAAGGATGGTGATTGATTATCTTGTTATCCCTCATAAGTAATTATCTGTGTTTCCTTTATTTATATCTTCTGATGACATTACTAGCTACCTCTGTTGGTGTTGAATGAACCTTTAGCAAGGGCTGACTTCTTCTCTCTTACATTCACAACCACCTCTCAGTTCAGTCGACATGTGCACTGATGTGACTAATGTGTGTCAGGGTATGGAGTGTAATGCATGCATGCATGCAGGCCTCAGAATCAGCCTACTTCAACCTTGGCCCAACCTGTCCACATGCACCACCCAGATTTGACAGATGCCCAACTTGACCAATGCTACAGGGCAGTGTGTGCACACTCCCATCATCTCTGCTCCACACCATCTTTTGTAGTCATGTGCCATAGCCTAGACTGTTGAAACTTGTATTTAACCACTCTTAGCAGACCTTGATGTGTGCAGAATTCAAGTCCCTTTTTCCCCAATTTGTGTGTGCCCTTTTCCAGCAGTTGAGCAATTAACAACTGCCTTTCTGCTTTATCTTTTGCTCCATTGCATTCTCAGATTCAAGCGCATTTGGTTCTATTGCTTATTGCCTTCCCTTTTCTTCAAACTCATAGTGGACTTTCCATCTGTGATTTAGGAGCTTACTAGGATATGTTCATAATAATGACATTAAGAAGGTCACTGCACTGGAGGAGCTTATTGGAGAGGAAAGGATGGATGAGTTACAGTAAGAAAAATATACCTATGGGTTACCCAGGCCATACACTAACTGAGGGCACAAAAATGAACTGTCTACAGTATATAATGAGTGAATTAAGGTTCTGGACTAAATGAATGTGCTACTGTCTGTCAAAATGAATGCTAAGTGTGTCCATGTGGAATGGACCAGGTAATCTGGTCAATCTGCTCCATGCACCATTTGCTACATAAGTAAGTCAACTTGCAGCTAGCTGAGTCACAGCAACACTAGTATCATCCATATATAGAAATATATTACCATATATAGATAGGTGCCTGCTTACATACTTAGTTAGTCCTAGCACAAAAGTCAATTTGAAAAAAAAAACAACCCCCAGTCTTTTTTTTATTTATATTTTGGACCCCCTTGGGCAACTGGCAACACTAATTCATTCACAAAATTTGACAAAAATGTGTTATAATCCCCTTCCTGCTAGGCCTGAGGTTGTCCTGCACTTATTCCTCCCTGCATACAGACAGTGGACAAGGATATCATCCACTCATCCTCCTCTTCCCTATGGGAGGGGCTTGGGGTGACTAGAAGCTCATGCACGTGCAAGGAGAAAGGATCACGTGACTTTTGAAGCCTTGTCGAAGCTCGCGCGCGAGATTTTAAACTTTTTGAGTAGAAAGAGAAAGAAGTGACAAGAGCGACGAGCACGTCGCCTTTGACGACGATGAGTGCCAATCATCGACAACAACTCTCTCTACTCTCCATCCCCTCTGGGCAACCCTATCAAGCCCAGTCCCACCTTCCACTCTACTCCCCCGCGCTACCAACCGCTATTCACCAAGGGTTTCCTTCAGCGTTCCCTCCACCGTCTCTCCTTCAGACCCCAGTCCAACCTTCTTTTTTCCCTCCCCCTTCCGGTGCTCCTCCCCGTCCTCTACACCAGGGCCACCGTGCTCAGGCAAGCATTTCTCTTGCCGCGGCAGGTATCCATCCACCTCCTGGCGTCCCCATCACACCGTTCCAACAAAGTCAATTCCCTCCTGCCTTCGGTGCACCACAATTTCCGCCATTCCAACACCGAAACCGTCGTCAACCTAGCATCAGTACTGGCGGTCCACCAAAAGCTCAGCTTGGGGGCGCGGGTAAGAACTACCGGCCTCCGTCGGCAACCGCTGTCGCGCTCGTGAATGTGGCCGCTCAGAATCAGAAGGTAAAGAAGACTATCGTGAACCTTCCAAAGGAGACAACTCCGGCTGTCGATGGAAAACCCCCAGAGCGCGCCCATTTTGCGCGTACGCCAATCCCTCTGCATCTCATTCCTCCTCAGTCATCACCTTCACCCCCCGACGTGATTTCTGCTATCATACACTCTGAAGACAGTCTGAGGACGAGCATCCCTGATACAGTGGATGTTTTCTTGCCCGCAAAGGTGCGTTGTTTTTCTCCGGCCGTCTGCCTTTCTCTAATATTTTTTTGTCAGCCCGCTTGGGAAGTATTGAAGAAAAAGTTTATTGAGGAGAAGCTGGAGAAGCTCGGTGTTGAAAAAGGCTCAGGAAGCAGCAGCACCGTACCTCACATTCACGCCCCTCACGCACGAGCCGCTTCGGTTCGTCGCTTTCTATCTCCCCTTGATGTTCCACTCACTGTTTCGTAGATATCTTCTCCTGCAGACCCTGCTCTGTTATTCTTTAAGCTCAACAAACTCCAACAGGTACAGATTTCTCAAGCACACTCTGCATCTGTTTCGCCACAGCCATCCCAACATTCTTTGGATAATACCACGCCTCCCCCTCCAATATTTCAGCAACAGCTTGCACCACCTGCACCTAGTCACTCAGCCCCTCTACGGCACGGACATAGTTTGTCCCTAGCCGCAGCACCATTCGTTCCCTTGCGACCATTTATAGCCTTCAATGCACCCATGAATTATAATCCGTTGGGGCACAGTACAGCAATTGCCCCTGATGGTCTACGCTCCCCTGACACGCGGTCGGACCCTGGTGCATCAACGGACCAGTCGCTTGCGCCACCCGCCATGCCCGCACGTGCGGATAGCCGACCGGACTTTATGCGTGGCTTTGGTCTTGATGTTCCCGAGGAGACCGAGGAACAGCTGAAACAAGAGCAGGAGCAAGAGGAGCAGGACGGGCAAGACGATCCTGAGGGACATGAGGAAGAGCGGGTAATAGCCGAGGCATCACATGTTGCCCTCGTGGGCTCAGACGACACGATAAACATGGATCTTGACATCGATGAGGCGGACGCCGAAGTCGACAGCATCACCACGGCTGCGCAGAGCAGAGTCCATTCACGCCACGTCTCGCGATTATCTGCCTCCTTATCACTGCTCACCGTTGGTGGTCACGTGAGTGACAGGGAGAACCCCGACGAGCAAGGAGAGAGGGGGGGTGACCTAGAGGACGACGCGATTGGCGAATGGACAGGTTCAGAGGATATGCGCACGACTACGGAGACGACAGAGGACGAGGTACGTAAACTTTTCCTGCCGCGTTGTTTCCACGCGTCTTCGCATCTTTTGTGCATGTGCTGACAATCTATCTGATCACGACTTCCTGCTTTGTTCCCTCTCCCTTGCACCCCTTGTCCTTTCACCATCATCTCCCCTCCCCTTTCATATTTTGTTCTGTTTCGTATCTAGGAGAGCATTGGCGAGTGGTCAAACCCATCTGACGAAGAACGTGCCCGTCAAGAACGCCAACAACGCCGCCTCTTGCGTCGTGTCCACGTTCAACGGCAGCAAGAATCGAGCCAGGTCCCCCGCCGTATCCCAAATTTCCCTCATCCCCCCGTGAACCCTCTTACCTCTTTGCTGTCACAACCTCTCCCCGACGCGGAAGAAGACATGATTTCCAACCCGAGCGATGACAGTGTCAATCGTCCCTTTGCACACCCTTTCCGCCACTCTTCCCGCCCACCATCGTCCAGGTTGTCATTCCATGATCCAGCCCTGGCACACTCGCGCACTCCATCGAGTAACGTAATGCCGACACCGTTTCAACTTCCAATGCCCATCCCAATACAAGCACCTGTACCCAAGCACACCGAAGTTCTCAACCCACACGCGAAACCATTCGTTTTTACCGGTGCGAGTCGGCGTTCAGGTTCGTTCACCCCGGAGACACTTGGGCTTCCAATGCCGCAACCACAAATTCAACAGCAGCCGCATGTCCCTCAACCACCTCGGACATTTGGCCATGCTCGTGGGGCCTCATTTGGCAAGCCCCTCAATGCCGGGGCGCCAGAGTTCAAACCGGGTACATTTACATTCACACCGCCGCCGAACATGCCCAAGTTCCCCATGCCACAGCCTCTGGCCGCCCCTCCAGCTCTCCCCTCGCCCCCACCGAACACCAACGTGGACACGAACTCGATGCGTCCTCAACAGGGTCGCGAGAAGCGCCAGCGCCGTAACTCGGCTGCGTCCGCTGCTCCCTCAGAAGCCAGCGAAGACGGCAGAAACGTGATGACTTCCTTCAAGTTCCCCCAAGAGTCCCCTACGCGCAAGAGCGCACCGACGTCACCCGAGCAGCAAAAAGGAGCTCTGGAAGCTGCTGCGCGTCCGCTCACATTACCGGGATTGGGTGATATCAAGATTGCCGCGACCAACGAATCTGCGCACAACATGGAGAGCCCTGCCAGCGAAGGACCACTCATTGGCGAGGGCGACAGAGATGCGGGTGAGGACGCAGATGAGGAGGTGGAGGAAAGCGGGGATATGGAGCACGAGTTGCCGGTCCCCTTGTCCATGAAAGCTCGTCGTGCGCCGATCCCTCTCGATTTCAAGCATCCCGTATCGACGAATACCGTCCCAGCGGGCCTGTTCAAGGCACTCGCAAGTGGGGGCGGCAACAATGGCAACGGCAATAGCGCGACCGCAGCCCAGGAGAGCGAAGAACGTTCGCGTCGCATCGTGCGCAGCCGGCTTAGCTCACGCGAGATTTTCGAACACGCATCTCGCCCATCCCTCGATGACCTGTGCGTCCCCGCCATCTCACAGAATGCGTCACGGGGCCGGCTCGTCACGGACCCTGGTCGGTGGGACGCCCCCACCATGTTACAGGAGCCGCCTCAGCAAGCGCCTGACCGCCGCGCGTCCCTTCCCGCAATGACCAGCACCCGTTCCTCGTTCTCGGATACGTCTGATCCCCCACAAGATACATCACGCCATCTTGACTTACAACGCTACGAGGAGCGGCTCGAGGCGCTTCTTGAGAGCAAGTTGGACGACTTCCGTGAGGAGGTACGCGCCATGCGGTTGGAGGCTGGTGCCAATAGTGGTGCGGGCTCGGCGTCGACGGATGCAGCCATCAACGAGGTCGTGTCTCTGTTCCGTACGCAATTGCAGGAGTCTGCAGCGCGCGGCTTGGACGATAGCCAGATGGATGCCAGGGGCGAGCTCGACTTCCAACTTGTCAAGGATATCGTCGAGCAAGGCCACGCCGAGGCACGGGCGATGATACAACTGGATCTTGATCATATCCTGCGCCGCGTTGAGGCACTTCAGTCCGCAGAGGTTACGCCGATCACTGGTGGAAACACCGAGGCAATGCTCGAAGAATACCACGCTCGCACACGGAATACGGTTGTCGGCGCAGTAGCGCCGATCACCGCGCGTTTGGAGGCGCTCGAGCGAACACGGACGCGTTCCCCGCTCCCACCACCCCAGGTGCCATCCTTCGACCACGAGGCCTTGGTGCGCGAGTTGCACGCTGCGCTTGTGCCGCATATCGTGGCCTCGCGGGCTGAACCAATAGACTATGAACTGTTGACGGAACAACTTTCCCAGGCTGTCAAACCCCACATTTCACAGCTGATCGACCTCGCCTCGGACAAACGGGAAACGGCAGGCCTCATCGTGGATAGGCTCATTCCCGTGCTGCCTAGTATCTATCCCCCAGCTGGCAACCCCATAGACATACCTGCCGTCGTTGGCCAGGTGACGGCAGAGGTGCGGCGCCTGGTCGCACCGCTAGACGCACATGAAATTAAGGAGCAAGTGTCGGATCTGGTTGTTGAACGACTGGACTCGCGCATGGCCGTGCGCGACCGTGCGTTGGATGGTCTCTCAGGCAAGCTCGCGGTCGGAGTGGACAGAATTATAGAACCCTTGAATGACGTCACCTCCCGCGTGGTTGAAGTGTCGAAGGGCCAGGAGGCCCTCTCCATACAAACACGCGACTTGGCACGTGCAAACAACGATGCGATGGCGCTCCTATCTGGTCTGCCAGAGCAGCTCTCCGGCACGATAGAGCCGCTCCGTACCATGCTGGCTGATCTCATTTCAAGTGCCTCTGCGTTCGGAAAGGGCCAAACATCCCCAGAGGATTTGCTCCGCATTGGATCAACAGTCGAAGGTTTATCGACTGGTCAGCAAGCGTTACAAGTCAAGGCCACCGAGCTTCTCGCGCTCCATCAAAACGTTCTCTCCCGTCTCACAGAACTGCCTGACAATATGGCTGCCGTCATCAAGGCCGCCCAAACTGCTCAAGCCGAGCTCCTCGCTCGCACCGTCACAAAGGAAGACTTTGAGGAAGTACGCAAGATGATGGCGACGAACGCGGACCTACAGGTTCAACTTGCCAAGGCCCGCGCACAGTATGGCGCGGTACGGGCGGAGAAGGATATCGTGATGGAGCGTATAACATCTGCCGAGGCGGAGCGTGACCAGTTGCGTGTCAAAGTGGACGAGATTCAGGCCGTTATGTTGCTACGCGCGACCGATGCGGCGACGTCCCAGGCGCGCACCGCGGAGCTGGAAGAGGCGTCAGCTCAATCGTTAGCCCGGATGAAGGCTTCGGACGTGACCATTGAGAGCCAGAGAGAGCGTCTCCTCGAGCTCGAGAAGCTGAACAGGGAGTTGACTTCGGAGAAGCATGCTCTCGTTTCCAAAGTGAGTTTTTCCTGATTTCGAGCTTTATAGATTCTTGGGGCTGATCGACGCCACAAATATAGGCGCATTCCCTTGAAGCGCAGGCAGGTTTCGCCTCACGTGACAAGGACGCAGCAGTGGAAGCGCTCGCTGCCCTTCGAACGGAGCACGACGCCCTGCTGGCACAGCAGACTCACTGGGAGGATCTGCGCCGTACCACAGAGAAACTTGAGCAACTCTCCGCTCTTGTTTCCAGGACTCAGGCGAATGAACCCGAGTTGAAGGAGCTCCGCCGCGTCCGCGACCGCAGCAAGGTCCTCGAAAGCGAACACGCCTCCTTACAGCGACGCTACAAGGAGCAAGAGGTGCGGGCTAACGAATGGGAGCAATGTGCGAATGAGCATGAGGCCGAGCTGGTCTATGCGCGAACTGCCCTCGAGGATGCCAAAGATCGCGTGGTATTCCTCGAGGAGGAACATGCTGAGGCGAGAGCTGCAGAGGAGCGACTCGCAAAGGTACGTTCTTCCCGTTCATCATTCATCACCACGTTGCGTTGCCGATGCTAAGATGTGTCACATCAGGATCGCGAGAACAAGTTGCGTGACAAGGTAGCTGCGCTCGAGGCCCGCGTCGCCCAGCTCCAACTCAGCGCCTCTCAAGCTACCAAGAAGGCCTCCCTCGCCTCCTCGCCACCGCGTCCAGACTCGCGCGCGAGCACGATATATCCTAGCCGTTCCGCCACCCCAAATGCAAGTGCGGGTGTGAGCCGTGTCAGCACACCCCCGACCTCCGTGTGGGACTCCATCCATGCCCCGAGCGTAACCCGGAGGCAAGGCTCGATACCGAGGAGTCGCTTTGTAAACCAGGACTGGCCCTCACGCGTTGCTTCGCCCACTCCCAGCGTGGTTTCCGTCGCACCGACGCTCGGCAACGACGGGTGGTATGAGTAAATCGGAACGCTCTACGCAACAGGCTGAGTTAGATGAGCTTTACTATTTTACCTCACCCGACACTTTCATCCTCGATCTCTTTATACATCTCCCCACTGATTGTCAGCTGACATGCACACCCCTGACAGTTTTCCTTCCTCCTCTGGGTTCTCACAATATGGATTTCCTTCACTCTACTACTAATTCGGCCGACGTACTCTTACCAATCATATGCATACCCCACCTTGAACAACACATAAACTTTTGGCTTCGCTTTATTGATCATACCATTTGCTGCTCTGTTAATACCATTCCACGCGATGAATGCGGAAATTTCATAATTGGATTGCATTACAGTGGCTGGAGATGTACAACAACGCGCTCTGATCCTTAACTAAGTGGTGGCAAGTAAAAAGGACATCCTGACAGCTCAAGCACATGGGTGCTCAGGGCCCCGCCGCGTTGCCTTCGGCCGGCCGAGACCACATCCATGCCTGCACCGCAGTGGTAGCCTCTTGTGGGTCCTGTGGAAGTCTACATGAACGAGAGAGACGAACGCGAATGTCAGTCGGTGCGCCAGGAGGTGGGGCGAGGGGAAAAAAAAAGACGGACTGGATGCGCGGCACCCAGCGGTTCTCGCGCAGCTCGAAAAAGCGCGTCACGTGCTTGACGCCCGACGCGCGCAGCTCGCGCTGCGTGTTCTCGATGGCCGTCTTGGACTCCGTCGCGGCGTCCATGTCCTTGGCGAGGATGGCGCGCGTGAGATCGCGCCACAGCCGGCGGCTCTCGTATGGCTCCTGCTCGTCCTCGGGAGCGACCCACTTGGGCGCGACGTCGCTGCCGTGCTTCAGCACGTCGAACAATGTGCGCTTCTCGGCGGTCTACGACGTAAAAAGCCAGCATGCATGAGCGGCGGGAGAGCAGAGAGAGGGGAAGGGGGAGGGGGAGGGGGACATTGTAGGCCGCACGCACCTTGGCTGCCTTGAATTCCATCAGCGCGCTCCACTTGCCATTGACCTCGCCGAGCTCGGTGGAGCCGTGTTTCACCCGGCCGGCGATGGCGTTGTACGTGCCGGAGAAGAAACCCCTCGTCTTGAATTCGAGGTCGGCTTGTAGATCCTGCGCCTCGTTGCGCACGGTGCACGTGTCTCCGAGCTCGAGGACCATCTTCCCAAAGAGAATTCCGCGTCCGTACATGTTCGGCATCGTTAACACGTACTCTATACGAAAGGCCAGCGGGTCACAGCCGACCCAGCGACAAGCAAGCATGTCAGTCAGCAACGCGTCTTGGGGGAAAAACGTTGAGGTGGGCGGTGGGCGCGCAATTACCTGCGTCTTCCGGGCGATCCATCAGGGTGATGCGGCTCTCGCCCTCCATCGCCGTCATGACGGAGTTACCGAGGAACCTGGACTTTGGCCGGAACTCGCCGACGACGAGGACCTTATTTGCCGGCGAAACGTAGTAGAAAGCGGATATAGGTGGATGATGCGAAACTGCAGCGAGATGAAAGGTTATTGCGTTTGGGGAGGGGGAGGGGGAGTGATCCGCACCTTGTTCTGCGATGTAAAATCCCTGCGTACCGTTCGGATAGTCATAGCGGCATCTGAAGAATTCGCCTAGGACGGGGTTATATCTACGTGGCAAACGCGCGAGTATGTGAGAAGGAGACCCGGCGACACGAGGGGAGTGGGTGGGTAGGGCTCACGGCTTCTTGACGCCCTTGGGTTTGATATGCCACCCTGCGAGATAATATTGGAGCACGCGGATGAAACGGTCCTCAGGGTCTTCGCACAGGTCGGCGCTACAGATAAACCGCATATAACATTAGCAATCTTCCTAAGAGAGTGGAGAGAGAAATGAAACACAGCATGGTGCAAAAGCCGGTTCCGAGGAGCGGAGCCGGGGACACCATTTATGGTCCCGGGGAGAGGGCACATGCGGGTGTCGCGCGCTGCGGCACGACGCGGAGGAGAGGGACGCACCCAAATATGAGGTCGGGGTGAGCCATGAAATCCGTTATGCGTTCGAGCATGCTCCTTGGCTCGAGGACGAACGTTGGCAAGGTGACCTTTGAGAGGTCCATGCCGACTCTGCGGAATGGGGGGTTTTGGCCACAGTGGGTGAGGGTGGAGTGGTGGGTTTGCGCGAATTTGTCAGTCGGTCGCTGTGAGATCGGAGGAGGGGGGTGCGCACCTAAGCTGGGAAATAAGGGATAAGATAATCGAGCCTTCATCCTCGTCTCTGTAAACCGGAGGAGGTTGAGAGAACATCTACGACGGGGAAGGAGGGACAAGGGTTGAGGGGACGAACAAGATGGATGTATCGTCTGGATTTGTGTCCTCTGGCGCCTTCTCGTCAGCGGAGGAAGGGCCGCGTGGCCTTCCTTTCGTGAAGAGACCCATCATGTCCTGAACTTCTGGCTGCTGGGGGCAGGCGAAATCTCGTGGTGGAGGTGATCCGGTGCTGGGAGAGGGGAGTCAAGTGGGTTATGGCTGTATGAATGCTGCGCCACACAGATAGAGGAATTCTAGTGAGATGGCTGTTACACCGCCTTGATATCAAGTTAATGAGCGGGATGTCTTGTGACAGTTGTTGAGGATGTGGGTAACGTTGTCGACGATGGGGATTCACTTGAAGGCGTATTACCGTCATTCAAGTTTTTGATCCGAACGCTTGGCATTTGGCGCAACGGTTATCTCGATGGTGACGGTATATATAATCAGGTCCTCTAAACTAAGCTCTAGTCCTCGAAAACTATCCTCTTTGGCGCCGCACTCATATCTACATCCGCTTTGAAAAATGCACCATACACCCCATGTGTCTTCTTCTTGATAGACATCGGAAACTTGTTCGATAATGGCGTGACATCAACCCCGCTCTCCCGCAGCACCCGCGCCAATTCGCCCGCGAGACTGCGCTCATGGTTGCTCCCAGTGAAGAATGTGATGCTCCGGCCGTCTTTACCACCACGCCCTATCCCAAAACACACAATCCCGTCAACGATCAACTTCAAAATCGAGGGTGCCCACGATGAATGGGGGGGGGAGAACGCCGACTTACCCGTTCGGCCGATCCGGTGGATGTAGTCCTCGAGGGTCAGCGGGAAGCTGTAATTGAGCACGCAGCCGACGTCCGGAATGTCTAGGCCACGTGCCGCCACGTCCGTTGCGACGAGCAATCGTGTTACGCCATCGCGAAACTGCTGCAACGCCTCCAACCGCGCCGCTTGCGTCATGTCGCCGTGCAGTGCGGCAACTGCGTATCCCGATCTCCGCAGCGTATTCTCAACGCGAGACGCTTCCTTCTTGTACAGCACAAATACCAGGATTCGAGCCGGGGGACCGCCCCCTGCATTCCTTGGCGCGAGTTTCCTCAGATGGGAGAGCAGGCGTTGGCTACCGGGCGTGGTCAACCAGAGTTCGGGTGTTAAGGCACTCAGGTACGTACTCCTTTTCATGTTCATCGTCAAACACCTCGATCTCTACGGGATTTCAGTAAGTGGCTGTAAGACATGCGGAACAAACCAAAAACTCACCTTGTACGATGCGGCTGTTAGCCGTCAAGTCCTCACTTCCTACAGTGATCCGTACTGGATCACGCAAGAACGAATCCGCCAACCGACGCACCGCCTCCGGCCAAGTAGCGCTGACTGCCGTCCGCGCATTTGACATCAATGCCGAGCAGAGAGGGAAAAGGCGCTGATATACGTACACATCAAGGTCTGTCGCGCTGCACCCTGCTTCGCGTACCCGATGATCCTACGAATGTCATTCTCGAAACCTTTGTCCAGCATCCGATCCGCCTCATCTAGCACGAGATACTCCACGCCTCCAAGCGCGAGCGCACCATCGCCTATGAGATCCAGTATGCGCCCTGGCGTGCCGATCACGACTTGCGCCTCCTTGATCGCGCGGACCTGTTGCGCCTTGTCGACTCCTCCGAACACGGCAGCGCACTGCACGGCATCCAGCGCAGAGAGCGCGTCGTACGTCTGCAGCGCGAGCTCGCGCGTCGGCGCAAGGACGAGCGCACGCGGGCCATTGCCCGCCGCACCGCTGGACGAGAGGAGGAGCGCGAGCGCGGGGATGCCAAAGGCGAGCGTCTTGCCGCTGCCTGTCTCCGCGATGCCGACCACGTCCCTTCCCGAGAGCGCGGGAGGCCACGCGCAGGCCTGGATGGGGGTCGGCTCTTTGAAAGCGGAAAATGCACCGCGGAGGCAATCTGGAATAGGGAGGGCGTCAAAGGAGACCTCGGGAAGCAGGAGGGATGGGTCTGAGGGTGGGAGATGCACGGTGATGTTGTGCGCCTTGAGGTAAGCTGCGGCTTCAGCGGGTGAAATCGTTACGCGCGATCTTTTGGGGGAGGTTGTCGGAAGAGGTGCAGCATCCGAGAAGGCTTGGTCGTGTTTCCGCTTGTCTTTCTTTACTTTATGAGACTCAGTCGCCGCAGTGGGATCGGAATCGGCGGCTTTTCTGCGTTTCTTTTCTTTCTTCTTTTTCTTCTCCTTAGGTTCAGTGCATGACTCTGCTCCGACGTCAATACCGGGGAGATTTTCCAGAGCTGGCTGAACGGCGAGCGACTCGATGTCCATATCAGTTGCCTTCTTTTTATTCTTGCGTTCTTTCGCACCTACAATTGCATGTGCATATCACAGCATCCAGAGTCAGCACTCTACAAAGCGAGCGAGAAAGAGAGTGCACCATCGATAGCAGCACCCTCTCTTTCTCTCTTTCTCTTCTTCCGGTGCCTTTCCGTTTCTTCTCCTTCGTCTACGGCAAGATCACCTTTACTAGAGACATCTGTATCCCTATCCTTGCGTTTTCTATCTTTAGATGATTTTCTGTCCTTTTTTGATTTTTTCTTTGAGGACTGGATGGGTTGTAGCTCTAAAGCCATTATTTTGCTTGCTTGAGAGCTGATTTAATTTTTTACTGCGACCATATGTGGACCATCGCTGACATAATCGAATTTGGGTCGTCGTAAGCGCCAACACGTTATTGTGGGTCGCTGAATTGGCCCACAAAGTTGACTTGACTCGCTTCCCTGCACCACCTCTTGCATCTTCTCGTTTTAACGTCCTAGCCTTAATTCCTGTTTTTTTTTCTTTTCCGTTACCTCTAATACAACAACATCATGCCGCCCCCACATTACGACTTTCTCATCAAAGTACGTTGCTCTCCACTATCACACTACAAAGACCCTAAACCGTCGAGGCTAGCTGCTACTCATCGGAGACTCAGGTACTTTTTATCACCGTCGTGATCGGGATATGTACAACTCATCGACTCCATAGGTGTCGGAAAATCCTGTCTTCTCCTCAGGTTCTGCGACGATGCATGGACGCCCTCCTTCATAACTACAATCGGCATTGACTTTAAGATCCGCACGATTGAGCTCGACGGTAAACGAATAAAGCTACAAATCGTAAGCACCTTTTCGTTCTCTCTCGAATTCCGCTTACAGGATCTCTTCGTTCCGTTCCAGTGGGACACCGCCGGTCAAGAGCGCTTCCGCACTATCACCACCGCTTACTACCGCGGTGCAATGGGTATTTTGCTGGTGTACGATGTCACCGACGACCGCTCTTTCAACAGTACGCCCCACATCTATCGTTTTATATATTCTGCACACAACCTTACTATTTCCGCAGATATCCGCACGTGGCACGCTAATATCGAGCAACATGCTTCAGAGGGCGTGAACAAGGTTCTCATTGGCAACAAGTGTGACTGGACGGATAAGAGGGCTGTATCACAGGATGAGGGCCGCGAGCTTGCGCAGGAGCTCGGAATTAAATTTATTGAGACCTCGGCCAAGATCAATGAAGGTGTCGAAGATGCTTTCTTTACCCTCGCACGGTGCGTCAGCCCCGATTTTTCTCGACTTTTTCCCCTCGTATATTGATGCTGTTGTGTCCGGTCTAGCGACATCAAGGCGCGCCTCATTGATTCGCAGGCTGATGCCGCCAATGCACCACCCTCTACGGCACCCACGTCGATCAAGGTTAACCAACCGGTCACGGCCCAAGTCACGAGCTGCTGCACATAGGTTGGCCGTCTGTTCCCGTCTTCTAATTATTTATTGTACCCCGCGTGCTGTTCCGTGTCCGTGTCGTGTCAATGTTGTGCCATGTCCTCGTAACATCATTTACACTTGGAGACTCCCTGTGCCATGTACGTTCAACAAGCTTGTCCGTAACCCAGTTTGGCGCGTGGCCAGGTGGTCTGGTGATCTGATACCCTGTGACGTGTACTGTTGTGTCCCGTGGTCGTGGTCATGGTTACCTGTTGGCGCCACTGCACTACTGTACTGCTGTAGTGCAGGTGGTGCTACTGTAGCAGTGTGTCGCCGAGAAGCCTGAAACGCCGCCCAGGCTCCCGTCATCGCCGTCCATGCACAGTACACCATTTACACCATTGTCCCGTGGCGACCGCACCCTCGAAGGTGGCAGCCCGCCAGGTTCTAGCCCAAAGACAAGTCACTTCCATACCGGCTTGAAAACGTTCACGTCAGAGTGAGAGCGCTAAATCATAGACCACGTCGGCCACAGTGCGGGAGACACGTAGTACCACTGCCTGCGCCTCCAACCATAGTAACCCCAGTTACTGGTGCGTACAGCATATCACAAGCACTCCTCTCCCATCATGAATGGCAGTGTCAAACAAGTCCGCACTCGTCCCCTTTCGGTTCCTGCATTATTGCACATCCATGGCGAAGACATGGTAGTGTTTGTCATACTGCGTTAAGGGTTGTTTCATGGGACGTCCCTTACGGCACGGCAGGTTTTGGCCCTGACATTCGTCACACTAAAGGCACTCCACAGACTCTCGCAGTACCAGTCCTTGTGCCCCCAAAATGTGCCCTAGTATCACACATTCAAAAACATTCGCGCCCATCCCCACCCATGAAACGCATCCCGTCCACACTTAACGACTGGTAGAATATGTCTCCCCTTCTACCCACGGAGCTCATCATCGCGATCGCGACTCAACTCGATGCCCATTCTCTCGTCCGCTTCAAGTCGGTGCGCGCCTCCAGTCTTCCTTCCCATCCCTTCCAACCTGCTAACTGGTTCATTTTCGGGCTAACCTCAACGATCAGACCTGCAAGGTCTTCCGAGACATAGTCAGTGAAACACCGTCTTTGCAATACGCGCTCGCACTCGCCACGCGCGGATTATGTGACGGTCCGCCGAGCCACATCACCGTGCCGAGCCGGCTCGAGTTGGTCAAGGCGTACGAGGAGGCGTGGCGCACCTTTTCGTGGAGCGAGCATCTCACGCTTGAGCTCCCCCCTCCGCACGAAGCCGGGTACGTCTCTGGCGGGGCTCTCGTCCTGCCTATTTGTGAGGTCGGGGGAGGAGGAGTCACGTCTTTCGTCGTCCAGTCCATTCCGTCGCCCCTGCGTGGGATCCCAGAGCGCCATTGGCGGATCGACTTTGACTTTGTCGTGCTGTGCTTTATCCTTGATGCGACGCAAGACCTGTTGGCCGTGGTGCCGAGGCACGATAGCACGACGTTGATACTCTCTTTTGATCTTTCATGCGCATATACTCACCAGCTTTATCATGCAGCGTACTTGTGCGCGCGCTGTCTACTGGTCAGCCACACGCTCTCTCTGCAAATGGGGCAGTCCTTCGTTTGGAAGCTTCCCAATACCCTTCAACGGGGAATAGCAAACACGATATATGCGGCGACTTTCTCGGTATGATCACCTGGAGAGGCGACAAGTTGGACGACCGTCTGTTGATTTGGAACTGGAAGACGGGCATCCTTCTCGTAAACATGGTACGAGCCCTCCACAAACCTCTATCGTGAGAACCCACTTGACTTGTTGCGAACACTTGATCGTGCAGCCGATCCGAGTAGGGAACTTGTTCGATCCCGTATTCTCGTTCCTCGATGATCGCCACTTCGTGATTCCTTCTGTCCTCGCTGAGCGCCCGAGCGAGTTCCTCCTCAACGTCTACCGGCTCTGCCCGCGCCCTCAGTCTGGACAGCAGCAAGTATCACCGCCGGCGATCATCCGCAGCTACGTCCTCTCCGTCTCGGACGTCCTCGAGGACATCCGCACCCTGCGCTTCTTCCCAGACGTCAGCGCCCGCGGGGGCGCGTCCCCGGGACACTTTTATGCCGACGCGTCGCGGCGGGTGTTCGGCATTCAGATCGAGGCGACGTCCGTTTCGACGAAGAGGGAGACCGTCCAGGAGCTGCTCGTCCCGGTCCAGGCGCTCAAGGCTTGTACGCGATCGCCGGTGTATCGACGTGCGAGCGTGTGTTACGAGCCGTTCATCGGTCGACGGCTTGCTTATGCGTCTAGGGCGGCGGAGCGAAAGGTACCGATGGAGAAGCTTCCGGCGACCCTGCGTGGGGTTGGCGCTTGTCAGCTGCGTTATGCTGTCTGTTGTGGTGCTTTGTTCGTGTTTGAGGTGCGTTGAGGCATTCGCGTCTCGTCTGCGCAGGAGAGCACTGCTGATTTCCTGGGAATACCAGCACGCCGATGAAAACCCGAAGTTGCCGAGGAAACTACATATTCTCGCTTTCTGAGGTACCCCACTTTTAATACAATGCGACTCTATTGACCGGTCGAGGTCGTGTGAGGTACCATGCGTTGAGCAGCTTACAGTGTAGCTTCGATGAGGAAGGCCTTCGGAAGGGTTCGCAACATTTGCGTGTGAGAAAGCGCAGTGATGGTGGTCTCCTCACCCACCCGTTATGCGGTTTGGAGCTCGCTCGTAATAGGCAGAACCCTGAGAAGGATGACATGATGTGGATACTTTATGATCTACGGATCGTCAGTGGGTCGCCCTGCTGTATGGAACAAACCTGGTGAACGGTAGCAGGGGGAGTGATGACGTTGATTAGGGCTGCACGGATTCGACCGATGCCATCGCCTCGGCCACTCTCACAATGGACAGAACAAGACCGAGTGAACGACTTTCAAATGAGGAGCCCGTCGATGATACCAAGACTTGTTGATGCTGGCCATTTGCAGATGAAGTTACTCATTAGATGATCTGGTCCTACTGTAAGCGGTGTACGGGAGGATAGGGTTACAGACAAATATAATGACCAAAGACCAAATATTGAGGCTGTGCGATACACATGTACAACGTATGTTCCGTGTGAGTTCCATAGACGGCTTTCCTTGGGCATGGGGCGTGAATGATAGTCAGGCAACTGTTCATTCTCCCACTGCTCATAGCGCTCATTCCCTGCTGCGCTTATCACCTCTGACAAGTACGTTGAAACCCTGACTCGTCACTCACGCGTCGCCACCCAGTTCCATCTCCGATTATTCATACTATCTGTAATGCCCACTGCCAAGGTCTCAAAGACGAGGAAGGCTGTCGCACGAAAAGGTCAACGAAAAGGGGTGTCTGTCGAAGAGCATCGCCGAGGTGAGTGATAGCCCGCAAATTCTCCAAGGACCGTGACGATTGTAGAATTAGCCAATACAGGCCAACCAGAACTTCTCACGCGAATCACTATCAGTTCGCTCCCCGACAATGTCCTCCTGGAGATATTCGACCTCTATTTGGATGCAGCTCGACGGGTTCTCCCCAAGGTTTTCCCTACCGCACGCGGCGGACGCCCAGAGTCATGGCTTACGCTGGTACATGTGTGTCGCCGCTGGCGATGCGTCGTCTCTGCTTCACCTCGGCGTTTGGAGCTGGTGCTTGTTTGCACCGTGAGACGACCTGTCAAAAGGAATATCTGGCCAGAGTTACCGATTGCGATATCTTCCAAGATGCCAAAGTCACGAAGGTCACGAAGTCAGGGCATGAATATCATCATTGCCGCGCTCAAGCAGCAACACAACCGCGTCTGTCAGATTTCGATCTCGGATGTTCCAAATTCGCTGTTGAAGAAGTTCGCAGCAATCAATACGCCATTCCCTGCACTGACGTTCCTCAATCTCACGACTCTGGAGGCAGATGAAGGTGCACCAGTCCTTCCCGAATCGTTCCTGGGAGGATCTGCGCCACGTCTTCGATGGCTCATGTTCCAAGGCGTTCCATTTCCGGCATTAGGGAAACTGCTTTTGTCCTCTTGTGACATTTCCGAGCTTTTCCTTGACAATATTCCCCATTCCGGTTACATTTCACCTGATGCGTTGGTCTCTAGCCTCTCCGGGTTGACCAGGCTCAGATACCTTACCCTTAAATTCCAATCCCCTCGATCTCGGGCTGCCCGAGAGAGCAGAGTCCCTCCTTCGCTCACGCGCGTTGTCCTCCCCGCTCTCGTTTACTGGAACTTCAAAGGCGATAGCGAGTACTTGGAAGACATGCTATCCCGAATGGATGCCCCCGTACATGCCTACATAATGATAACATTCTTTAATCAACTAGTATTCGACACTCCATTCCTCCGTAACCTCGTCGAGCGCGCAGTGATGTCCAAGGCATTCCCCAAAGCAGAGATAACCTTTTCTAGTTACGGCGTATTCTTCACCCTTTTCCAGAAACACGGGCCAGTTGAGCCTGAGTCCCGAGCACTAGAGTTCGGGATCTCATGCAGGCCATTGGATTGGCAGCTTTCTTCCATTGCTCAAGTCATTGGGTCGGCTATTCCTCCCCTTCCCACTTTGGAGCGTCTCAAGTTCGGTATGTATCAACTACAACTCTGGCAAGACCACTGGCAAGACGACATGGAGAACGCGCAATGGCTAGAACTTTTGCGCCTGTTTGCGCCTGTGAAGGATCTGGTCCTGTGTGGACAATTTCTTCGACTTGTTGCCCCGGCCCTGGGAGAGCTCAATGGGGAAAGAGTAACAGAAGAGCTGCCTGCGCTACAAAACATTTTGTTTGAGGATTTCTTCGGAGCTCTTCGCTGGCAGGAAGTAATAGGCCCGTTCATTACCGCGCGACAGATCGCTGGCCGCCCTGTCCATCTCGGTAAATACTATTGGTGATACATAAATGTTCTCTGCTTTCCATCCACCTGATGCTCCATGTTATCATACGTTTAGCCTCCTATTATTCCACACTTGTTCAATTTTGGTCCCTGAGGCGCCAGTTACTATACTTTTCCGAGTCGTACCATCATTGTGTTCTGATCTCGTTGGGTGTCCCCTTAAACCTACAGTAGTATAGGCTGCGGCACGCGGTGCAATCAGCACACTGTAGTGCAGTACCGTGACCCCTCAAGGCGATTCTGCGAGAAATGTGCCGTAGTCTCGAATATAAAATATTTCGCACTAGATTGTGGATTCTGTTCGACAGTCAAGGTGATTGAACGAGGGACGATGCATATGAATTGGCACTTTAGAATCGGCATAATGCACACCATCCTGCCAGTGGGACTTTTTCTAACCCCGATCAGGGCATTCTGGAGACGTCACGTGGTTGACGGTTCAAGGCTTAGGCTGCAGCGAATGCATAATACTTACACCACTGAGCTCATCATCGTGATTGATCACGACTCAAAATCGATGCCCATTCTCTCTTACGCTTCAAGTCTGTGCGCGCCTCCAGTCTTCCTTCTCGTCCTTCCGCCTGCTAACTGGTTCATTTCGGGCTAACCTCAGCATCAGACATGCGGGGTCTTCCGAGATATTGTCAGCCAAACGCCTCCTTTGCAATATGCGCTCGCACTCGCCGCACGCGGATTACGTGGTGATCTGCCGAATCAGGTCACCGTGCTGAGCTGGCTCGAGCTCGTAGAAGCTTACGAGGAGGCGTGGCGCGCGTTTTCGTGGAGCGAGCATCTCACGCTTGAGCTTCCTCCGCACGAAGCCCCATACGTCTCTGGCGAGGCCCTCGTGCTGCCCATCTGAGAGGTTGGGGGAGAAGTTAGGTTTTTCGTTGTCCGGTCCATTCCGCCGGCCCTGCGTGGGATTCCAGAACGCCATTGGCTGGTCGACTTTGACTTTGTGGTACTGTGCTTTGTCATTGATGCGACGCAAGACTTGTTGGCTGTGGTGCCAAGGCACGATAGCTCGACGTTGGTACTCTCTTTTGATCTTTCATGTGCATATACTCATCAGCTTTATCATGCAGCGTACTTGTACGCGCGCTATCCACTTGTCAACCACACTCCCTCTCTGCGAATGGGGGAGTCCTTCGTTTGGAAGCTCCTCCATACCCTTCAACAGGGAATAGAAACGCGAGATAGGCGACGACTTTCTCGGCATGATCACCTGGAGAGGTGACGAGTTGGACGACCGTCTGTTACTTTGGAACTGGAAGACGGGCGTCCTTTTAGTAAACATGGTACGAGCCCTCCACAAACCTCTATCGGAGGACCTTGCGCAAACCTAATCTTGCAGCCGTTCCGAGTGGAAAGCTTGTTCAATCCCGTATTCTCATTCCTCGATGATCGCCACTTCGTGATTCCTTCTGTTCTCGCTGAGCGGTCGAGCGAGTTCCTCCTGGACGTCCACCGGCTCTGCCCGCGCCCTCAGTCTGGACAGCAGCAAGTATCACCGCCGGCGATCATCCGCAGCTACGTCCTCTCCGTCTCGGACGTCGAGGATATCCGCACCCTGCGCTCCTTCCCAGACGTCAGTGCCCGCGGGGGCGCGTCCCCGGGACACTTTTACGCTGACGCGTCGCGGCGGGTGTTCGGCATTCAGATCGAGGCTACGTCCCTTTCGGCGAAGAGGGGAACCAT
>Ga0307512_10002719_pt1 | contig 21671 bp, 24 predicted proteins | sample 14_EM_MG_FD_200267 | JGI IMG/M metagenome (GOLD analysis project Ga0307512, IMG submission 200267) | Populus trichocarpa ectomycorrhiza microbial communities from riparian zone in the Pacific Northwest, United States - 14_EM | ecosystem: Host-associated > Plants > Roots > Unclassified | place...
GGTCTGTAGCTATCTATCCTAAAGGGTAGAACAATAGGATGCTTCCTGAACAAGTGAACAATGAGGAATACAAGTGAGCAGTAGCAAATGAGTATTAATAGATAAGATCAAAAACGAACAGTGGTATCGCGTGGTATACTGTGCAGAATGACGTCGCAATCTAGATATAGATGTGTCATAAGTGAATGATACCATGTACAAAGTTACAAGTCAGTCCGATGCGAATTGGAGGATGCATGAGCATCTGACAAGTCAAGGGGATAGATATCCAATAGGAGAAGTCGAGTCGGGGTTCGGGATAGAAGCACTGATGGCAGGTTCAGATATGGATGGGGAGGCATCAGGAGAAGTCTTGGGAGATTCCATGGTGCTTCTAGAAGGGGATCTAGCATGTGGCACTGCTATGGTATGTGCGCCATCGTGACTAGGTGAATGCTTGTGGACTAGTCCTTTCTGGTTCCATATGCAAGTGTATTGTGGTTGCAATACAGCGCTGCTCGGGGAGGTGCTACACTTGCCTAATGAACTAGCGGGGGACGGAGGGTCTTCAGGAATGTCGACCTCTAATGGAGGGTGCTGGCTTGGTATACTGGGGTATGCGTCGAAGTGCATGAGCTGGGGCGATGGCACGTGATGGGGTTCTGGGATCGATTGCTGGCTGGGCCAGTCTGCTGGGATAGCAATGGTGGATTCTTCTGGATTGGTGTCAAACATGGGGCTATCGGAATCCCTGGAGGCATTCTCTAGCTTCTGGTCAACAAGGTGTTCCATGGACGAGTACTGGTGAGTATGCTGGCTCCAAGGGATTGGAGGCGTGGGCCATCAAGGACTAATGGCTGGAACTGGCAGGTGGACTGCCTGATATGGATGAGGCTCTGGCATGGGGATGACTGGTAGCGAGGCAGGTGCTTTGGGTGGCAAGGATAGCTTTGGGAGTGCTGAGGGGAATATGATAGTCAGGGGTGGTTCTGGGTTGGTTTGGGGAGTTACAAAGGATGGCAAGGCTGCTGAGGGTGATGAGGGTAATGAAAATTTTAGGGGTAGATTGTAACATCCCATACCTCCACCACATCCTCCTCAGTCTTGATAAGGTCAACTAGCTTGTCCACACCGTTATTGAGGAGCTTGGCATGGCCTTCCTTCATGGACACTTTTATTCCTTGCATTGATAAGTAGCACCACATTGTTTGTAGTCACTGGCAGAAATCAATAAATTATATGATTCAAGCAAAATAATTACAGTGTGAACAAAAGTATGGTAGCTAGGCTGATGAAGCCTGATTACCATGGCCATCTGATGTTGAACTGATCACGGTATGATCAACGGCTGGTCAACCCAGTGAAGGCTGATCTAGCCTGACCAGAGACATCCAAAGTTACCATATTATGACAACAATTCAAGGACAATGATCATTGTCGTCAGACTGGGCACCCTGATCAGGTGCTGGTGACTTCAGATGTCTCTGGTCAGGCTAGATCAGCTTTCAGAGCCTGATCATGCCTGATGGATTGTCCAGATACTGACCACTTGATGATCAGTGGCTGATCAGTGGCTGATCATCCTTTGACATTTTTGCTGATGTGTTTATAAGACTCAAGCCTCTTGAAGAAATTCTCGATGTGTGAGAACAGATCAACAAGCAGATCCTCGCTTGCATCAACATCCCTGGCCACCTGGGAGACGTATTTGTCAGAAGGATAGCATCAAGGGATTGAGGGAAATCCTCACCAAAAGAAGGACCCCAATTCCAGCAGAGATCACTTTTGTGGGTGAAAACACCTGTAAGGTAGCAATCAATGAACATATTTTGATCAGAAAGTGATGTTGAGATATACCAAGCTGACCCCCTCTCCAAGCGTGGCGGAGAATGCAAACAGGACGTTCACTGTCGGGCTGAGCCAATTTCTTAATCTCTCATCACTACTGCAACTCTGGTCAAATTGTTGGACGAGGTCTTGAAGCACGGACAGGATGGCGGTGGGGGTATCGCAGGATTGGAGTTGGGAGGCAAGAGGGTGGGAAAGTAGCTTGCCCTTTGTGACCTTGTTGTACGCTTCCAGGGCGGCATTGAAAACCATCCGGAAGTTGGATGAAGAGGAAGAAGAGGAAGTTGCAGAGGCAGTCTGGGACATGGGGACTGTAGTCGGATGAGATCAATTTGGTGGATGAGACAAGGTGATGACAAGCGCCCACTGCCAGTGCCTGGTGAGAGTCTGGCAGGTCACAAAGTATTTGTCACCTGACCTAGCCACTTTCTCGCTTTCATGTTGCCCGTCCGGCGCTATCCATTGGTATCCCAGCCTGGTTATGCAGACTCCTAGCTGCATACAGTACAGAAGTCTCTATCGGGATTGAATTTTCCCGAACTTTTGCACAAGGCCGGGAAGCGGACTTTGTCGGCCGAACAACATGCTACAGTAGGTACCTTTACTATACTTTTCCGGAGCAATGGACCCTAACAAGATCGATACCCCATCCCCAAAGGCCCATCCAAACATATAGTAGAATGTTTCCCCATCTCCCGTACGCCCCATCCTTCCATGAGTCGTGCTTCCAATAGTTCGTAACAAAGAGGCATTGACTACAATATTTGACATTTGACGTTGACGCTGGAATGATTCTGCTTGCAAACGTCGCAGAGCCTAGAGTAGAACCAAAAATCTTCTTGACTATACAAAGAATAGAGATACTGTAATGCCTTTCAGTTACTACAGTAGTATGACTTTTCAGACAACATCCCACCACAAATTGAGCCGTGATCGATGACACAGTGGAGTGGAGTCATTGATGAAACGAATGGATCGGGTGTGCCTTGTCAAGGTACGATTGAGCCTGCCAGTGATTCAAGAGGGACAATGCACTACAGTAGGCGTAGGTGTAGTCGCAGTCGCAAACCGTACGCGAACGCGGACCCCGCTGTGGTGCCGTGCTGTACGTGATCGACGCGACGCGTCAACACTCGCGCTTGAATCACACCAACCATTCCTGCACTGTCCTCCTCGACAGCCCCTCTCTTCACGACCCAGTGATGACCCAAGCTACCAATTGCACCCCGAAATCTGTTCCATAGTCAATCTCACTCACGCGCACGCCCACAAGGTTTTCGTGTCATCTCCTCTGGTCCGGAAGATGGAGCGTTTACCGGACAGTTATCACCCCATCAAGGATGAGGGATAACGAAATTAGGCTCAGCTATCTGGAATTGGAATAGGAAGGGGATAGTAAACAAGGAAAGGAGATGCGCCGGGCCACATTACTGTCGTGAGTCACGTCACGTCTTCTAAGTTATGACGTACATCGCAACCAGCTGACCGTCATACTGCTTTGTTTGGCATTATTATGATCCCCGCCATCTCTTCTCTTGTCTTACACCAAGGCCGGTCTCATATCATGAGCTTCAGCCCTTCGACTGGCCCCCTGGGAAATCTCGCCTTGAGGGGATCTACACATCTCATCTTATCCCTTATCCGTATTACCTCGTGCACCGATACGTCGTGCGCTTCCTCTGCCCTTCCAATCCTCCGCATGGAACGTACTAATGATTCCTTTTCTTTCGAAGCCCATCCCTGCATTATTCTTCGAGGCTCTACTCTTGAGCTCGTGTGGATGAAACTTACAGAAACAAGCAAGGGACATTCAAGTTCTAGATGCGATCAGCGATGCCCTACTACTTGGACGCTGAACCAGAATCCGTGGGCAGTGGGCAGAATGGTGGTCTGTATGTCGTGATTTAGCCCGTTATTTCGAATAATTATGCAGCGTGGGTCCCAGCATGATCAATCTTTCATAGTTGCTTCACATGCCGAACTGGTGACCCCCAGATGCCAAGTGAGACCAACATCTCACGGGGCTGATCTCCGAGAAACACTACCCCGGATCACTGACTCGATGAATGTTGGCTCGCTATACGAAGAGACTATCTTCGGAGAAGCTGATCGACGGCTGGGTGCTCCATGCGCGTGTACGAGTCATGTCATGTGCGATACCCAATCCGGGGCAGATGGAGCTAGTAGGCGCCACTATGAAAACGGCATCAGGCAGATTGTCCTCTTGAAAACGTCGTTGCATTGTCGTGCAAGATAACGATTCTGTAACCCAGTGCTTCTTGAGAGAAGCGGCTTTCCACGGTGAACTCCACGTTTGTGAGGGAAAAAAACAACTTAGTCCTCATATCTGCAAACACCTTTCGAGTTGCGGAGTAGGTATGCCCAAAGTACAATACTCTACGCCTAGTTCCTTATCGGCTTTTGTTCAACATCCTCTGCTTTCGGAATCCTTTCGGAATCGTAGGACTGCCGTCTTACCAAGAAACGTAGGCGCTCAGATGGAGCTGCCCTGAAACCTTCTTCGACAGTTGGAGTATTTATAGGAGATGTTTACTCGGAGGTATGGCACCCAACTATGGATGGGACACCTCACTCCCCACCAGACCACGTTGACGTGAGGCGCCGTAAGCCGCGCACCCTCGTGCTCTGCTTCGACGGCACCTCAAACGAATTCTGCAAGCGCGTACGTCGCGCTGTATTTCCTACCACATGGTTTATTAATAACTCACTTGACGTCATTCATGATCCCCTAGAATACGAATATTGTCAAGCTCTATTCTATCCTGAAGAAGGACGCTCCAGAGTTACAGAAATGCTATTACCAGGTGCGTACTTCATCCATACTCAACGTACCAGCCAAACTGAAGACAGAATAGGCCGGCATCGGGACTTACTTTCAACCTGGTGTGGTCTCACCGCTCTTCCGCGTCTCTGCTCGAGTTCTTGACCAGGCCCTCGCGTGGTACCTCGAGACGCACATAATGGACGGTTACAAGTTCCTCATGCAAAACTACCATGAAGGAGACAGCGTCTGCATCTTCGGTTAGTCCCATCATTCCCAATCGGGAACCTAATCTCAGAACGATTCAACGGACATTGGCAGGATTCTCCCGTGGCGCGTACACCGCTCGCGCCCTTGCAGGAATGCTGCACAAGGTAATCCTTGATCATTGGTTGTTGATGGACGCACTAACTCAAACAACCAGGTGGGCTTGCTGTCGAAGGATAATCTAGAGCAAATTCCCTTCGCGTACAAGCTGTACAAGTCTTCGAACCCCAAGCGCGAGAAGTTGGCATCTCGTTTCAAAAAGGCGTTCTGTCGTGAGGTACCCATAGAGTTCCTCGGCGTGTGGTCCGTATCCTCCGTCCTTTGATGCCACCCAGCTTTGAGTATGGCCGTCGTCCCTGTGTCGTAGGGATACCGTTGCGAGCGTCGGGATCCTTAGTCGTAAAACACTCCCCTTTGTGGGAACCAATCACACGATCAGGGTGTTCAGGCAAGCCTTATCCCTCGACGAGGTAAGTGGGATATGGAAGATACGTCCCCCCAGTATTGGCCATCCGACCAATCGATCTCGTGTCTGTATGGGCTGCATTAGCGCTTAATGCACATTCCGACAGTGCCGTGCAAAATTCTGCCCGAACCTGTATCATCGCCCAGTTGCAGCTTCAGAAACACTATGGTCGCAGAGCAGGTCACGGCTGAAATGGATAGCGCGCACCCTGATGACCTTCAATGGACGCAAGGAATACCCAGATACCCAATCCGTTCCCTTTTCCTCGAACAAACACGCGGATCCCGGAAGGGAACTTGGGTTCAGGACGGACGCTAGGGAGGTTTGGTTCGCAGGGTCTCACTCTGGTATGTGTATAGACGTGTCTTCACGTTGCTGTTCAAATTGTCACCGCATAATGGGGTACGACGGCTCATGATCGATCGCGTTAGACGTTGGGGGTGGTTTGGTGAAGGACTCGAAAGCAAACGCACTGTCGAACATCCCGCTGCGCTGGATGATGCGCGAGATCATCAAGGCGCGGTGCGACATCATCTTCGACAAAACCGCGCTCGAGCTGTGGAAGATCCCGACTGCGACGATCGACCAAGTGACCAGGACGCGCGAACCGTCCCTTTTCGCTCTGCGTGGCGACGAGTCCGAGCTCACGCTAGCGCAGGAGATCCTGGACAAGCACCGCGCTTTGTCAGTGGGGGAAGCGACCGCGAGCACGAGCACCATAACGATCCAGTCCAACGGTGCACAGCCTGAGTCGCCGTCCACACCCGCTAACATCCACGCAGCCCTGGATGTGGTCGACGCAATACAGGGGATGGGTGATGCATTTAAAAGAAACCCATTCTGGTGGATGCTCGAGTTCGTCCCTACATATCGCGAGTGGCAGAATGACAAGAACGAGTGGGTAGGAAAATGGGAGTGGGTCAGCGTCTCACGACATCTGTTTACGATATTGACGACTTGCAGATTTCATCTTAGCCGGGGACGAGAAGTGCCTTCTCAGCCTCTATTTCACGGAAGTGTCAAAACACGTATGGATAACCCGGTGTTGAATTATTCCCCAAAAGCGCGGTATGAAAAGGGTACTGAGAAGTACGTGACATGAAAGAAGGTCGTATGACGTGGTGGGTGGATGTTGGTTTTAGCATGTGACGTGATACTACTATGCTCAGCTTACGGGTGGGTGATCCATAATACACACTGGTCTGTCTATCGTCCAAGGAATTCATACAGGTTGAATTACAAGGACAGGAACTCATGAAAGAAAATTTCCTCCCGCGTCGGAACGTGGGCAAAGTCACAGGCGAAGTGCGGCGGGCGCTGGGTGGGCCGCTAAGCGCAAAAGGGGGTCGAGTGACGTAACCGATGGGTGTTTAGCGCTCTCTCTGTGTGCTCTCCCGCTCCTCAAATCCAACACCATAAAATCATCAGTGATGATGCATTATTTTCCTCACAATAAAGCCATGTTCGACATTGCCCCACCACCATCCACGATCCCCAACGCCGACAGGAGCGACGACGAGGGAGGTCCACTAATAACATGTGCTGTCCTTCGCTGCCGCCTGCCTTAGATCTTCACTGTATCCGTCCGTTCACATGAACCCTCGCCATCCGTCTTGGAGACACGTTGATCCTTGCCCTCCTCAGCTCTTCCCCTTTCCAACAGACCCTCTGGTGAGACATTTTCTGAACCTGAGCTACCCACTACTGTAGTACCGACTGTTGCCAACTGTTGCCACCACCTGTTGGAATCCGAGGGTGACGAGGGACGCACGCAGCGACCCGGCACTCGAGGTGCGCCCAAGGTGCACTCGAGCTGAGCCCGTGGTGCGCGCTCGCGCTGCATTGGGAGGAGCGCAGGAGGAGCGCATTGACCGGGGGCGACGCCGAGTGCGGCCCCTTGTCTCACTTTCATTTCTAACGCCTCCGGCACACATGTCTTTGATCATTGCATTTGATTATACTAATTTGATTTCGTTCCCAAGTAGGGAGGCGCCGCATGTAAAGGCGTGGCCGCAACCCGCTTGCCAAGAATGACTCAGTGCCCCTGAGCACGGACCCTCGCACTTCATGGGCGTTTCATCCCTTGGTTACTCTTCACCTTTTCCCCCCTTCATTGATACGAACACTTTCGCGTTCATCTCACCGCAGTGGAGTCACTTGATAGTGCTCCACAATGTTTTATTGGCTCAAGGACTATACAATCGCGCCCTCGAAGGGCTGGCAATGCCATCTGCGATTCTCTTCCACCTGCGTGTGCGTGACCTCAACCCACTTGCGTGCACTCATTCCCATCTGTCTTCGGCTGCAATCTTCGCCTCACCGGCTACGCTCACTCGATCGATCCCTCAGTACACCCATAGCCTCTTTACCACCTTGCATCGGCCTTTCACGTGGTCTCTCGGCCTACCCGACCTTTTTGAGTAAGGTTCAGTTCAGTTTATACCCCGATGAACGCCTCGAATCATGACAAGGACCGCCATTTCGGGACTCGCCATACGTTGAAACGCGCGCACCTTATGCCATACTACATCACCGCCTTCACCGCATGTATGACGGGCAATAATCTGACCACATACTTGCGTGTGTCAGAATGGTGTGACTATTTTTTGTCCTGTCCACATTTCTGGCCTTACTTGTTTCACCTCGAAGGACACACGCACATTGACGTATTGAAGACCGACTTCGAATTACAGGGATTTGACGCCCATGCCCTCACGGCGCTCCTCGTTCTCACTTCTCGGTTCAGTTCAGAAGTCACTGCCTTGAGACCACGGGTTCTGTACTTTTTTAAACATTAACATCCACATCGGGGTACAGAACCCCACGTAGGACTGATGGGTAGATAGTAGATACATGCGCGAATTGTGGGTTCTGTACATATTGTGGGTGTTCCTCGCGTTGTCGTGTAAGGAAAATTAGATGGGGCACTGGCAGCACTTTGGAGGGGGCAGGATTGCGCGCTGTTCAAGTTGCTCTGAAACCAGAGTTTGAGTACCAGAATTCTAACCGCGTGGGAGGCGAGCTGGCTCTACTTTTCATACTTTCTTGTACTTGTCTTAGTGGGCCATTACTGTGTATGGCATATCCGAGTTCTCTCAGTTGTGTAAAACTGGCTCCTACAGAACATGTAAATAGGTCTTGACAGGATGAGAGGGATGGTTGACATCAAAACAGGGGTGCTTGTTGCAATGTAGACTTTCTCTTGCATGCCAGCCCAAGAGCCCCTTGTAGTGACCCAAGTATGACCAGAAACTCAACTACCATATCTCACCATTTCTCAACAGTTTGTCTTGGAACTTAGTAAATATAATTGCATACTGTATACTATGTCTAGATGCAACCCAAGTTTGGGAGCCTAATGTTCAGTTTTGGCATTATTTTTGGGGTGGTGACCCAAGCAATACCTGGTCATTGTGCCTGCAGCTGAAGAAGCACTAGATACAGAAGGAAAAGGGATCTATGATTGTCTGCTTGGCAGAAGCACAGCAGGAAGGGTTAAATACAAGTATACTACATGTGGGGCAAGAGAAAAAGAAAGGGGAACCGAAACTTACTTTGGACCCTCCTGGGTCAACACATGGCTGTAGTTGCTAGCAGCACCGTCAACACGGCAAAGCCCATAAACTGGATCGGCTTTCAACCCCAAACGTCGATGAGGGCGAAGGTCGTATAATATCCTGCAGGAGTCCTGCCACTGTTGCATTAGTCAGTGCTGTCGTCGTAGTTGTCGTTGTCGTCAAGGATGTCGGTGTTGTTGTTGCGCCGGCTGCGGCTGGTGTCGATGTCGGGGGTATTACCGCGGCTGCCGAAAGCGCGGGGGTCGCATGCGCCGTGCTTGTTTCCGGTGTTCCGGTAGCTGTTGCTGTTGCTGTTGCTGTTGCTGGCGCGTGCAAGTTTGTCAAAGTCAGTATAAAAGAGAGAACGTACGTCGCCGCCGGCATCTTTTATTCCTTTCCTCCCTCCCATCATCATCGTCGCTGGTTACAGCGGACCCTTCAGCGGCTTGGGCATTGTGTCGCTCTGTGGGTGCGTTAGGGCTTGCGGTCGCTTGCGGCTGTTCCCTTGCCCCTGAGATCGATGGGATGTCCAGTTGCTGCAAGGTGTTATTGGTGTTGCACGTGCTGACATCGTCGTCGTTGCTGGGTGGTGCTAAGTTGGCGTGCGCGAGGTCGGGGGCGAGGAGTCGAGAGCAAGCGGGAGTGCGGGATGCGATGCTCGAAGTACATTTACAGCTTCGCTCTTGCGTGCCAGTGGGAGGCTCCAGACGTAACTGCTAAAGTCGTCGATAACGTTCATAGAATACAAGTGACCGTAATTTGAGATAGCGGGCATGGGTCCACACGGGTCCACGAAGACACGTTCCAACCGTTTACTAGCCCTCTACCCTTCACGCATCGCCGGTACATGTGAGCGAGTCTGCTTTCCAAGAATGCAGTGATCACAGGCTGCCGGTGCGGAGGAGAGATTAATGGGCATACCTTCAACGACGCCATGGCGCGCCATGTCGACGATTGTACGGTGGTTACAATGGCCCAGACGACGGTGCCAGGTTTCAAGGTCTGGCTTTCTGGTGGCGTAGAGGGTGGACGATTCAGTGGGGTTCGTGGATGTGACGGAAGGCTTGTTGGTGCTGGTACCATTGATCTTGTGGAGAACAGGGTCAAGCGTGTAAAGGTGGCGCTGTTTCCAAGCAGTTCCGGAGATTATGACCGTACCGCTTGGGCCCATCACGCGGCACAATTTGGCGTCAAAGTAACAGGCGTTGTCGCCACTATTGTTGATAGAGAATACGGAGATGAGTCGAACAGTGGTGGAGTTTGGGACGAAAAGTACTTGGTCAAGTGTTAAACGTGTACCAGATTTGGTCTGAAGCTCAATAGTGCCAACTCCGGTTGCATGGACACAGGACCCGCCGAATCGGTGCAGTGCAGTAGGTGTAAGCGTTTTAAAATCGCTTCGTTCAGGTGGTATGTGGCAGGATGCCCCAGAGTCGAGGACAAAAGGGGATCTGTGTGACACTTTGTGCGCCGGGGTTGTGTGGTATGCAGAGGAATCGTCAGGGGAATCGATTGGGTAGCTGAACTCGTTCCAGTCGATGGAGACCCAGTGATTTATATCGCCTCCCTCGTGGTCTGTGTGGAATGCGGAGAACTCGAATTTGGGGCCCACGATTGGTCCCAGGGCTATTTGTGCCGTGTCTGCAGGCGACGAGAGGGGGAACCATGTGACACCATTTATCAACATGGAGTTTGATGTAGCGGTTGATGGTGTGGGCGACGGTGGCCTAGAGGCGTTCTGTGTCTCTGTTGTGGCGATGTTCGCGGAAGGTGTTGTCCTCTGGGCTCTCTCCTTAGCCCATGCAGCGCGTTGAGCGACGCGGGCCTCTTCGATGGAGTGTCCAGCGAACCTTCCGCCGCGTGATATGCAGAATTCGGCGATGTGGCCGGGTCGTTGGCAATGTGAGCATATTGTGCGCTCACGCTCCTTTCGTCTGGGAAAACAGTGCGAGTGGGCCTTCTCGGGCTGCACGATGTTTCATGAGGTCGCGTTCACGGTGAATGAGGTGGACTATCTTTTCAGCGGAGAAACCGGGGTCGTCCGCCATGCCATGGATCTGCGACTGTACATGTTCTAGCTCGCCGCCAAGGGCGTTGATCGACATGATGATTTTGAATTTGTTCCAGTCAATGTCGCCCATGTTGGAGATACGCGCAACGAGGTCATCGATTTGGGTGGTGGGTAGTACTCGCCGGTGCGGAATCGCACGGGAAGGCCGCAGTCGCGGCGAGGGCGGTGATGCTGGGTAGAGGAGTCGTCGTTGTCCGAGTCGAAGGCTTCGGTACGACATCGATGGCAGTGAGGACGGTCTTGTCGCGATCGCGGTTGAAGGTGTGGTGGGTGTCAACGGCGCAGGATACGTTGCTGGTGGTGTCGGCGGTATTGGCGGCAGCGTCGTGTATCGAGCCATCCTCGGTATTGAAGGTATTCCCACCCGGATTGTACACGGGCTGAGAAGAACCACAGTTCCTCCCTACCTGTAACATGTAGACACGTCCCACAGCGCGCTTGCGGCTGCGTTGTCGTTTGCCCTTCCACGGCGGTTGTTGCAGTTGCAGATCCTCTGGATCTGAGATCGACAACGACGACAAGAGATGCCCCCAAAAGTTGAGCGCTTGAGCCGCCTGCAAGACCTCCGTTGTGCTGTGGCGCGCAGAAAGAGAAGGTGTCCAGAGAACAGTAAGAATAGCAGCCACGGTCCACGGCGTCGCCTTGTCTCGCAGTGCTCATCCGTGAGGGTATTTGAGTACCCGATGCCAACGTGGGCGTGACCCCAGACGTCGCAGAAGCCGCGCCGTCAACCGCATCCGCGAAAGTTTTCTCTGCTGATGTCGTGCGTGATTGTGGTGGTGACGAGTCATCGGCGGTCATCGCTGCAGCAGAAGCAGGGTCAGCACATACTGAGGTGCTATCAAGAGTGGACACAACAGAGAGGAGGCCGGCTGCTGTGAAAGACACAGTCGCTGGAAACCTTCACCTGCCTGCACCAAAACCAGTCAGAAGGCGGGACTACCAGTAACAAAATAACCACACACCTTGGCCCACACAGCTGTCATCCTATCCTACCACCGAGGACCCAACCATGTTCATTTCGAGGCCCATACGAAGGGTGCAGCGTTGTCCCGCAGTGGGAAATACAGAAGACTTGCACAAGGCAGCATCGTCATGCATGCTACATGCCAAATACAACCATAGATGACAGAATCCGGCAACGGTCACAACGAAATCACGTACGCACGATGAGACTCGGCAACGGCCGCAACGAAAGTGCGGAATTTTCGCCAAAAAATCCCAGCGGCCCAGCGGGACAAAACGGCTAGAACTCGGAACCGGCCCGGACGCAAACTCACACAAGGCCGGAAATAGCCGCAACAAAAGTGTGGGACATTTTCCCACAGTGGGTGGTCATTTTTCCGGCATGAAAATTCGACTTAAAATACCTTGTTCTCTAAAGAGAACTCGGAACTCGGCAATGGCCGCAACGAAATCGCAGAATCACAGACAATTCCCGCGCACATCTCTATCTAATCTAATCAAACCCGGCAATGGCCGCAACGAAATCGCAGAATCCACAGCCACAGCAACACTCTGACTGACTTTGATCACATAATCCGGCAATGGCCGCAACGAAAACGCGGAACCCACACTCTGACTGACTCTCCGATCACATAATCCGGCAATAGCCGCATCGAATTTGCGGAATCACATGCAACTCCATACTACACACTCTCTCTATCTAATCTAATCAAACCCGGCAATGGCCGCAACGAAATCGCGGAAGTAATACCACGGTTTGCTCACTCGAAAAAATCGGCATAAAAACCTTGTTCTCTAAAGAGAACTCGGAACTTTCTTGTACTTTTTCGTGCTTTTTAGCAAAAAAATTGAAAAGGTACAAACACGTTATCTTGCTACTTGCGAGAGCGCTGGTCGGCCAACTAAAAAGGTAGACCACTTGTAAAAAGGTACCGCAATTCAAGAAGTACATTATTGAGGATACATTGATTGATTAGAAGAGTATTGCATATTGAATGATGGTATTCAGTGAACGCTGCAACCCTCGGCCACAGCCAGAAACTCCCTGATGGTGAGGGGCTTCTCATTCGCGTAGTACTCTCCAAACATGATGAGTAAATTCGCTTACCAGAAGGTTGCAGACTGGCTTCTTGAAACAAAGTTGAACCAAGGGGGGGCGTTGGTGGCCCGGGTGTCTTTTGAATTTGAAACCCTTTCAGCACACAGATGAGCCCATCTCACCTCATTCTTTGAGCCTCTTTATTACATACTACATCCTGAGATGGCTGAGATCTGGGGTCTACAGAAATCGGGTCAAAAGAAAAATAAAGTGAGACCAACACAGGCTCGAACCGTGCATGCTTAACCCCATACCAGATGGCATATGAGACAAGAGGAACATCCTCAATATGATTATCCTAACTCATGTGATCATGCAGACAGTAGAATGTCTACTAAGCATGCCTGGGCAAGAATGGTACATGAGGGCTCAAGAAGAATATGATAGCAGGAGATGTCTCCCTTTGAACAGGCAAGTTGAACCAAGGTAAGGAATTCTTTGACTATGAAGTAAGTGAATTAGACAACTCAAGAAGAGCCATCATTGAAAGTAGCAATTGTTCTCATCAAATCGCGCCATGCTCTGATAAAACTGCGACTATCTCCTGACGCTCATGCGCCAAGGCGACTTGCAATGGGGTCCTCCCCTTGTTATCCACGGCATCAATATTCGCACCATGCTTGAGCAGCAGGCACGTGCCTTCGACTGTCCCTTTGCCCGACTTGTAACCCTCTTTCTCCACCCACGATGAGTGATGCAGCGGGGTTGACCCATCATAATCACTAGCATTAGGATCTGCACCACGGCCCAGTAATAACTGCATTATGGTGAGATGATCATGGTGGTGGCAAGAAGTTGCCGCTAAGTGTAATGGGTACTCTCCCAGTTTTGTCCGGACATTGATATCGGCATCGTGTTCAAGTAGCATCTGAAATATTTGAAGGTCTCCATGATAGGCCGCTTCATGAAGCGGTGTCCAGTTCTCGGCGTCCTGAGCATTCACATCCACGCCATGACAAAGCAACCACCGCACAATGTCGACAAACCCGTTCCATGATGCTGCGTGCAGTGGGGTCATTTGATCAATGCCCTGAACATTGACGGTTGCGCCGTTTCGATGTAGTAACCCCGCAATATGGAGATGATTCCCATACAACGCTGCCACGAGTGGTGTCCTATTCCAACCGCCCGTAGCATCTACTTGCCCCGGATATTTGGCAATGAGGTGTTCTGCTAGGTCATAAAATCCGAACTGTGCAGCGAAATAGAGGGGGAAAGGGTCAGACTTCCGAAAGTCTGTAAAATAGGTCCAGGCGATGTCTATGTCGTATACTCGAAGCCACGCCGCATAATGTGGCTTATCCACGTCAAAAAAGTATTTCATAGCGACTTGTATGCACAGCAATACCTTTTCGAACCGCGCATGGTCAACCCAATGTCGGGAGGCATATTCAGCAAGAGGAATATCCCGCGCGTTAGACCTGTCAACATGGTCATCCAAACAAAGTAGAACGCCCAGGCAGGCCTGGGCAAGGATCGTGTGCGCAGGTTCGAAAAGAATGTGATAGGGGGAGACGTCTCCACTTGAATGGGCCAGGCGATCCGAAGTAAGGAACTCCTTGACCGAAAAATGGGAAAATTGCACCACTTGAGAGTGCCCATCATCGACGACCGTAATGAGACTTGAGCATGTGGAGAAGACGGCCTGATGTTGATTGGTCCACCGCCAATCCGGATTCAACCTCGGAATCCCTTCCCGCCGCGCCGCGTCGAAATCGACAGCAAGCACCTCTGCAAGCTCTTCAATCCGTAGTGGTCGAACAGCGACCGCAAGACACTGCAGAAGACGATGGGCATGCTCCCGATTTGCTTTGTTGATGTCCCTCAGTACCCGTTCGTACGTCCCGTCTAGCGTTTCAGGTAAGTCATCAAGAACGGACCGCACACTTGGTGGGAGACAGTGTCGCAGCGCTTCCAGCTGGCAGTACACCCACCGGAACCTGTGTGTTCATTTGAGATTTACAAAGAGTATGGAGAATAACACCCTTACATGCCATCTGCCCTTTCGGCAAGCGTCTCAATGACCAAAATCTTGTCTTCCTCACGCCACCTCTGCATCTTTCGATTGGAAGAAACCACAGAGCGGACATAGCGGACGATATCTTCCTTCTGTCCACTTTGATCATGCAGGGACACGCGAAGAGTTTCCGTCAATGGCTCGAGAATAGTCCGTATGTCGATCTCAGGTCGACTCATGACACAGACATGCAGATTTGCTAGGCCCAGGCAAGCGAGGTCCTTGATGAATTCAAGGACTTCTTCTCGTGCAGTTGGCATGCCGGAATTGTCGGGACACTCATCGAGAGCATCTATAACAATGAAAATCGGACCCTGACCTGGAAGAGAGAGCATCTCCTTCAGGCAATTTGTCAGCGCACGATCACTGGGCTTTCGTTCGCCAGTATCATGTGCCGAAAAGAGTTTGGAGAGAATGCCACAGCGAAGATTCGACTGGGCGGACAGTTGCGAGAGAATGGAAAGTAGGAGGCTGCGATGGCTCCGCTTATCTTCGTCATGAAAATCGCAATAAAAATATGCCACAGACACCAGTCCTGCATCGTGTAGTCCCATGATATCTTCAATAATGCCAGAGCTGGTCGAAATTGTCAGCCCAGATACGCAACAACCACAGAGAGGCCACAAACCAGAGGATGCTCTTTCCCGCTCCCGCTACAAAAACATGTGTCTGCAGGGTGTAGGGTGACAGAGGGTAAAGAACTCACGTTTGCCATATATCCACAAGAGAGATGGATTCGACTTCCATTCCTTAAATATGCCACCTTGGAAGAACCACATTGCTGTTCCCTCGTGATGGACACTGCGGGCAATATTGTGATTTGTAGACGGATCAGGTGCAGAAAGCCATTTTCGGAGGTCCCGTCGCAATTGCTCTACTGTTGATCCTTGAGACCTACTATAAGGGAAGAGATAACGAGACAACGAACACTTTTCTTCATCTGCTTTGTTCGTCATTTGGTGCATGATTGCTAAACAACAGAATCGATCAGGACAGCCGATACATGGGGAGAAAGTGGGTTTGCGCACCATCAATAAGTACGCACATCCCATCGTCCATAATGTGGGTGACCTTCAAGACTTCCGCTATGGCCATCCAGGTCTCCTCCTGGGTCAGCGTATCTAGTCTCTTCAGAGCATCCTCAATATTGCTTTTCCCCAATAGTTTCTTCAAGTATTTTTCTGATGAAATGTGAGCCAACCAAGAATGACGGGTCCTCTAGGGAGATGCTCACTCCGTCGTCCCTGCTTGATCTCCGTTGTCGCGATGGAAAGGATAGAGAGCACTTCAACCATGATCTTTACGATCATGTCCGTCATTGCAGGAGTCGGCGGCACGTGTTTATAAGACTCGAGCCTCTTGAAGAAATTCTCGATGCGTGAGAACAGATCAGCAAGCATATCCTCGCTTGCATCAACATCCCTGGCCGCCTGGGAGACGTATTTGTCAGAGGGACTGCATCGAGGGATCGAGGTAAATCGTTACCAAAAGAAGGACCCCAATTCCAGCAAAGATCACTTTTGCGGGAGAAAAGACCTGTAAGGTAGCAATCAACGAACATATTTCAATCCGAAAGTGAGGTTGAGATATACTAAGCCGACCCCCTCACCAAGCGTGGCGGAGAACGCAAACAGGACGTTCACCGTCGGGTTGAGCCAATTCCTTAATCTCTCATCGCTGCTGCGACTCTGGTGAAATTGTTGGACGAGGTCTTGAAGCACGGACAGGATGGCGGCGGGGGTATCGCAGGATTGGAGTTGGGAGGCGAGAGGGTGGGAGAGTAGCTTGCCCTTCGTGATCTCGTCGTACGCTCCCAGGGCGGCATTGAAAACCGACGGGAAGTTGGATGAAGAGGAAGAAGAGGAAGTTGCGGAGGCAGTCTGGGACATGGGGACTGTAGTCGGATGAGATCAATTTGGTGGATGAGACGAGGCGATGACAAGCGCCCACTGCCAGTGCCCGGTGAGAGTCTGGCAGGTTACGAGACTTGCTGATGATCAAAGGACCTAACCACACTTTCTCGCTTACATGTTTACGCGTCCGGCGCTTCCATCGGTACCCCAGCCTGGTTATGCAGACTCCTAGTTGCATACAGAAGGCTCTATTGGGATCGAATTTTCCCGAACTTTTGCACGAGGCCGCGGAAGCGGACTCGGACTTTGTTGGCCTTTACCTGCGGAACGACATGGTACAGTATGTACCTTTGCTTTTCCGGACTCCGGAGCAATGGATCCTAAGTTTACAAGATCGATACCCCATCCCCTCCAAACGTATACTAGAATGTTTTCCCGCCTCCCATATGCCCCATCCTTCCGCGAGTCGTGTTTCCAATAGTTCGTAACAAAGAGGCGTTGACTCGGACTATTTGACGCTGGAACGATTCTGCTTGCAAACGTTGCAGAGCCTAGAGTAGAACCAAAAATCTTCTTGACTATACAAAGAATAAAATACTGTAACGCCTTACTGGTACGACTTTTCATACAACTTCCCACCACAAATTGAGCCGGGATAGATGACACAGTGGGGTGGAGTCATTGATGAAACGAATGGATCGCGTGTGCCATGTCGAGGTACGATTGAGCTGCCAGTACTGTAATTCAAGAGGCGTAGGTGTAGTCGCAGTCGCAAACCGTACGCGAACGCGGACCCCGCTATGCCGTACTGTACGCTGTACGTGACCGACTCGACGCGTCAGCGTCAACGGTCGCGCTTGAATAACACAAACCATTCTTGCACTCCGCCCTCCTCGACAGTCCCTCTCTCCACAACCCACTGATGACCATCACAGCCATCACTATCTGGAATAGGAAGGGGATGGATCAGACAAGTAAAACAAGGAACAAGGAAAGGAGACGCGCCGCCGAGCTACATTAATGTCGTGAGTCACATGTTCTATGACGCATATTGACCCGCGTTGTGCCGGCCCCCAAAGTACGGTAATACTCTCAACTATGGCTGAAAACGGTACGGTACGGCCGTAATCTTGGGATATTTAAGGTTTGAGAATGCACAAGATTCGAGAACGCGACCCTGTCGGTGTATTTGCTGCGGCCAGCTGGCCCAGGAAAGAGGCATCATTCAGGCATGTCGACATCGCGTGCCATCTCCCATTTCAGCTTTCAGTTCCCTTCAGCGATTTTGCAGACCTCCTACCTTCAGGATCACGGCGTCTCAATCGTGAACATCGCCAACCTCCTCATACAGCCCTATAACAAAGACGACTATTTTCCCCACTCGCACCTATCATTTCGACCTCGTTCTGGAACAACCACTGTCTCATCAATTCTGTGATATCGCCAGCTGTCGGCGCGTTGCCTTGATTCGACCTCTGGGTCCTGCTATCAATTATCTCCCTATCCCTCTGACTAGAGTTGGTTCGGCCTCCTTCACTGCAACTTTGTGACTCGCCCTCACCCAATCCCTCACCTCGCCCAAGTCCCCTGAAAATCCCGCAGACTTCTGGCAACGCCACAGTAGCATTCTCTTTATCCCATCCAAGTCTAGCGTCACACAACCCGAGGAGGCAAACGTCATCTCAAGATCCCCTTCATCCACGGACTTGGTGGCTTTAGTGCAAGCCGATCACACACCCCGAAGTAGTAGGCATGAGTTACAAGTGTTGGAGTTCGCTCCTGTATAGATACAATGAATGTACGTTCAGATAGCCCTCTTCTCTCCTCATCCGCCAGAGCCTTTAAGCTGGTGATTTCCACACCGCGCTACTTAACGCTGAAATGGCCGCATGAAGACCAGATGCTGCAATATCCGTGTCAGACACGACACTCCACCCGGATGTCTTGCGTGTCTGCCCGTTTCCAGTCACCTCGTACACCAGTTCGACATAACTCACTGCGTCGACCTCCGTTCCGTTCCCGAGCGCATGCTCCGAGTACTTGCGAATCATGAGCGAACCCCCGATAGACTTGTGCAGACAAGCCAGCAGTGCCGATAATGGGCCATCCACAACACCACTTAGCATGAACTCGCCTGCGAGACGTCCCCCTCCAACGCGGACCAGCTCGAAGGACTTCAACAACAGTGGCCCCAATGGGGCGTCACAACCGTACGTCCGTCTCCTTGAACAACATGCTTAGCGCGTCATGCATGATCGTTCCCCCTCCAACGCGGTCCAGCTCGAAGGACTTCAACGACAGTGGCCCCGATGGGCGTCATAACCGTATGTCTCCTTGAACAGCGCGCTGAGCGTGTCATGGGTGATCTCGCCGCTTGAAGTCGCCGCGGTACGTTGTACGGCCTCGGAAAAAGCGGCCTGTAGGCGTCGCGGCAGTTCCAAAACCAAGGGAATTGAGGACTGCAGATGCAACATCAGATTGGCCAGACTGCGCGTTGAACGCGACAGAGAGCTTGACCTCGGGCAGCGGACGGTCCCTGACGAGTTGACCGCGGAGAGCACGACACGGAGACCTGGCGATGTCATGGTCAACACAGACACCCCACCACGACGCCGGGACTTGTGGTCATTTGCAGGGATGGGTTCGATGTATGATGCGGTGCGTGAGTTTTGCAGATCGGCCTCCGTGTCGATCGAGTGCTCGGTATATTCGGCGCAAAAGTGGGAGTGTTGGTATGTTCGAGGGCAGGCAATGAGGGACGATGAAGGAAGGTGAGACCGTGAGGGACAGAGCGTTAGACAACGAGGGGAGACGAAGAGGGTGAGAGGCAAGGCCCACGCATGGCGCTGACGGCAGATGAGCCCGATGGCGATAACACGGATGTGTGAGTGAGTGGGTTAGGGCTGGTCCAGAAGCCATGGTTTACGGGGGTTTTTGTACGGTTGGATACGGCATACGGCCGTACAAAAAACGGCCGTACAAAGGGTGCACTTAGGCCCTTGACGGTACGGTAACGGGACCCGTACAAGTACGGCCGTATAGCCGTACTATACGGTGACGGCGCGCAGTCCTAGCAGCCGGCTTCATACCGTGAACTTCAGCCCTTCGACTGGTCTCCTGGAAATCTCGCCTTGTGGCGATCTACACATCTCATCTTATCCGTATTACCTCGTGCACCGATACGTCATGCGCTTTCTCCGCCGCTCCAATCCTCCGTGGGACGCACTGATGGTTCCTTTTCTTTCGGAGCTCATTCCTGCATTATTCTTCGAGGCTCTACTCTTGAGCTCGTGTGGATGAAACTTACAGAAACAAGCAAGGGACGTTCAAGTTCTAGATGCGATCAGCGATGCCCTACTACTTGGACGTTGAATCAGAGTCCGTGGGCAGTGGGCAGAATGGTGGTCTGTATGTCATGATTTAGCCCGTTATTTCGAATAATTATGCAGCATAGGTCCCAGCATGATCAACCCGTCGTAGTTGCTCCACATGCCGAATTGGTGACTCCCAGATGCCAAGTGAGACCAACACCTCACGGGGCTGATCTCCGGGAAACACTATCCCGGATCGCCGACTCCATGAATGTTGGCTCGCTATACGAAGAGACTATCACCGAGACCATCACCGGAGAAGCTGATCGACGGCTGGGCGCTCCATGTGCGGGTGCGAGTCATGTCATGTGTGACACCCAATTCGGGGCAGATGGAGCTGGTAAGCGCCACTATGAAACCGGCATTGTGCAGATTGTCCTCTTGAAAACGTCGTTGCATTGTCGTGCAAGATAACGATTCTGTAACCCAGTGCTTCTTGAGAGAAGCGGCTTGCACGGTGAACTCCACGTTTGTGAGGGAAGAAAACAACTTGGTCCTCATATCGGCAAACACCTTTCAAGTTGCGGAGTAGGTATGCCCAAAGCACAATACTCTACGCCTAGTTCCTTATCAGCTTTTCTTGGTGTCGTGTCAGCATCCTCTGCTTCGGAATCGTTGACTGCGGTCTTGCCAACAAACGTAGGCGCTCAGATGGAGCTGCCGTGAAATCTTCTTCGGCAGTTGTTGGAGTATTTATAGGGGATGTTTACTCGGAAGTATAGCACCCAACTATGGATGGGACACCTCAATCCCCACAAGACATCGTTGAAGTGAGGCGCCGTAGGCCGCGCACCCTCGTGCTCTGCTTCGACGGCACCTCAAACAAATTCTGCAAGCGCGTACGTCATACTATTTCCTACGACATCATTTAACTCACTTGACGTCATTCATGATCCCCTAGAATACGAATATTGTCAAGCTCTATTCTATCCTGAAGAAGGACGCCCCAGAGTCGCAGATATGCTATTACCAGGCGCGTACTTCATCCATACTCAACGTACTGGCCAAACTGAGGACATGATAGGCTGGCATCGGGACGTACTTTCAACCTGGTGTAGTCTCGCCGCTCTTCCGCGTCTCTGCTCGGGCTCTTGACCTGGCCCTCGCGTGGTACCTCGAGACGCACATAATGGACGGTTACAAGTTCCTCATGCAAAACTACCATGAAGGAGACAGCGTCTGCATCTTCGGTTAGTCCCATCATACCCAATAGGGGACCTGATCTCAGAACGATTCAACGGACGTTGACAGGATTCTCCCGTGGCGCTTACACCGCTCGCGCCCTTGCAGGAATGCTGCACAAGGTAATCCTTGATCATTGGTTGTTGATGGAAGCACTAACTCAAACAACCAGGTGGGCTTGCTGTCGAAGGATAATCTAGAGCAAATTCCCTT